>ERZ773069.594-NODE-594-length-23567-cov-8.591060_pt1 | contig 23567 bp, 18 predicted proteins | sample MGYA00580619_ERZ773069 | MGnify/ENA primary metagenome ERZ773069 (study PRJEB29015, sample SAMEA2738007) | human oral metagenome | biome: human oral; feature: human-associated habitat; material: dental | place: China | collected 2108 ...
AAAAAAAATTATTTTTCTAATTTTTATAGTTGTTATTTTTATGGTTATTATAAATTATTTTAGATATTAACTAAAATTTATTCAATTTAAACTAGATTCTCTTTTCAAAAAAAATGTACCTTTAAACATTAAAGTCTATTGGTACATTTTTTATTTTATAATTTCACAATTCATTTTATAGTAAAACTGATTTAAAGCCGAACTCAAAAAGTATGACTATTTTACTCAAACCCTAAGTCTATATAATATTTAATAGTTTGATGGAACAAAATATTTAGGGGTAATATCCAAATTTATAGAATTAATCATTTTAAGTTATATTTTTCAAAAAGTTAAATTGCTCAAAAATATTTTTTTTATTGTCCTCTAAAATTTTTACTTTATCTCAAGTATATTTTCTTTCTATATCAGGAAATAAAATAAATAATTAGAAAATTCAACTAAATCTATATAATTTCAACTTCACATTCATCAAAAATTTTTTTATAGTTTTCCAAATAATCCTTTTTATCTTTTTCACAAATAAAAATATCAAAATCAGACAAATTACTGAATTTATAACTTCCTAATATTCCTAATTTCTTATATTCAGTCACTAAAAATATTTTTTTAGAAATTTTCATTATTTCTTTTTTTGTATTTCCATCATTTAATTCAAAATTCATAACCTTTTCAGCTTCCAGATCTATCCCGGCACTTCCAATAAAAGCCTTGTCAACATTATATCTTTTTATATAATTAATCGCTTCACTTCCAACATTGCCACCTACTTTTTTATTATATTCCCCGCCTATCATTATAATATCCACTTTAGAATTTTTATTAAAATGTGTGGTAATACTAGGCATATTTGTAATAAGAGTTATTTCCCTTTCAGAATTTGCAAGATATTCTGCCGCAATATAATTTATACTTGTAATGTCAAAAAATATTGTTTCCCCATTTTCAATATTTTCTATAATTTTTCTTGCAACAATTTCCTTTTGCTTTGTTCTATTTATAATTCTTTCCTCAAGAGTGCTTGAATGTACCAGTTCCTTTAGTAAAATTGCACCTCCATGAGTTCTTTTCAATTTCCCTTCCTGCTCTAGCCTTTTCAAATTTTTTCTTATAATAACTTCTGAAACATTAAATTTTTCTGCCAAATCAGTAACTTTTACTTTCTTTTCATTTTCTAAAATTTCTAATATTTTTTCCAGTCTTTCATCCAAAAACATACCAAATCTCCAATACTTTTTATAATTATCCAAATTACAGCAAAATTTTCAAAACTTTATTAGATCTATTCGCTAACTTAATTTTTTTATTTAACAAGGAGTCAAGCCTCTTGCTTCAGAATGTTTGTTTTATTAAATTTCAAATAAATATAGTTTCTGAGCAAGTCTATTAATTATGCCAGAACTAAGTCTTGAAAAGTTCAAGAAGCCAGAACTATAATAAATCAAGCAATGTCTTGTCTCCATAAACTTTTTCCCAATCTGAATTAAAAGTATCCATGCTCCAGTCTGTATAAGGATGGTAAATTAACTTTTCAAAAACATCTGGAGCTACAGTTACTGATTTTGCACCAGCTAGAATTGTTTCGTGAACTTGTCTTACGTTTTTAAACGAAGCACCTAATATTTTAGGCTCAAAAATTCTTTTATACTGCGCCAATTTTTCTTCATCCGTTTTTTTATTCATCTCAAGAATTTTATAAGCATCTTTTACAATTTCAATTCCATTTTCCCCAATATTGTCAGAACGGTTAATATATGGAGCCATGTATTCTGCCCCTGCTTCTGCCGCCATAATTATCTGTTGTGGTGACAAAATCCCTGTTGCAGTTATTTTATGACCATCTTTTGATAAAATCTTCATGGCTTTTATCCCTTCAGGTGTTACAGGAATTTTTGTATAAAAATTTTCTCCGAACGTATCACGTAAAAGCTGCACTTCCTTTACCATTATTTCAGCTGTACTTCCCACAGCCTGTGCATGCACAATCTTGTCTCTTCCAATAATATCAAAAATATCATTTATAATCTCTTTAAAATCTCTTTTTTCCTTCGCAATAATAGTAGGATTTGTAGTAACCCCTGCTATCGGAAAAATATCACTAATTTTTTTTATACTCTCCAAATTCGCTGCATCAATAAAATATTGCACTCTCATCATCCTCTCTCTTTTTTTATTGAAATAATAATTTAATATTTTAATTAGTTTCGTTTTATTTCGATGTTATTTTAATACATAATTTAAGAAAAGTCAATGCTTTTTTTCAACTTTTCTAAAAATTTTGATTGAATAATTACTTTCTTTATGTTATAATTAACATGTAAAGAAACAATCATAATATGAAAAAAACAACGACAAGGGCTAGTTCAATTTGAACTAGCTTTTTGTATTAAGTTTTGCTATAATATTTTTGGGTTCGTTGCCTAATTCATATTATGATTGGGGGTGATGTCCAAATGGAACGGGATATAGTTTTTATATTAGTTCAACTTGTGGTTATTTACTACATCCTAAGTAGAAGATAACACCCCAAAATGAAAAAATAATTTTTTCCCTGCAATTATTATTTATTGCAGGTTTTTTATAAATTTTTTTAGAAAATTAAATAAAACTATTGACAAATTTTCAAAAACAGGATAAAATCGAAATATAAAGAAATAAAATGAAATAAAAAGATATTTTTTTGAAGAAAAAAAGAAGGGTGAAACGTATGAGAGCATTAGTTACAGACATTGAAAGAGGAGCTACATTTGATGGGCCAGGAATTAGAACAGTCGTATATTTTAAAGGATGTCCACTTAGATGCCTGTGGTGTTCTAACCCTGAAACACAGAAGCTGGAAAATGAATTTTGGGATTATGATGGCTCTCTTTATAAAAGAAATAGAACTTCGTGTTCTGACTGCTTCACTACGAGTACATTAAAACAAGTTGCGAAAGACATGACTCTGGAAGAAGTGTTTACGATTGTGATGAAGGATGAAAATTTTTATAGAAATTCTGGAGGAGGAGTTACATTAAGTGGCGGAGAAGTTCTTGTAAATTCGGCATTTGCGATAAAACTCTTTGAAAAATTAAAAGACGAGTATGTTAATACAGCGATAGAAACTACTGGATATGGAAGTTACAGAGAGCTTGAAAAATTGGCAAAGTTGACAGATACAATTTTATTTGACATAAAGCATATGGATAGTGGAAAACATAAAAAATATACCGCTGTTTCAAATGAAATAATTTTGGAAAATCTTACAAAACTTTCCAAATGGCATAAAAAAATCATTATGAGATTCCCATTTATAAAAGGGATAAATGATGATGAAAAAAATATTCACGAAACAGCAAAGTTCTTGAAAAAATTAAATTTGCTGGAAGTAAATATTCTTCCTTATCATACAATGGGACTTGAAAAATATAGAAAACTAAGAATGCCGTATCCGATGAAAACACTTGAAAAACATACAAAGGAAGAACTTGATAATGCTTTAAAAATAATGAAAAGTTATGGTTTAAAGGCAAAATTAAATGGATAATATGAAAATTAAAGATAAATAATAAAATATATTGGAGGGAAAAGCAATGAGAGAATTTGTTTTAAAAAGTGAAAGAGTGAAAAAATTAAGAGAATCGGCTTTATCAAAATTCCCTGGTGTCAGTGTCGAAAGAGGAAGGCTTTTAACAAAGGCATATAAGGAACACGAAGGGGAATCAAAATATATGGTTCGTGCTTATGCAGTTAAAGAAATTCTGGAAAATATGACAATTTACATAAAAGATGGGGAACTTATTGCAGGAAATCAGTCTGTAGATGAAAGAACAGCGCCACTTTTCCCAGAATACGCAGTAGACTGGATTGTAGATGAAATTAATACAAAAGGAAACTTTGATCACCGTGATGGAGATAAGTTCAGAATCCCTGAAGAAGAAATTCCTGAACTTTTGGAAATATGTAAATGGTGGCGAGGAAAAACACTAAAAGATAAAGCTCACGCTCAGATGCCACAGGAAATAAAAGAAGCTGGAATTGTGAAAATTATTCATGGGGAAGGAAATATGACTTCTGGTGACGGACATATTGTGCCTGATTTTAAAAAGGTTTTGACAAAAGGACTAAAGGGTGTAATTGAAGAAGCTAAGGCTTCTATGGAAAAAGTAGACATTACAATTTATGGCGGGTACAATAAAATTGATTTCTTAAAGGCTGTACAAATTGTGGCACAGGCAACTATTGATTTTGCTCATAGATTTGCAAATTTGGCAAAAGAACTTGCTAAAAAGGAAACTGATCCGCAAAGAAAAGAAGAATTACTTCAAATTCAGAAAAATTGCTTGAATGTCCCTGAAAATCCTGCTCAGACATTTTGGGAAGGAGTACAGGCAATCTGGTTTATTCATTTAGTAATTCAGATTGAAAGTAATGGACATTCAGCTTCTCTTGGAAGGGTAGATCAATATTTGTATCCACTTTATAAAAAAGATGTGCTGGAAGGAGATTTAGACAGAGAATTTGCAAAAGAAATGCTTCAATGTCTATGGGTAAAACTTTACTCTGTAATAAAAGTCCGTTCAACTTCACATTCTGGTTATGGTGCAGGTTACCCAACTTATCAGAATGTTACAATTGGAGGTTCAACTCCAAGCGGAAAAGATTCTACAAATGAATTGAGCTACTTAATTTTAGAAAGTGTTGCAGAAAACAAGCTTACACAGCCAAATTTATCTGCAAGATTTCATATAAATTCTCCAGAAAAATTTATTAGAAAATGTGCTGAAGTAGCCGCAACAGGTTATGGAATGCCTGCAATGCACACAGATGAAATAATAGTTCCTGCATTATTAAATAAAGGCGTAAAAATCGAAGATGCCTATAATTACTCAATGGTTGGATGTGTTGAAGTGGCTGTTCCTGGAAAATGGGGATATAGATGTACTGGAATGACATTTTTAAACTTTGTAAAGGCTACTGAACTTGTATTAAATGATGGTTATGATGCTAGAACTGGACTTCAATTATTAAAAGCTGGGAAATTGACTGACTATGAAACTTACGAAGATTTATGGGAATCTTGGAAAAAATATATGAAACATTATACAAAATTATCAGTTGCTCTTGATGTGCTGGCTGATACACATTTGGAAGATTTTCCTGATATTTTATTATCAAGTTTAGTTGATGACTGTATTGGCAGAGGACTTTCTGCAAAAGAAGGCGGAGCTGTCTATGACATTATTTCAGGACTCCAAGTTGGAATTGCAAATGCTGCAAATTCACTATATGCTCTAAAAACAACTGTTTTTGATAAAAAAATCTTGACAAAAGAAGAAGTTTACAATGCACTTCAGACAAATTATGAAGGTGAAAATGGAGAAAGAATCAGAAAAATATTGTTAGAAGTTCCTAAATACGGAAATGATATTGATGAAGTGGATGAATTTGCTACAAACATCTACTGGACATACATTGATGAAATTCAGAAATATCATAACACAAGATATGGAAGAGGCCCAATTAACGGTGGTTACGGAGTTTCAACATCTGGAATTTCTTCAAATGTTCCAATGGGAACAGTGAGCGGTGCGACTCCAGACGGAAGATACGCTTATACTCCTGCAGCAGAAGGAGGTTCTCCAACTCAAGGAACTGACACAAACGGTCCTACAGCAGTATTAAATTCTGTAAATAAATTGCCGACTCTGATGATTACAGGTGGACAGTTATTAAATCAGAAATATTCGCCAGAATTGGTAAATACTCCAGAACAGTTTGAAAAATTTGTAAATGTAATAAAATCATTTATAAGTTCAAAAGGATGGCATGTACAATTTAACATTATTTCAGGAAAAACATTAAAGCAAGCACAAGCTGAACCTGAAAAACATAGAGATATAATAGTAAGAGTTGCTGGATACTGTGCTCAATTTGTTACACTTGACAGAACTACACAAAATGATATTATTTCAAGAACTGAACAAAGAATATAATCTCTTATTGTCTTTGATAAAATTCTAAAATAAATTTCTTTCCTAATTGCAAGGGGCTGACTAATTTTAAGCTCCTTGTATTTTTTATAAAAAAATTCCCAATAACTATTACTTATCAGGAATTCCTATTTATGTTAAACTTCATTCAAAAATTTTTTAAAACTATTTTTTCTTTTGTCTCTTTTCAATTACTTTTTGTGCTAAATCTCCCATCAATTCTTCATATCTTACAAGTTTCATTTCAAAATATCCACGACCTTGCGTAATTGCCTTCAATTCATTCGCATATTTGAAAGTTTCAGACATTGGAGCTTCAGCAATAATTTTTTGTTTTGTACCTTTGTGAGCTTCCATTCCTAAAACACGTCCACGCTTTTTATTAATATCTCCCATTATATCTCCAATATATTCTTCTGGAACGATAATTATAAGTTCCATGATTGGTTCAAGCAATATTGGTTTTGCCTCAAGCATTCCTTTTTTGAAAGCTAAATTTGATGCAATTTTGAATGCTAATTCAGAAGAATCTACATCGTGATAAGAACCATCATATAAAACAGCCTTTACATTAGTCACTGGATATCCTGCAAGAACTCCTTCTTTTAATGATTCTCTCAATCCTTTTTCAACTGCTGGAATATATGATTTTGGAACATTTCCACCTGTAATTGTTTCTTCAAATACAAAATCTTCATCTGCATATGAAAATTTAATCAAAACATCCCCATATTGTCCGTGTCCTCCAGATTGTTTCTTGTATTTTCCTTGAACATCTGAAGTTCCTTTAATTGTTTCCCTGTAAGGCACTTTCAATTCCACAGTTTTTATCGTTATTCCAAATTTTGCCTTCAATTTTTCTATAACTGTCGCACAATGAAGTTCTCCTTGTACTCCAAGAACCGTTTGACTTGTTTCAAGATTTCTATGCCAAGTAAATGACGGATCTTCTTCCATCAAACGATTTAATCCAGATGACATTTTTTCATCATCATTTTTATTCAACGGCTCTATCGCCACAAATAATTGCGGTTTAGGAAAAGTTATATCTCTTAACGGCACTTTTTTTTCATTAGTTGAAAGCGTATCAGAAGTTTTTGTACTATTAAATTTTGAAAATACCACAATATCTCCTGCAATTCCCTTTTGAACCTCATCCATTTTATTATTCACAAACGTATTAATTTTCCCGATTTTTTCCTTAGCTTTTCTATTCAAGTTAAAAACTTCACTATCTTGTTTAATTTCACCAGAGTAAATTTTAGCATAAGAAACTTTTCCTAAAAAAGAATCAATTGCTGTTTTAAAAATTTGGCATACAAATTCGTCTTTTTCTGGCTGTACTTTTTCATTATCATCAGGCGATGGCAAGAAATCCTTTACTACATCAAAAGTCGTATGAAGCCCAATATTTTTTAAAGTTGAACCACAGATTACTGGAATTACCGAACAATCAAGTACTCCTTGTCTAAGTCCACGATGAATTTCAGCAGTCGTAAACTCAACTCCACTAAAGTATTTATCCATTAATTCTTCATCAGTTTCTGCAACTGCTTCTAAAAGCATTTCACGTACAGAATTTATTTCATCATCCATATCAGTCGGCATTTCTACAGTCTGACATTCATTTTTCCCTTTATCAAATTCTCTTGCAAACATATCAACTACATTAACATGTCCCCTAAAGTTTTCTCCACTTCCCCAAGGAACATGAAACGGTGCAATCCGTTTCCCATATTTTTCCCTCAATTGTGAAAGAATTTTTTCATAATCAGCTTTTTCATTATCAATTTTATTCACAAAAATAATTCTCGGAATATTTCTACTATCAGTCAATTCCAAAGCCGTTTCGGTCCCGACTGTCAAATCTGTAGTTCCATCAACAATAATAATTGCTCCATCAACTGCCGCGAGCCCCGATTCAACTTCTCCAAAAAAATCACCATACCCAGGAATATCCACAAAATTATACTTGGCTCCTTGATATTCCACCGCATGGAGACTTAAAGAGCTTGTAATTTTAGTATCATTTTCATTTCCCACAATTCGGTTAGTAATCCCTGCAGTAAATTCCAATCCTTCTACCATATTACTCTTTCCAGACCCACTATGTCCTAGAATTCCAATATTCCTAATATTGCTGCTGTCATATATTCTCATAACAGTTTCCTCCCTATATATTTCTACTTTTTTGTACTTTTTAAACTTCTCCTATACTAAATTTTAACTTGAAATTTGAAAAAATCAAGTTAATAAAAAAAATTATTAATATACAAAAAAATAAATACATAATTTATTGATAAATCCTGTTAAAATTATTTTTAAAATTAATTAATATAAAAATTTTGCTGTTTTTTTAAAATATTATGACAAATATAAAAAAATATAGTATAATGTAATGATGATTTAATTTTTTAAAATTGAAATATTTGAAAAAATAAAAATAAAATAACAAAAATATAGGAGGCTTATTTTTATGGAAAACTTGGAATTTGATAATTTTAATGACAACAATGACTCTGAACGACTGTATCAAATGGGAAAAAATTATTATGATAACGGTTCCGACACATTGGCGGAAAAATATTTAAAAGAAGCTGCTAAAAGTGGAAATAGAAATGCAGTTTTTATTCTTGCTGACATTTATTTAAAATATGACAAATTAAATTTGGCAGAAAAATATTTAAAAAAGATTGCCGATGGTGGAGATTTTCAGCTACAAGATAAACTTGGAACGGTTTATAAGAGAAAAGCGAATTTTGAATTGGCAGAATATTACTACAAACAAGCTATAAATAATGGTAATCAGAAATCTCGTTATAATCTTGGAAACTTGTATTACCAATATAATAAAAAAGATCTTGCATTGGATTATTTAAAGCCTGCAGCAGATGAAAGAGATCAAGAAGCCCAAGTGCTACTTTCTAAAATTTATTATGATAACGGACAAATTGAATTAGCAGAAGAATACTTACATAAAGCCAAAGATAACGGAGAAGCCTATTATCTACTTGGAAAACTATACGGAGAAAAACAGGATATCGAAACTGCTGAAAAACACCTAAAAACAGCAGCCGATACCTACGACAGTAAAAAAGCCCAGGAAGTACTTTACAAACTTTATGCAGACAAACAAAATCAAACACTTACAAAGCACTATTTAACTTTACTTGCAGATGAAAATCATCTAGAATCATTTGTATTGCTGGGAAATATATTTGCTGATGAAAAAAACTATAATCTTGCTTATACAAATTATTCTCACTTCTTTGAAGGAAGAAAACGTACAAATACAAAAATTGATATGAAAAAAATTGATGAGGAAAAACTTAAATTTAATTTTGGAAAATGCTGTATAAAATTAGGTAAATTTGAAAAGGCTGAACAAAATCTAAAAGAAAACAGTTACTTAAAAATTTCAGATAATATTATTGAAGTTGCAAAACTTTACGAAGAAGCTGAACAACTAAAAATAGCTATCCAATACTATAAATCAGCTTTACATGTATAATTTCAATAAAAATTTAAATATGAAATGCAAAAATAAAAATCAAGTAATAACAATAATATATTTTAAATATTTTTTAAAAAATTAAAATGCTATATTAGTATTTAGAACTACATATATCTAAAACTTTATAAAATAAATATTATGAAACAAGGGGGCAAGACCCCTTGTCAGTAAAGACTAATTTATTGAACAAATCTATTAATAAAATTTTATAAGCAAAAAATAATTTAGGAGGAAAAATGGCAACTACAAAAACAAAAATAGGTAACTCTGAATTTAGAAACTGCTTTATGAATGCAGCTGGTGTTTACTGTTACGATAAAAATGAACTTGAACAAGTGATAAATTCCGCAGCTGGAACATTTGTTACTAAAACTGCTACATTGCAATCAAGACCAGGAAATCCTGAACCTAGATATCATGACACGGCTCTAGGAAGCATAAATTCAATGGGACTTCCAAATTTAGGATTCGATTATTATTTAGATTATCTATTAGAATTACAAAAAACACATCCAGATAGAACTTTCTTTTTCTCACTTGTGGGAATGTCGACTGAAGATACCCACACATTATTGAAAAAAGTTCAGGAAAGTGATTTTAACGGAATTACAGAACTTAACTTATCTTGTCCAAATGTTCCAGGAAAGCCGCAAATTGCCTACGATATGGAAACTACAGAAAATTTACTGACAGATATTTTCTCATACTTTAAAAAACCACTTGGAGTAAAATTGCCTCCATATTTTGACATAGTTCATTTTGACCAGGCGGCCACAGTATTTAACAAATTTCCATTGACATTTATAAACTGTGTAAACAGCATTGGAAATGGACTTGTAATTGAAGATGAAAGTGTTGTAATAAAGCCTAAAAATGGATTTGGAGGAATCGGAGGAGAATACATAAAGCCCACAGCTCTTGCCAATGTTCACGCATTTTATAAAAGATTAAATCCATCTATTCAAATTATTGGAACAGGAGGAGTTCTTACAGGGCAGGATGCTTTTGAACATATTTTATGTGGAGCAAGCATGGTTCAGCTCGGAACTACTTTACACAAGGAAGGCCCTTCTGCCTTTGAAAGAATAACTAATGAATTAAAGGCTATTATGGATAAAAAGGGATATAAAACTATTGAGGATTTTAAAGGAAAATTGAAATATTTATAATTTTTTAAATTAAAATAATAAAAATAAAGCAAAAAATAAAAAGCAAGGTGATAAAAAAATGGATAAAATAAACTTACTTCAAAAAATAATTGATGAAAGTAAAAGAATCGTTTTTTTTGGAGGTGCGGGAGTTTCTACAGAATCAGGAATTCCCGATTTTAGAAGTGCAAATGGAGTTTATAATTTAAAATTAGACAGAAATTTTTCTCCAGAAGAACTTGTTTCCCACACAATGTACGAAAAATATCCAGAAGAATTTTATGACTTTTATAAAAAACATCTTGTTTATCCCGATGCAAAACCGAATTTTGCTCATAAATATTTGGCAGGGCTGGAACAAGATGGAAAATTGACGGCTATTATTACTCAAAATATCGACTGTCTGCATGAAATGGCTGGAAGTAAAAATGTCTTGAAGCTGCACGGAACTGTTGACAGCAATACTTGTGTTATTTGTAGTAAAAAATACAATCTGGAAGAATTTTTAGAAATCTGTGACACTGAAAACATCCCTCATTGTTCAAAATGTGGCGGAATTATAAAACCAGATGTTACTTTGTATGAAGAAGTTCCTGATCCAGATACTTTTAGAAAAGCAATAAACGAAATATCCAAAGCTGATACGCTAATTATTGGCGGAACTTCCCTTATCGTGTATCCAGCTGCTTCCCTTATACATTATTTTCAAGGAAAAAATCTCGTGTTAATAAATAAATCTAAGACTGAACAAGACAATTTTGCAAATTTAGTTATACACGAAAGCATAGGAGAAGTTTTTAAAAAATTAAAATAATTAGAATTAAAATAATTAGAATTAAAATAAATAAAGAGGTGAAAATGGTAAAAGTGTTATTTGTCTGTCTAGGCAATATATGCCGTTCCCCAATGGCAGAAGCAGTCTTTCGGGAAATGGTAAAAAAAGAAAATCTATCTGATAAAATCATTATTGATTCAGCAGCTACAAGTTCTTGGGAACACGGAAATCCAGTTCATCACGGCACTAAAAATAGGCTTGCCAAAGAAGGAATTGATGTCGCAGGAATGTATTCGAGAATTTTGAATAATGATGACTTAGATGCCGATTATATTATTGGGATGGATAAAAGCAATATAGAAAGCATAAATCTTTTTGCAGACAATAAAAATAAAGGCGAAATAAAAATGCTGCTGGAATACGCAGGAGAAAAACGAGAAATAAAAGATCCGTGGTTTACTGGCGATTTTGATACGACTTATGATGATGTTGTAAAAGGTTGCAGTGCATTGTTAGAATTTATTAAAAAAAATGACTTTAATATTTAATTTTATAATTCAATATTCAATAAGTTATAAAACAAGATTACTACAAAAAGACTTTCGAGAGAACAATTTCTTGAAAGTTTTTTTATTCTATTTTTTTTGATTTCTGAACTCTTTTGGAGTCATATTATAAAATTTGAAAAATTTTTTGTAAAAAAATGTCTGATTGGAAAATCCAACTTCTTCAGATATTTCCTGTATTGAATAATCAGTATTTTTCAAATATGAAGAAGCTATATTCATTCTCTGAATTAATTGCAATTCTTTAAAATTTTTCCCAGTTTTTTCTTTAATTAGAGAAGATAAATATTTTGGATGATAACCAAAATGTTTTGCCATTTTTTCTATTGTGCAGTCATTATAAAAAGATTCTATATAGTTCAATATTTCAAAGACAATATTTGTAGTGTCTCCGTTTATTTTCACAATATGTTTGTTATGATTTAAATCATAAAGTCGAAGCAATTCTATAAAAATAATGTCAATATAGGACTGAATAATTTCCTTGCTATACTTGTTTTTATTATGATACTCAAGCAGAACTTGATTAAAAAGATAAATAATCTTATTATTTTTTCCTGTCCTAAAAACTATGTAGTTATCGTGCATTTTATTCATCGAAAGCGAATTAATAATAAATGCCGCCAAAATACTCTGTTCATGCATACGTTTGCTCAATGAACTTGAGAAGTAATTGTTGCTCATGCTAATATTAAATATAATGTCGTTTTCTTCAATTTTTGTTTTTGCTCTCACAACATTTTTATCAAAAATACACACATCTCCCTGATACAATGTAAATTCTTCATTATCAATAATATAGGTACACTTTCCTGAATAAATATAGTTTAAATTTACATTTGAATGGCAATGGAAAGGAACCGAAGTATATCTGGAATCTCTCATCATTGAAATTTCCCTGCTTTTTAACTTATCTACTTCAAAAATTATAATTTTTTTCCCATTGACAGTTTTTTTCTTCAATTTTTTATATAATGGTGAAGTATTATTTGGATTTTCTAAATAAAACTCTTCTCTTGCAGTATTTTTTCTAATGTATTTGTCAAATTCTTCCAAATTCATTTTCATCATCTCCCTCCACTTTTTATTATACCTTACTTTTTGTTATAATATAAGTTGTTTTTTGATATTATTTATTTCTTTTTTATAGTTTATAATATACTCAAAGAATAAGGAAAATAGCTATAATCCAAAAAAATATCAAGGAGGAAAAAATGAACTATAAAGAACTTGCAGAAAAAATTTTAAATAATATAGGAACTTCAAAAAATATAGAAAGCTATACTTCACTGTGCTACAAGATTGCGTTTTAACTTGATTGACCCATCAAAATTTAATCAGGATGAGTTAAAAAAAACAAATGGAATTATAGGAACTGTAGTAAGTGGAAATCAGCAACAGGTTATAATAGGACCAGATGTACAACATGTTTATAATGAAATAAGAAATTTATTATCTCAGTTAGGAAATAATATTTCTTTAGAAAAAAATCCTTCAAGTGAAGTATCAAAAGAATCAAAGAAATTTTCATTTGATGAAATATTAGACACCATTTCAGGAATATTCACTCCTATATTAGCAGCAATTACAGGAGCTGCAATGATAAAAGTAATTGTTATTTTATTGACAATGACAGGACTATTGAAAGATAAGTCACAAACACAAACTATCTTAAATTTTGTCAGTGATACACCTTTCTATTTTCTTCCAGTTATGCTTTCGTACTCTGCAGCAGTAAAATTTAAAATGAATCCTATGATGGGAATGCTACTAGGATTAATGATGATTCATCCAAAATATCTGGAAATGGTAAAACTTGGAGAAAATATAAGTTTTTTTGGAATACCTGTAACTCTTACAACATATACATCCACAGTTATCCCAATAATATTAATAATCTGGGTTGCATCATATGTAGAAAAATTATCTGATAAACTTTCTCCAAAATCTATACGTTTCTTTTTAAAACCATTATTAACTTTACTTATTATGATTCCATTGGCATTTTCCATGATTGGGCCTCTTGGAACAATTGCAGGACAATTATTAGAAAAAATGTTAAACTTGCTACAAATTAACTATCCATGGACATTACCAATTATCTTTGGAGCTTTTGCACCAGTAGTTATTATGTTTGGAATGCATTACGTTGTTACTATTCCATTAGTTATCACAGCAATTAATGCAAATGGATTTGATATGATAGGACCGGGATTTTTGGTGGCAAATATGGGACAGGCTGGTGCTGCACTTGCAATAGCACTTGTTTCTAAAGATAAAGATTTTAAATCAATGTCAGCTTCTTCAGGTTTAACTGCATTATTTGGAATAACAGAACCTGCAATGTATGGGGTAAATCTGAAATTGAAAAAACCTTTCCTTTTCGCTCTCTCAGGTGGACTGCTTGGAGGAATTATTTGTGGAATTGCAGGAGTAAAAAGAGTTGTTTTTGGGCCTACTGGACTTGCAACACTTCCTATTTTCATTGATCCTAAAAACAATATGAATTTTATCTTTGCAATTATAGGATTAGTAATAAGTTTTATCACTTCATTTGCATTAACTTATTTCACATACAAAAATAAAAATACTTTACAATAGCTAAAAAACTAAAGTTATTATATTAATATAACAAAAATATTATAATATTGAAAGGAAAAATTTTAATTATGAATAAATTTACAGAAAATTTTTTATGGGGCGGAGCATTTTCAGCTTCACAGGCAGAAGGTGCTTGGAATAAAGATGGAAAAGGAATAGATACACAAGATTTGAGATATTTTGATTCTCTGTGGACAAGGGAAGAAAGAGATAAAAATAGAAATATAAATATGACAAGTAAAATATTTGAAAAGGCTTTAAAAGATACGGATGATAAGCACTATCCTTTTAGATGGGGAATTGATTTTTATGAAAATTATAAAAATGACTTGGATTTATTTCAGGAATTAGGATTAAAAATTTTTAGAACTTCTATCAGTTGGAGCAGAATATTTCCAAATGGCGATGACAAAGAGCCAAATGAAGCAGGAATAAATTTTTATCTGAACTTATTTAAAGAATGTCAGAAAAGAAATATAAAAGTTTTTGCTACAATTCTTCATTACAACATTCCAGTAAATTTGATTACTAAATACGGTGGCTGGAAAAATAGAAAACTAATTGATTTATATGTGAGATATGCCAAAACTTTATTTGAAAAATTAGGAAATTATGTTGATTTTTGGCTTCCATTTAATGAAATTAATTGTAGTAAATTCAACCCTTATAATGGCTGTGCATTAATAAAAGATCAAGAAAAAGATTATGAACAGGCAATTTTCCAATGTACTCATCATCAGTTTATAGCTAATGCTTTGGCAATTAAGACAGGGAGAGAAATTTTACCTAATGCAAAATTTGGTGGAATGATAGCACGTTTTACAACTTATCCCGCAACATGTAATCCAAACGATGTTATGCAGAAAATTTTAGATGAGAACTATAAAAATTATTTTTATACTGACGTAATGGCAAGAGGAAAATATCCATCCTATACCAAAAGAATGTTTGAAGAAAAAAATATTTCCATTAAAATTCTTCCTGAAGACAAAAAAATACTCACAGGCAATACTGTTGACTTTTTATCATTCTCTTACTATATGTCAATGGTTTCCTCAACAGATTCAACCCTTGAAAAAACAAGTGGAAATTTAGTTTCAGGAAATAAAAATCCTTATTTAAAAGCAAGTGAATGGGGATGGCAAATCGATCCGATAGGACTTAGAATTTCCCTAAATGATATGTATGACAGATATCAACTTCCAATTTTTATAGCTGAAAATGGAATTGGAGCCAAAGATATATTGACAGAAGATAAAAAAATTCATGATGAATACCGTATTGAATATCTAAGGGAACACATAAACCAAATGTCTGAAGCAATACATGATGGAGTGGAATTACTAGGTTACACGATGTGGGGAATTATAGACATTGTTAGCTGCGGAACAATAGAAATGTCAAAAAGATATGGTGTAATTTATGTGGATAGAAATGAAGAAGGAAATGGAACTAATTTACGATATAAAAAAGACTCATTTTACTGGTACAAAGAATGTATTGAAAAAAATGGAAATATATAAAAATATAACTATAAAAAGAGAGATGATTATAATCAACCATCTCTCTTCCCAAATTTTACATTACTATTTAATTTCCCAATAATTATTATATTCTCTTTATCCATCTCCAATTATCACTCAGATTTATTTAAACTATTATTTTCTCCCTATTTCAATTGTATTGTACTCCTAATTTCTCTCAATTACAAGTTTTTTTTGAAATAAAAAAAATAAGTTTATAATAAAGATTTCTTTAAAAACAATCTTCAAAAATTATGGTTATTTTTCTCAAATCTTATTTTTGCCTAATTTATTTTTACAAGATAATTAAGATGGTTTATAGTAATTTAACAAATAAAAAAATACACCTTTAATGCTTTTTCTAACACTTTCAGTGTATTTTTATTCCATTCTATTCCATTTTTATTTTGAAAAATGGGTAAATCCCTTGTTTTAAAATATTTGTTTTTATTTTAGCTAAAAATTTAAAAAAATTTATTAATTTATTCTACAACAAATAACCATTCTTTAGATAATTCATGCTCTCCATTAATAACTTTTTCATATTCACCTTTTAACAATTCATAGAATTTACCAGGTTTTGGTTCAGCATGGAAGTCCAATTGTCCAATTGGTCTTTGGTCTAATGATTCAGCATAAGTGATTTTCATTGCTGTTCCTGTTACCAACAACTCATCTGCTGTGAATACCATTGAACGGTCAATTTTTCCACGATTAACTTTATATCCATTGTATTCCAATAATTCTAATGCTGATCTTACTGTGATTCCTTCAAGAGCTGCATTTCCTGTATCAGGGATAATTACTTGGTCTCTGTAAATTAATACAATATTTGCAACAGAAACTTCTACTACATTTCCTGTATCATCAAACATTAACGCATCATCATAACCATTTCTTTGTGCATCACTTGTTGCTAGGAATGAATTAATGTAAGAACCACCTGCTTTTGCTTTAGTTGGAATAGACGAATCATTGTATTTTCTATAAGTTGAACTCATTAATTTTAATCCACCTTTTGTGCTTACATAATCTGCAAGAGGTAACATATAAATTGCTAAATCAAAATCAAGTCCTGCTTTTTTTGGTGATAATCTTGGTTCTTTACAGAAAATGAACGGTCTCATGTAAAAATCTTCTTTAATATCGTTCTTTTTAACTAATTCAGTTACGATATTTTTAAATTCATCCCATCCCATGAAAAATTCAAAACCTAACATTTTTGAAGCTGTCATAAGTCTTTTATAATGGTCTTCCAATCTAAAAATTGCAACTTTCCCATTTCTGTAGTATCCTCTAACTCCACCAAAACAAGTTGTTCCATATTGTAAACTATGAGTCGCAATACTTACTGTCGCCTTTTCAAATTCCACTATTTCTTTATTGAAATATGCGTATTTCATAAATTCAGTTTTACCTGCCATTAAATTTACCTCCATATAATTTCAACATTCTAATATTTACTATTATATTTTAGCACTTTTTTTTAATTATGTAAAATTTATTTTTTTTACTCAATTATATATTTTATATATGTTTAAAAAATGACAAGGGAACTACAAACCTATTGTTAAATAATATTTAAATTATACAATAATTTCCTAAAATTAAACTCCATAAACTTTCATAAGTTCATCCATTTCTTTCTTTTCTTCCATTTCTTGAACTTTTTTTATAGACAATGCGATAGATTTTCTCTTTTCATTAATATCTGTAATAACAGCTTCAACTTTATCTCCAACTGAGAATTTTTCAGAAATATCCTTCAAAAATTCCTCTGTCAACTCTCTTTTTGGTATAATTCCATTAAATCTGTCTGTCAATTTAACAAGCACAAAATTTTCCTGAATTTCTACAATTTCAGTGTTTACAATATTTCCTTTTTTATATTTTTCAGTAACTTCCTTCCAAGGCGATTTTTCCAATTGCTTAATACTTCCAGATAATTTTTTTTCAATTTTGTCAATTACGATTACTTTAAATTCAACTTCATCGCCAACTTTGTATTCCTTATGTTCTCTTTTATCCCAAGAAAATTCATTTTTGTGAATAAATACTTCTATTCCCTTTTCAAGTTCAACAAAAATTCCATAATCCTGAACATTCATAACTTTTCCCTTATATGATTTATCAAAGTCATAAGTTTCTTCAAGAACATCCCATTTATCATCAAGCAGTGCTTTTGCACTCAAAGTAACTCTATTTTTTTCATCATTAAAGTCAACTATTTTAAATTTAATCAAATCTCCAGCTTTATATTTTGAAGTTAGATTAGATTCTCTCTTATATGACAAGTCAGAAACATGTAAAAGTCCGTCAATATCCTTTTCAAGCGAGATTAATAATCCAAAATCAAATACTTCTGTTATTGGTTTTTCAATAATATCTCCTATATGATATTTTTCCTTTACTGTATTCCAAGGATTTTCTGAAAGTTGTTTTACACTTAATTTAACATTTTTCTTTTCATTTTCAATTTGAATAATTTTTGCAGAAAATTTATCTCCCACTTTATAATTTTTCAATTCTTTAGATCCATTGTGCCAAGCAAGCTCTGAAACATGTACAAACCCAGAATTTCCATCAACAGTTACAACTATCCCAAAATCAAGCACACCTTTAACAACAGCCTCGACCACATCTCCAACATTATGGCTTTTTTCAAATGCAACCCAAGGATCTTCTGATAATTGTTTTATACTTAATTTTAATCTATTTTTTTCAACATCCTTTTCAATAATTTTAGCAGTTACTTCATCTCCGATTTTATATCTTTCATGTAAATTATCCACTTGCTCCCAAGAAATTTCAGAAATATGAATAAATCCACTTGCAGCTCCTAAATCTAAAATAATTCCAAAATCAAATATTTCTTTAACTTTTCCTGTAACTACATCTCCAACATTAACACTCTCAAAGTATTTTTCCTCTTCAATTTTTATTAAATCAATTCTTGAAATAGTTATATTACTTTTATTTTTTTCCTTTATAATAAATTTGAATTTTTGTCCAGTATAGTCCTTATCCTTTTCAAATCTAGCAAGAGAAAATGGTAAAAATGCATCATTTTTTCTAATTTTTACAGTATATCCACCTTTAATTTTTTTTACAATTTCTCCTGTTACAATATCATCAACATTAAATGATGCCAATTCTTTAGCCTTATCTAGCATAAATTTTGAAACAATAATATTATCATCATCTTCCCTTAAAACCTTCACTTCAATTTTATCTCCAATTTCAAAGTCTTTAACTTCACTAGCATAAATTCTTCCTTCTTTTTTTGCATTTAAATCAAGAAATCCATAATCCATTTCTTTTCTTGTAATAATTCCTTCGACTACATCTCCAGATTTTTTTTCTTCAGGTAAATAATCCTCTAATAATGTCTCAAATTCTTTTTCGTTCATTTTGTACTTCAGAACTGCCTACAAAAGCCAGCCCTTCTCCCTTCTTTATATTTATTCAAAAAATTTATTAATTTCTATTAATTGTCTTAACTCTTCCAGCAATTTAGCCTCTTCTTTTGGATTTTCCTCATTTTCTGAAATTGCCCTAAGTTTTAATTTCTCTCCTTTTTCAGCTCCAAGCATCATAACTCCAAATACATTTTTACCATCTACTTTTTCATTTTTTCCTTTGTTATTCTCTGCTCGCTCATTTTCCAAAACCTTTTCTATTTCCAAAGTAGCATTATACTTTTTTGCAATATTGACAATCTGTCCTGATGGTCGTGCATGAATTCCCTGTTCATTTTTTATCTCTACAATAATTTCCTTCATAGCTTTCCTTTCCTGATTTTTCTAGTTTTTATTTGTTTTGTAAATCCCTTCTGCACGTCTTCTAGTAGCAGTTTTAGAATGCCAGGTGTCTTCCAAAATAAGTGAATCCCTAAACGGAGTTTTAGAAACTTGCTGTTTCATATAATTTAAAAACATACATCTGGAAGAATGATGATTGTCAAGCGTAATACAAGAAGCAAAGTGTATAGCCACTTCTTCAGGCGTAATCTTCCCTTCTTTTTTCAAACATTTATTCACATTTGACAAAAGTGAATTAACTCCTTTCCCATTACATCCTCCACATTGGAACATCAAGACTCTCATATCCTGCTCCATAGAATATTTTGAAAATCCACCACTTCTCTCGTAAAACGACTGGCTGCAATGATATCCGCTGCAACGTCTTTTTGCAATTTCACATTGAATTATTACAACCAGTTTAATTTTTGATAAATCCATAACACCACCTCAAAATATATTTGAAACTCTTAAAACCTATTTAAATAATATCATTTATTAGATTAAAAATCAATATTTAACTAATATTTTTCTGTAAAAAAAATATTAAATATTAAGTCTGTTCATTAATTTTTTTATAGTTACAGCAAATCTGCTATTTCAAATGATGAAAATTTTTTTATGATAGAAAAATATTTATTAACAATAATCATTAGTTAATACTATTCTCCATTTAAAAAACAAAAATTATATTTTATTTAAATGGGTTTAGTATTAGAAAACAGAATTATATTATATTTTATCCAATTATCAATATGAAACTCTTCTTTTTTTTAAGTAAAAATTAATTAAAAAAAGAGAGATATAATTAAATATCTCTCCAAAAGCTTTTACTTCTAAACCTTTTATCTTAAAGATTATTGATTAATGAATTTTACGTTACTAAAGTCAACGTTTTGGAAGAATAATTCAACTCTTCTGTTATTGTATCTTCCTTGAACTGTATCATTAGTATCAGCTGGGTTGCTTTCTCCTTGACCAGTAATTGTTCCGTAAGAAATAGAATTTTTCAATCCATAATCTCTTAACAATCTAGCTACATTTTGTGCTCTTGCTACTGATAATTTTTGGTTATAAGCAGCTGATCCAGTTGAATCTGTATGTCCAATGAAATCAATTGATCCACCATCAGCAAATTGATTAATTACACCTGCAATAGTTCTCAAGTCAGCAGCTTCACCTTCGTTAGGTACTCTACCATCTACTTTAAATCCTCTGATTACACATTTCTTTTCTTCAGTTGAACAACTAAATGGTAATACTGCTGTATTTGGTTTAACAATTGGTGCTGGTTCCGGAGCTGGTGCAGGCACTGGAGTTGGTACAGGTACTGTAACTGTTTGAGTTATAATTTTAGGTGATCTGTCATTTTTCAATTGTCCAAATCTATATCCTAATCTAACTCCTACCGAATCAATATTATTTCTTGTTCTTTCAGTATTACCTAAAGCATCAGTTGTTTTAATTTTAGCACCTGATCTTTCATAAATAGCTTCCAATGAAACTGGTCCAAATTCAGTACCAATTCCTGCTGCAGTATATAATCCACCTTTAACTTTACCATTTACATTTTTAGCTTCATGAGCAAAATTATATCCTGCTCTTCCTAATACGTATAATGCATCATTTCCATTGTTAGTTGTAATTAAGTTAAATTTTCCTAATGCATAAACTGGAACACTTCTCATTAATTTAGCTTTATCATCTTTTCTGATTAATTTCCCAGAGTGAGATGATAATTTATATTCTGCTCCTAATCCCCATTCAAATTCACCTTGGTTATCAACAATATATTCTAATCCAAGTGTTGGTCCATGTTTAAGATTATAATCTTCACTAAATTCACTTGATCCTGCTTTAAATTTTCTGTAGAAATCATATCCACCTTTAACTTGTACTTCAGATGCTACAGCATTTAAAGCCAATAAAGCTGTTCCTAAAATAACTAATTTTTTCATTTTAATTCCTCCTAAATTTTATTTTTTTCTCTAATTTTTCTAAATTAGTACTTTTTTCTCCTAATCCTCTTTTAGATTATACAACATTTTAAGAGAAAAATCAATGTTTTAACTAATTAATTTATTATTATAGTTAAAACTTCCTATTTACAAGTTATGGTATCATTTTTTTTATAAAAAGTCAACAAAAAATTAAGTAATACTCCACTTTAATCATTGTATTTAGTACATTTTTCTGCAAAATAACCTGATTTTATTGACTTATTAGTCATCTTAAAATTTTTATCTTTTTTACTTTTTTTATTTTTATGTACTCTAATATATTAATTAAAAAATCTCAAAAAATCAAAATAAACTTTAAGTTTAACTAGAATAGTTATAACTTTTTAGTTTGAATTTAAAGTGTTATTTCTGTGTAAATTACTAAAAATTTAAATTATATATTTATCATCTTATCAATAGAATATTCTAATTTCTTCAATAATGCAACACGATTATTTTTTAACTTCTCATCATCAACATTAATAATTACATTATCAAAAAATTGGTTAATTGTGTTGGCATTATTTAATAACATTTCAATATAATTTAAAAAATCCTCACTTTCAATACTTTTCAATTGATTTACAAAATTATACAATGCTTTTTCTTCATCCGATCCAAATAATGTATTGTCAACATTTAGATTTTCACTTTTTTCATCTTTAACAATATTCTTTACACGTTTTAAAAGATTTATCAAAATTTCAAAATTTTCAGTTTGTGATAATTTTAAAAGTTCAGCCAATTTTTTATCTAATTTCACAATGTTACTTTCAAGATTTATTTCATAATTTATAAGATCTTTTTTATATTTTTCAGAAAGTACATTAATTATTCTTTGTTTAAAGAATTCTGTTACATCTTTTATAACATTCTTTTCTAAAACTTTCTTATCTGCTGAGAAAATTTCATAAGACTTTTCAATCAATTTTTTGTAGTCAAAGGATAATTTTGAATTTAATACAACTTGGATAATTCCTTGTGTCGCACGTCTTAATGCATAAGGATCCTTAGAACTTGTTGGTTTTAATCCAACTGCGAAACATCCAATAATTGTATCCATCTTGTCAGCGATTCCAGTAATTGCACCTTCCACAGTTGTAGGTAATTTATCCCCTTGATAACGTGGCAAGTAATGCTCAAAAATTCCAAGAGCTATATTTTTATCTTCACCTTGTTTTTGGGCATAAACAGAACCCATAAATCCTTGTAATTTCGTAAATTCTTTTTCTCCAATTACATTTGAAACAAGATCCGCTTTTGCCAAATCAACTGTTCTTATAATATTTTCCTTCTTGTCATTCAAGTTCAATTCTGAAATCAAATATTCAGCAATTTTTTCACTTCTTTTAACCTTTTCAAAAATCGTTCCCATATCCTTCTGGAAAGTAACTTCTTTAAGTTTTTCCACATTATCCGCAAATTTATTTTTCAAATCTTCATCAAAGAAGAATTTTGCGTCAGCAAGTCTTGGCTCTACAACTTTTTCATTCCCTTTTTTTACAGTTTCCGAATATTCAGGTGCATTTCTTATAACAATAAATTTATTTGACAATTTCCCGTCCTTATCTTTTACTGGAAAATATCTTTGATGAGTTTCCAATGTAATTGTTATAATATCTTCAGGAAGCTGCAAATAATCCTTGTTAAATTCACCCTTTATTGCAT
>ERZ773069.595-NODE-595-length-23463-cov-23.069848_pt1 | contig 23463 bp, 25 predicted proteins | sample MGYA00580619_ERZ773069 | MGnify/ENA primary metagenome ERZ773069 (study PRJEB29015, sample SAMEA2738007) | human oral metagenome | biome: human oral; feature: human-associated habitat; material: dental | place: China | collected 2108 ...
GATATAGCAACCACTCAGTTTCTTTATACGCACACCATTCGCAGCCACGCATTACATCTCTCCATAGATTCCGATTTGTTGCTCAATTTTCGTATTCAAATTATACCATAAAACTTTTGAACAAATCTGCCGTAACTTTTGACTATATGAGAAAGGTCCGAACAGTTTTCTGCCCGGACTTTCTCTTATAAATCAATTCCGCTTTCGCAACTTCCTTTGCTCATAGTTGCCGAGGACATTCCAGTCAATCTGCGGCATGTTCTTAGAAGCCTCCCGAACCGCACTCTCAATCATGTCCATCACCTGGTGCTCGGAAGCACCTGTATTGGTGCGCTCATAGTAGGGATCCAGATTCAGGCTTGCGCTCACCTTTCTGCCGGGAATTGTTACCATAAGCCCGTCATAGGACTCTCCCTGCAGCTTCTTCATCTCCCGGAATCTAAATTCCGGATTCGGGAAGCGTTCATGTATTTCATCCACATTCTTGAATTCAATTCACTTTTCTGTTACCATCTACTCAACAGAGTTGCCCGAGGTAATGTGTGTCGGGGACCCGGCTGGACCTCTTGGTTCAGCCTCTTATTTTATCTGTGAATTGGGGATCGGACATGAATCTGAAGAAACCGCTGCCTTTCTCGGAACACCTCATCCCTTCCCGGAAATTAAGAAGCATTCCGTGCCTGACGGGAGTCGAACTCGGAGCCTTTCGCCCGGGAAGCGATAGATCTCTTTTCGTCGATGTTCACCCTTTCGTTAGATATCCACGAATTCTCATTAGACAGCTTTTAGATTATCTAATCGTGGGGAAACGGAACTCTTTCCGGCTATCGTCTTTATTAGCAAAATCTCTATCGTTGAAATTCATTTATTATTCATAAATATCCGCAATGCTTGCACTTTTTGCGTTTAAACCCCGTGAAATATTCGAATCAAATTGTATATTATAAAAATAAACGGGAGAAAGATTTTTTAATCTTCCTCCCGTTTTGTGCTGTTCCTGGCGGGAGTCGAACCCACGACCTTTCGCTTAGGAGAAGCCGCGAGTATTTTCCGTTTCTGTTCATTGCTGTTCAGAGAAGCCTTATTCTGTCTGGCTTTTTTAATGTTCTGAATCCGTTTGTGCTCGTTTCAGACCGTTCCAGACGTTAGCTGATCGGGCGTTCATTTTAGCAGGATTTTAGAAATTTCTAACTTTGGCGGCAATTCCTTTTCCGAACAGACGCCATTTTTAGCAGAAATCCTATGTATCGATGGCCGGCAGAGAGGGTAGTCAAATCTTTTATAGACTGCCAGATGTGTCTTGAAAAACCACCTTTTGGCGATTTATAGTGATCACCATACTGCCTCTTGCATCTGCGCCGCTTTACTTTTTCATTCTTTACAGCGCCGTTTGCTTTACTTTTATCCCCGTTTGAGATAGGATAAAATAAAGCATTTGAAGGAGCTAAAAGCCATGTACAACTACGATAGATTGGAAAAACAGCTGGCCGGGAAAGGCATTTCCAGAACTGCCCTTGGCCGGGAACTGGGGATTTCCTCCAAGACAATGGCCCGGATTGGAAAGGGCGAAAAGCTCTCCCGGATCACCCTGCAGAAAATAGCAGATTACCTGTCCTGCGAGCCTTCTGATCTGTACCGGGTCATTTCGAATAACCCGATCCTCCAGCAGCTCCGGGATGAAAAAGAAGTGAAGATCTCCGGCGGCCTCTACCATGAACTTCAGGTCCGCATGACGTATAACTCCAACCACATGGAAGGCAGCACGCTTTCCGAGGAGCAGATCCGCCTGATCTTTGAGACAAATACCATCAATGTCGGCGATGGCGTTCCGGTAGACGATATCCTGGAGACTGTTCACCATTTCCGAGCGATCGATTATGTAATAGACGTGGCGGATGAAGAGCTAACAGAAGAGATTATCAAACATCTGCATTACATTCTGAAGCATGATACAAAGGACGCTTCCCTTCCCTGGTTCGCTGTAGGCGATTATAAACGGCGTGGAAACGTGGTCGGCGGCAGAGAGACTGCACGACCGACAGATGTTCCGGCAAAGATCGCCGCCCTGCTCTCCGAATATAACAAAAAACAGCCTGTCACCATCGAAGATATCATTACCTTCCATTCCGACTTTGAGCATATCCATCCCTTCCAGGACGGAAACGGCAGGGTCGGCCGGCTGATTGCGCTGAAGGAATGCCTGCATCACAGCCTTGTCCCGTTCATCATCGAAGATGCGAAGAAAGCTTTCTACTACCGGGGCTTATCTGAATGGGAAAACGAAAGAGGATACCTCATCGATACCTGCCTAGACGGACAGGATACATTCCGACGTCTTCTGCAGAAATTTGATATTCCGGATATGTAAAAGGGCCTGCCTGACGTCATCAAAGGCGTTTGCAAGCCCCTCTTCAAAGGAGCTCATGAAATCTGTTATGAAATGGAATTGGCCAGTGCTTTCAGAAGGTTGGCCATTTCCGGATTGGCCAGGATCTTTGCAAGTGTGACCGGGTCAATGCCGGTCGGCGCTGCCGCCGGCTCTTCCTTCTTTACCTCCTCCTGCGGTACACCCTCCGCACCATGTCCGCTGTAAAATGCCTGCTCGAAGAGCTCTGCATTGGACCGGCGGTCTTCGTCCAGGATGTGCGAGTACTGGCCTGTGACCATCTTCGCCTGCGCATGTCCGGAGTCTCCCTGCACAGATTTCACGTCGCCGCCGTTCAGTTTCAGCTTATAGGTAATGCTGGAATGACTCAGACTGTGAAAGACGACTTTGGGGAGATCATGCTTTTCGATCAGGTCATGGAACATCGCGTTGATTCGGGAAGCCTCCATCGGCATTCCGAAGTGACCCGGAAGTACAAGGCCATAATCCCGGTACTCGTCGCCCAGAGCTTCCTTTGCCATATCCTGTCCGGAACGCCAGCTGATCAGCATCTCAGCCACCGTTTTTGGAAGAAAGATCTTACGCGTACTGGTCTCTGTCTTTGGTTTCTCCAGGACAAGAACTGTCGAAGCCCCGGCTTTCTGCTCCGGAAATGTCAGAAGGACATCCTTCCTAATTGTGTCAAGCCCAAGAATCAAGTAATTTCAAGGGATTGACGCGTATCCAATGACAAATCCCAAATTCTATTCCTTGATATCAGTCGGCTGCTCAATCACACAGGCGACCTGGACGCGGGGCAGCAGCTTTTTCTGACAAATCTCCTGCTGATCGCCTCCAGAAAAAACCTGATGCTCTCAGGCCGGTCGTTTCATACCTCGCCAAAGAGTGCCCGTGGACGCATTATGGCTTCTCCGGATTCTCTTGCGCTGCAAAAAGGATGCCGAGAATTCGACATCCCGTTTGATCACCAGCAAATGGCGGACTACCTGAATCCGGAACGAACCGCCTTGTCAAAGGAACTTAGCCGCATGAAAAAAGATGGGCTGATACTCTACACAAAGAATCATTTCACGATTCTTTCGTTGGTGAAACGGACTCCATTTATGGGCTTGCATCCGAAGAAAAAGCCAAGCGTGTGACTTACTCACAGTGAGTAAGAAACAGGCTGGGCAACGCTTATTTTTTATGTTTTGTTTGGTCAATTCCCTGCGCAATGATTATGGCCGCAATCGCCGCCGTGGTGCTCATGGTGGTCGCAGCGGGCATTCGGATCATAATCCAGCGTTCCGGCAGCAAGCGCCTTTGCCGCTTCATCAGCCGATCCCTGTACGCCGGCATAAAGCTTGATCCCGGCATCTGCCAGAGCCATCTGTGCGCCCATGCCGATGCCGCCGCAAATCAAAGCATCAACTTTGGCGGCATTCAGAAATCCTGCCAGTGCGCCATGGCCGCTGCCGTTGGTGTCAACAACCTGTTCTCCTGTGATTTTTCAGTCCTCAACGTCATACAGCTTGAACTGCTCGGAATGTCCGAAATGCTGGAAAATCTCTCCGTTTTCATAAGTGACGGCGATTCTCATTGTGTTGATTTCTTTCTCCATTATTGTTTGATTGAGTTCGACCGGCGCAAATTCACAGCGACCGCCTGCAATCAACAGCCTCTTCCCGTGGACGAGCGCGTCAGCGACCTTTTTCTGGCGCTCTCGTAAATCGCCGTGACTGTGGTTCGCGCGACATTCTTTTGGGCAGCACAGGTTTCCTGCGTCATGCCCTCATCGTCCAGAAGCCGCAATGATTCATACTCATCCACCATCATCCGGACAATTTTGGATGCTTCTGTGGCATCAGGGGAAAAGCTGCGATAGACCGGCATTTGTTCAATTCGACGGCATCTTACGGGTCTTGGCATAGCTGCTCCTTTCTGACTTATGTCAATAACGATTTAGAAAACCCGAATGCCTGCATTATACTGACATTCGGGTATAAATCATAACAGTGGTGTTAGGCCTTACCGAACTTCTTGCCTTTCTTGCACCTCGGACAGTGCCAGTCTTCAGGCAAATCCTCAAACTTCGTCCTGGCGGGGATGCCGTGGTCGGGGTCGCCAACTGCTGGGTCGTACACATAGCCGCAGATTGAGCAGACATACTTGCCGGTGCCCTCGTCGTAGTCGAAATCATCCTCATCCGGCAAGACGATCTTTGTCAGATGGTCAAGATGCCCTGAACAATCGTGGTTACTACCTCATCAAAATCTTGTTTTTACTTCCTGCGGGGATGTCGGCGAGGAAGGAGAAATAGGCATCCATCACGCTCTCCCAGAAGTCGGTCTCATGACCGCCGTCGGCCTCAACATACTCTAAGCTAATCCCCAGTGCTTTCATGGCCTCGGCAAAGTCTCTGCCCTGCGTGTAGACCAGCGTGTCTTGTCTACCAACTGTCAGGAACAGCTTCGGGAGGGCAGCTTTGTCCTCCGCGTTCTTTGCCAGGAATTCGGGATTCAAATCGGAGCTGTGGAATGTTTCTTCACTGCCAAAATAGTTGTCCATCTGGGCCTGTGTAAAACCGGCCATTGGGACCTCGTGCATCATGCGGTAAGGATCGATGGCGGGGCTCATGACGGCGATCTTGCCGAAGACGTCTCTTTTCATCAGACCGTTGCGCAGCGCGCCGTAGCCTCCCATGGAGATGCCACCGAGGAAAGTGTCCTCGCGCTTGTCGGAGAGGGGCAGCAGATTGCGAGTGATCTCGACGAGCTCCGTGTTCACAAAGGTCGCATAGTTGGCCAGACGCTCCGGATGATCCACATAGAAGGAATTGTCGCCATCGGGCATGACAATGGCCAGCTTCTTGATCTCGCTCTGGCGGCGGAAGGGCAAGTAGGTCAGCATTTCCTCGGCGCTGCTTCCAAATCCGTTAAGAAAATACAGTGTCTTGTATGGCTGCGGGACAACAGTGCCGGAAAGACCGTCGTTCGGAAGAAAAATGTGCAGTTTTACAGCGCGCATCAGCGCCATGGATTTGTACTGCATAGTCAGGTACATTTTTGCTGCATCTCCTTTTTATTCTTTTAGTAGGGCAAGTCCGATCGTTTTGATCCTGCCGTTTACGCCGTCAAAAAGCCACTGAGCTGGGGTAACGCCGTCCACGGTGTTCTCAGTAAAGGTCGGATGCGTCAGGGTCATGTGCTGGCTCCCGGCGCTGAGGGCATCCGGGAAGTCATGATAGTAAAAGCCGAAGTTCAGATTCAGGCTGCTAAGGCGCTTATACTGTTCATAGAATCGTTCCGGGAGCGTTTCAAGGTATTCCTCGCGCACAGTGAAGGCTCCTCCGTCCATATAGCTCTGGTACTGGGCCATGGCCGCATCCCGCCGCCCGGTGATATACAGGCAGCGCAGGCCGGGGCGCGTTTTGGATAAGCGCTCATACCAGTCGGAGACGATATCCCGGCTGTGAAGGCAATCAGAGAGGTATGCCGGGACTTGCCAGACTTTCTCGGCAATACCCCTCCAGTCGCCGCACTCCATCAGCGCACTGTCGGTACAGAGTGTTACATCCTTGCACTCGGGATAAGAGCGTAGCACCTCGTCGGCAACACCAGGTACGGAGAAGCCGCCCGCGCTCTCGCCGCAGAGCAGAAGCCTTGACGGCTCCGGGAACTGCTCCTTGAAAACAGCCATACAGGCACGGAGGTTTTTGAGCCCCTCGCAGCGCACAGCGACTTCTTTCCCGTTCTCATCTGTCACGGTGAAGTCATGGGCGCCAAGATGCAGATCCCCGGTGCTGTAGTTCACCATACCGATGTTCCAGTCCCGGAAGGGGTTATCCTCTAGGGCGGAGAGAATACCGTTGTTCTCCCGCAGGCAGAAAAACCAGTAATCGTTGTCAGGGTCAACTTCCTCGGTGTAGAGACAGGGTTTACCGGAAAAAGCCGTTTCAATGGTTGAGGGCAGCAAAGCCGTCCTCTCATTCCACAGGAGCCCTCCACCAATCATAAAGATGATAGTATTATCTGATGTGCCGCGTTTGAGATAGCAGCAGTAGGAACTGCCCAGTACGCCGGAGCAGTCCGGAAGTTCCACCTTGTGCCAAAGGCCGGGGACCGCTCTGCCATTCTCCATTGGGCGGAAGGGCGCTTTCTTTAAAAGCGCCTCCTCAACCTGGCGGCGATATTCCGGCGTGTCCATGTTCAAGCCTTCCTGGCCGCGCTGCGACGCTCGGAGAGTTCGGCCTGAATGGCCGGGAAGCGTTTATCCAGATCATATCTGAGCATCAGCAAACCGGAAATGAGGCAGAAGACAGCGGGGAGGTAGTTGAAACTCAGGTTCACGCCGGCAATCGCCCTGGCCGCCTGGACAGCGGCGTTGGGATCATAGCCAAAGAGCTGATTGATCCAGCCGATAATCACGACACCCAGGCCGTTGGCGAGCTTGGTCGCCACTGTCATGGCGGCAAAGCCGACGCCCTCGGACTTCTGACCGGTCATCCACTCGCCGTAGTCGATGGTGTCAGCAACCAGGCCATAAAGCACCGCTCCAGCCATACCGGCACCGATACCGCGCATTGCAGCACCGACGAGAAAGATGGGATAATTGGAAACAAACATGCCGGAGAGGAGCGAGCCGCCTGCCAGGACAAACAGGCCGTACATACAGAGGTCCCGTTTGTGGATCTTCTTCATCAGCATGGCAGAGACAATCAGCGCGACCATCTGAGCGACGGAAACGGTATTGGCAATGGAGGCGTAGTATTTGGTGTCACCCAGGGCGGCTTTGGCAAAGTACATACCTCCGCTTCCCAGGAGCGCGGTACTGAGCAGTGCGCTGAATACGACCGCGATGGCGATCAGCCAGTACTTGTTTTTGAATAGCCCCTGCATTTCCAGCCTGGTGTCCACTTTTTCGTGGTCGGCATGCTCGTTGTTCTGGCCGGTTCGCTCTTTCGTGCCAAAGAAGCAGAGCAGATGCAGCAGGCAGCCGATCACGGCATAAACCGCAATAACAATGATCCACGCCCGCTGATCGCCGCCGAGCGCTTTCGTAGCCGCATCCACTGTGGACTGGACGCCCATTGTGCCGATGACAGCGCCAAACATAACAAACACGCCCAGAATGCCGCGCTCGACCGGGTTGGCGGTCAGGTTGGAGGTCATGGCATTATAAGGAACATAGAGAGCGGTGAGGCAGATGGAGTTGCAGAGATTATAGGTTATGGCGACGTAGACATACTTGATGATTTCGCTGGTGTGAGACGGAACGGTCATCATCAAAATGCCGCTGATGGCAAAGGGTACACACATGCGCAGCACCCAGATTCTGGCGCGCCCATGCTTGGAGTGAGTGCGGTCAACGATCATGCCCATGAAGACGTCGGTGACACCGTCAAACAGCCTGGAAACCAGCATGATGGTGCCGATGATGCCGGAGTTCAGACCAAGCACGTCGGTATAATAGAAGAGAATGAAGGAAGCGATAATCGTGTTGATAAGCGCCGTCCCGGCATTACCAAGCATATAGACCGTGCGTTCTACCACACCGAGGCTTGCGTTGGGATCATTGGTTTTGGTAAGCAGTTTCATGACTATAACCCAATCTTTCTGCGAAAGATTACCGATGGGGTTATGAAACGCGGCCCCAGACGTCTTTCGCGTTACTATTTTTCCAGTTATCGTGTATCTTTCCAGTTATCGTGTATCTGCAGGTTGTCGGCATACTACAGAACACGAGGATGTGAGTGGTGGGGCCGTAATAGCGGCGCCACCGCATGACTATATGTTGTCGGCTGCCTGTAAACTTATCTCTTCCGAAGTCGACTCAATCTCGCCGGACAGCCAGTCCCTGCCGACCCTGTAATCTGTTAACAGGAGGGACTCCATGTTCAAAATCTTCTACAAGAACTGCTGTGGGCTTGATGTCCACAAAACCTGGATCTATGCCTGTATCGGTATCACTGATACCGCCGGGATTACCTCGTATCATGAAGCCCTCTTCTCCTCGTTCTCCAGAGGATTGCGTGGATTAGCTGGATGGCTTCAGAAGTATGAGTTTAAACTCGTCTGCATGGAATCTACCGGTCCAATGACAGCTATCACGATCCTCTCAGAGATCGGTAGCGATATGTCGGTATTTCCCTTCTCTAAGAACCTTATATCATGGGCCGGCTGTTGTCCACGAAATGATCAGAGTGCAAAGCATGTGAAATCCACACGGATCTCCCGCGCAGGAGTATGGATCAAACCGCTCCTTGTACAGATTTCAAATGCGCTCATCCACTCTAAAAAATACCCTGAATTCAGCGAGCGTTATCGTCGAATCAAAGCACGCCGCGGACACAGAAAAGCGATCATTGATCCGTTGATAAGAAGAAAACGATGTCAACGGCAGAAGCTATAAAGCTTCTTAAATCCCGCGGCTACATCATCAAGGATTCACCGGATGATCCGTTAACCGCATAGTACGGAAACCACTCATAATTTCTCGATTGGCTACCTCAGATGGCTTTATTTGCATGCTTAAATTTATTGGCGTCCCTCTATACTTTTGTTTCAAACTTCAGCTCACCATTTTTCATTTACTCAGCGCCGCCTCCACAAATTCATTGACGATCTTTGTGTAGCGCTCCGTATCCATGATCTCATAGCAATGATCCCTGCCGGGAAAGGTCTCGATGCGGCGCAGGGGGTTCTTGAGCGCCTTGTAGATGTTGTGGCCCATCTCCACGGGCACTGTGCGGTCGGCCTCGCCATGCATCACACAGACAGGGCATTTAATCTGTGCGGCAGCGTCAACAGGATTATTCTTCCTGATGTCATAGCCGACCTTGCGGCTGACTGAGGCAATGACAGGTTTGAGAAAAGGGTTCGGAAGCTTGATGAGCGTGCTGTAGAAATGGGGCAGCACATCGATCACATGATCAGGGCTGGAGTCTTCGATGATGGCGTCCACCGGTTCGGTGTGGAGCTGACTGTTGAGAACGCTGATCGCGCCCATGGAACAGCCGATCATGACGATTTTGGTATCCTTGCCGAAGCGGGAGCGCACATAGTCCACCATGCAGGCCGCATCTTTGCCCTCGGCAACGCCGAAGCCACCGTGAGGCGCCTCAGAGATACCAAAGCGCCGCTGATCGTAGAGGATCGTGGAAAAACCCATATCCCGGAGGATCTTCGCCTGTGGGATCATGATGTACCGGTTCTGGCCGAAGCCGTGAACCACAATGGCAATGCCTCGGGCGTTGGGAATCGAATGATATTCACCGCGGATCGTGTGTTCGCCGTTTTTTACGGAGAGCTCCTCTTTTTCCCAGCTGTCGTAATAGTCCACGTTCAGTTGCATGAGGTTTTGCAGCTCGTTGTAGACTTTCTCTTTCGTGGGGGCGAAGGACTTAGGCGTGGTGTAGATAATCTTGCCAAAATACCAGGAGGTCAGCAGATTGAAAATGAGCCAGAGGCCGCAGATTCCGAGAGCAATGTACAGAAATGTCATGATTTTTCCCTCCTGTTCTATTGTTATTTAAAGATCAACTGGCTGAAGTCGTACAGGCATTCACGCCAGACGTTCCATTCGTGCTTGCCGTGGTAGATCTTTCGGATGCCGGTGATCCCATTTTCCTCCAGCAGCTTGTCATCTCCGAGGAAGTGTGAGAGATAGGGGTCCTCATCGCCGATACCCCGGAAGTAGAGCTTGTCGATATCAGCAAATCGCTTCAGAACTTCACTCTGAGTATGCCGTTCTGTGGTCTCCAGTACATCCCGTACAAAGCCGCTGAACACGCCGACCGCAGAGAACAGCTCCGGGTGCATCATGGCGGTGATACTGGTTTCGATGCTGCCCATTGAGAGTCCGGCAATAGCCCGGTGAGCACTATCCGTGCACACTCGGTAACGCCCCTCGATAAAGGGCATGAGGTCTGTGAGCAGGAAGACGTCAAATTCACTGTGCCTGATTTGTGCTCCGGTTGCCGTCTCTTCAACGAGCATATCGCTGGGCGTCACGACGACCATGGGCTCTGCTTTGCCGGCGGCGATCAGGTTATCCAGTATAAGATTCATCCTGCCCTGCTCGGTCCAGACTGTTTCGTTCTCGCCGAAGCCGTGCTGCAGGTAGAGCACCGGGAATTTCCGCTCCGGCTCGGTGAAGTACTGCGGCGGAAGGTATACGCGGGCTCGTTCCGTCGTGCCTGTAAAGCGGCTGGGAATCAGCTCCTGGAGTACTGCGCCGTGCGGCACATCCTGCACGGTCAGCCAATCCTGCCCGGTCGACAGATCCAGGAAGTTGATCGGTCGGCAGCAGCCATAACCAATAGGCAGGAAAGGACTGAGTACCTCGCTTCCGTCCACCAGTACCGTCACAGGCTGAAAACCATCACCGGGAAAGAAGCAGCCAGTCCAATAGCCGTTTACAAGCCGCAGCTCGGCACCTGCGGTTTCGGCCCGCACCGCGACCTCCCTGGCTTTGGGGTAATAGAGGGAGAGGAGAACGCTTCCGTCAGGCTGAGCCTCATATGGCTTTCTCACCAACTCACCCGAGCTTCGCTCCTTTGAGGGAAGCGCCGCGCTGTCTTTAGCCGCGAATTGTCTTCCGTTCCAGGAGAGTGCATCAGAATAATATATCTCGTTCACAGTTACCCCCTCAACTTGTTCCGATCGAAGGTGATGCTCGTGGCATGAACCGTCACCTTGCCTTTTTGCAGAATCGTCTCTTCCACTTCTCCGTCCAGCAGCATCGCGCAGCCTACTTCATAGTCGTCCAGCACATCCAGTCCAACCGGAACCTCCTGATGACCGGGGAATAGGGTCGTGACTTCACCGCTTTCTACCAGAGCCTTGACCTTGCGGTTGCTTTTGCGGAAGACCTCTACGCTGGAGCTCTCCGGGAAATGGAGCAGCACACCATCGCGGCAGACCATGTCAGAGGCGAAGAGCCACCTGTTTTTCCGATCCAACAAGCCGATGCTGCCTGCCGTGTGACCGGGAAGCTCGATGAGGTCCACTGGGCGTTCACCCAATTCAAAGTGCATGCTTTCAGGAAGTGGGAGGTGCTTGGAGGGATAGGAGGTAACGATTCCTTCCACATTCAACTCCGGCAGCTGCAGCGCCGCCTCGGATATCCCCATTCCGGCGGCGAGACCCTTTACCAGCTCGAACAGATAGGCTTTGTCGGTGTGGCGCGCAAAGACCTCCTCGTCCTTTTCGGAAAGAAAGATCTCAGACTGCGGATAAAGATGATTGCCATGGATATGGTCCATGTGGCCGTGGGTGTTCACCACAAGAAGAGGCTTGTCCGTCAGCCTCCGAATGGCTCCGGGCACGTCTGAAAAGCCATAACCAGTGTCAATCAGCAGGGCCTTCTCCGTGCCGATCAGCAGGTACATGTAGACGTCAGTGCCGAAGGCAGCCTCCGTGAAGCGGAAGGTGGTCTCATTGATTTTTGTAACAACAGCTGGATTCAGGGAAATTCCCCCTTTCCTTTTTCGGATATATTGTGTACACTATGGAAAGAACATTTGTACTCTCCATAGTGTACATAGATGTTCTATCCAATGCAATAGCCTGACCATCGGACTGGACAGAAAGGGGAAAAGTGTTCTATGCAATTGACAGAAAAACAGTCAGAAACCTTGAAGCAGAATAATATTGAATCAAACCACATAACACGTGAAGCCATATGCGGTGCACTTTATCAGCTTATGGAAAAGAACGCCTATGAGGAAATAACTATGACCGATATCATTCGCCGCTCTGGAGTATCCCGTTCTGCAGTCTACCGAAATTTCAAAACCAAGGAAGAGATCATACGTGAGATCATAAGCAATCTTCTGAAGAAGCTGGATCTTTATCAGTATCCGACTCTTTTTGAAAACTGGCGCTTTGGATTTGACTACTTTTTGAGCAACAAAAAAAGCCTCGACTTGATCGTCAAGGCCCATATGGAACATATTCTTTTTGATAAAGTGAACGAAAGCCTCCGCTATCAGAAAGACGCGCCGGATCTCGTCTCGGCAATGAATTATGGGTTGGTAATGAACGTCATGATCTATTGGACAAAATGTGGGATGCCCGGTACTACGGAAGAAGCGGCAATGCGTATTGTAAGTTCATACAAGGAAATCTCGGAATATGTGATACCGCAGATAAGCAATTTTTGACTGAGGACTACGGAATTCTTTAGTCAGGGAAGCGGACTCCATTTACGGGTTTTCAAGATGGGCAAAAAAAAGGCTCCCCGTCGTATGACGAGGAGCCCCAAGCCTCAAACCCTAATCTCTTTTCCGCACGTCAGCAGAAATACCATCCCTTCGCGGTACACCGTGACCTTTTCAACCAAGCTGCCCCAAAGCGCCTCCCCGGCGTTCTCCAATCCTCTCACAAACTCATTAATCCTGCGCTGCTTGGCTTTGACTGACTCAATCGCCCGTTCCTTCTTCTTCACAGCTTCGCTCAGGCGGTCGTATTCAGCCAAGAGCCCCTTGCTCTTTTCTTCCTCCTGCCCGGTCCTCGCGTATTCGTCCAGGGCTTCCTGGGCGAAAAGGCCAACGGCGTCCCTCTCGCTTTCCAGCTTTTTCCTCTCCGCCTCCAGCGCAGCCGTATCCCCAGCCTTGATTTCCCGGAGATAGCCAATACAGTCAAGTACATTCCTCGCAAACCTCGAAACGCTTTTGGTTACAATCAGATCGATTTTTCCCGACACGCAGTCCTTTATCATCCGGATAAAACTGTCTCTTTGCTTTCATGAAGTTCCTGATATCCCCTCGTCCGCGTAAATATCAACGAGCTTCCAGTCATCCCTTCTGTTGACCAGGTCTGTATAATGGTTCTTCTGCAGCTCGTATGAAGATGTCTGCCGCGGATCGTCTGTTGATACTCTGGCATAAACAGCAACTCGTTTTATTGAATTAGGACTATAAAAGTCTTCCCGGGGAATCGCAGGAATGACATCAAGCTCATCCTCGCTGATACCTTTGTAGCGTTCGCGAATCCTTGACTTCTGATCAGCGGACGCCTCCATTCGTACTTCACTTTCTCGCATAAATCACAATCCTTTCTCAGAATACGAATTTATAATATTTTTTCTTAAGATGGCGGAGCATTAAAATCTCCGCTGCAATAATGCCCCGCTTTTGACATAATCCTCCACTTTTATTATTGCAGAGAGGCCTTAATGGGCAAGTTAAAACCCCCGGAAATCGGATCTCCGGGGGTTTTCTCTGCACGATATTCTGTTCCCTGCGGTCAGCAGTCTTTCTCCAAATGCCAGATATCATTGTTGTACTGGTCGATCGTTCTGTCGGAGGAGAAGTAGCCCGCCTTGGCGATATTGACTGCCATCTTCTTCGCCCAGCCCATTCTGTCCTCATAAGCTTCCAGAGCCTTGTCCTTGGTCTTGCAGTAACTCTCGAAGTCAGGGAATGTCATGAACCAGTCTTTGCCCAGCAGCTCGTCATAGAGCTGCTTGAGAAGCTTCCTGTCGCCGGCTTCGAGCATCTCTTCACTGACCAGGAAGTCCACAGCCGCGGCAAGTCTCTTGTCCTTCTTATACCAGTTCTTTGCGACGTAATCCGCGTTCTTATAGTGCTCGATGACCTCCTCGGAGGACTGTCCGAAGGTGAAAATATTGTCTTCCCCGACAAGTTCCGCGATCTCGACGTTCGCTCCGTCCATGGTTCCCAGCGTCACAGCGCCGTTGAGCATGAACTTCATATTGCCGGTCCCGCTGGCTTCCTTGGAGGCCAGTGAGATCTGCTCGGAAATGTCCGATGCGGGGATCAGTTTCTCCGCCATGGACACGTTGTAGTTGCGAAGCATGACGACCTTGAGGTAAGGACTCACTTCAGGGTCGTTGTTCACGATGCTGCTGAAGGCGAGGATCGCATGGATTATATCCTTGGCGATCACATAGGCAGGAGCTGCCTTTGCGCCAAAAAATACCGTGATCGGTCTTCTCGGCCTGTAACCGTCCTTGATGTGCAGGTAACGGTCGATGGCCCACAGGAGGTTGAGCTGCTGTCTCTTGTACTCGTGCAGGCGCTTGATCTGCACGTCATAGACGGACTCGGGGTCAACCTTGTCGCCCTGATATTTTTCAAGCCATGCGGAGAACTTGTGTTTTTTCGTGTTCTTCCTGTTCAGGATGCACTGCAGGAAAGTCTCATCCTCCGCGTAAGGAATAAGCTGCTCAAGCTGTCTGGCGTCCGTCTTCCAGCCCTCGCCGATCTTCTCGGTGATCAGCTCTGTCAGCTCAGGGTTGCACTCGATGACCCATCTGCGGAAAGTGATGCCGTTGGTCTTGTTGTTGAACTTCTCGGGATAGAGCTTGTAGAAATTGTTGAGCTCTGTCTCCTTGAGAATGTCAGTGTGAAGTCTCGCGACGCCGTTCACGGAGTGGCTGTAGTGAATGTCCATGTGGGCCATATGCACGTTGCCGTACTCGTCGATGATCTGAACGGAAGGTTCTTCATATTTTGCCTTAACAGCGTCATTCATCCTCTTGATAATCGGCATAAGGTGCGGCACGACAGCCTTTAAGAAGTGCTTGGGCCATGTCTCCAGTGCCTCAGCAAGGATCGTGTGGTTCGTGTAAGCACAGACATCAGTCACAATCTGATATGCTTCTTTCTCCTCAATGCCCTTTTCGGTCAGAAGGCGCACCAGTTCCGGAATGACCAGAGAAGGGTGCGTATCGTTGATCTGGATCGCCGCGTAGTCGGCAAGGTCATGCAGGTTGCTGCCGCGCTCCACGCACTCGTCGAGGATCAGCTGGGCGGCATTGCTGACCATGAAATACTCCTGATAGACGCGGAGAAGCTTTCCGTCCTCATCGCTGTCATCGGGATACAGGAAGAGGGTCAGGTTTTTCTCGATCTCTTTTTTGTCAAAATCGATACCCGAGCCGATCAGTCCCTCATTGACCGTGTCCAGGTCAAAGAGACGAAGGCGTCCGCACTTGCTTCCGTAACCTGTGACATCGATCTCATACATGGTGGAAAGAAGCTCCAGATCGCCGCACTGCACCTTATAGTGCTTGTCGGTGCGCTTCATCCAGTTGGCCATGCCCCACTTGCGCCAGTAGTCAGGTATCGTGTGCTGCTTGCGGTCCTCGAAGGACTGTTTGAACAGACCGCAGTGGTAGGCCAGGCCTACGCCGTCAGCGGGAAGGCCCAGTGTCGCAAGGCTGTCGATGAAGCAGGCTGCAAGTCTGCCAAGGCCGCCGTTTCCGAGGGAGGGCTCGTATTCAAATTCCTCCAGCTCCGTAATGTCTTTCCCAGCCTCAGCCAGTTCCGCTTTCACATCATCGTAGATGCCGAGGTTGATCAGGTTGTTGGAAAGAAGTTTACCGATCAGGAATTCTGCCGAAATATAGTAAACTTTCTTCTTTCCGCTGTTGTATCCCCTGTTCCTGCAGGCGTCCTGCGTCAGGGCCAGCGCCGCGTTGTAAAGTTCCAGAATCGTGCACTCGCTAAGTGCTTTTCCAGTGTAATCTCTGAGTTTTAATGTATTCATTACTGCCTCCTGCGGAAGATCTCCGCTGCTTACAATGGTTCCATTTATTATAATGCATTATAATGATTTATATGTGTGATAATCTTGCAGAATAATGGCAAATAATAGTACAATAATGATATTAATTAATTCAGCACAAAGAAGGGCACAAAGAAGGGTTCCGTTTTTATGAATCTCGAGGAATACTCACAATACAGAGAGACCCTGCTGCATGAGCAGCCGGGTTTCGCCTACAACACTTACCTGTGTACCATCCCCCAGGACTTTGCCCCGGTGGATCTGCACTGGCACGACCAGATGGAGATCATCTATGTCAAAAAAGGGCGCGGCACAGTGACCGCCTCTTCCCGCAAATATCCCGTCATGGCCGGTTCCATCATGCCCATCCTCCCCGGTGAACTCCACGCCATCGACGGCGACCCCGGCGTGCGGATGGAGTACGAGAATATCATATTCCCCCTCTCCCTTTTGGACAATCAGGTTGAAAACGACTGGGCAAGGCGCAATATTCTGACCCCTCTGCAGATGGGGACCCTGCGCTTCCCCCGCCCGATCTACGCGGACACCGCGATGCACGCCGAGGTATCCGCTGCCCTTGACGCGGCTGACGATGCCTGCAGCAAGAGGCCTGACGGCTATTCTCTTTTGGTGCGCAGCAGCCTGTTTCGTTTTTTCTTTGCGCTCTACACCCATCGGATCCGCGAGGAAAGCTTACCGCCGTCCCCCTACGAGGACGCCATCAAGCAGGTCCTGCTCTACGTCCAGAATCACTTTTCGGAGCCGATCACGGTAAGCGACGCCGCAAGTCTTATTGACTACAGCGACGCTCACTTCATGCGGGTCTTCCGCCGCGAGACGGGATTCACTTTCGGCGAATACCTGTCGGATTACCGGCTCAGATACGCGTCCTATCTGCTCAGGGAGCGCCCGGACTCTGTCGGTGCCATCGCCTCCCTGTGCGGGTTCGACAACTTCTCTTATTTTATCCGGCGCTTCCGCCGCAAATACGGAATGTCCCCGAGGGAATACCGCTCCCACGGGCGCCAGAATACAAAAAGCCCGTAAATTAAGGCTTTATACAACATTTCTCCGTTTTAAGAAGATCGTAAAACGAGTATACTATTAAATACAGGCTGCACTATTCTGCACATTTTTCATTTCCTACGGCGTGCCTGTATCAAAAGGCTGTCGGGATGGTATGTGCCAGGAGTTCCCAAAGGAAAAGTGGGTGGACGCCCGCCGGGAAGATGTACTGGATGCGCCATACTTCCACGTAGTCTTCACTGTCCCGGAGGAACTGAACCCGGTAATCTATAGCAACCAGAAGCTTCTGTATGATGCCCTTTATCACGCTTCATCTGACACACTGCGGGAACTGGCCTCAGACAGCAAGTATCTTGGTGCGGATATCGGGTACATCTGTATTCTCCATACCTGGGGGAGTGAGATGAACTTCCATCCCCACATCCATGCCGTTGTGCTTGACGGCGGTCTTGACTCCAAAAACCATTGGAAAGACAACGGAGAAGAGTTCTTTCTTCCTACTCAGGGGCATTTCGCGCCTTTTCCGTGGCAAGTATCTTGCGGAGCTGAAACACCTTTGGGAAGATGGAAAACTTGAATTCCACGGCAGCGCGGAGTTCTTTAAAAACCACTATGCGTCCAAAGAACTGCTGGACTCCTGTTACAGCAAAGAATGACAAGACAGAACAGCTTGAAATTACACTAAAAAGAGAAGGGAAATGAACAGAAAGGAGCAGGAAATGAGTAGGATGTTGATACTGTCCCCTCTGGATGGCAGGGTGATACCGCTGGAGGAAGTGCCGGATGAGGTTTTCGCGGAAAAGGTGCTGGGAGACGGCGCAGCCGTGATTCCTGAGAATGGAAACATTTACAGCCCGATAGACGGCGAGATCGTCTCTATTCCGGAGAGCCTTCATGCATACGGAATCCGGTCTGACGCCGGGATCGAAATGATCGTCCACTTTGGCCTTGAGACCGTGAACCTGAAGGGAGAAGGGTTCTCCCCGAAGGTGAAGGTGGGGGACAGAGTGAAAGCGGGTCAGCTTCTCTGTACAGCGGATATGGACTTCCTGAAGTCAAAGGGCATCAACACGGTGACGCCGGTGCTGGTGACAGACGGAGCAGAGGAGGGAAGCTTCTCTGTAAAGACAGGAGAGATCCGCCATGGGGAAGAGATCATGACTGTGGAGATCAGCGTGGATGCGGCAGCCGCCGCGGATGGAGATGCGCAGAAAGCGGACCCCTCGGACGCACAGCCGGCAGGCAAGGCAGCTGCGGCAGCACCCTCCGCCAAAAAGAAGTTCCCCATCGACTTTGACTTCCTGCAGAAGCTCGGCAAGTCCCTCATGACCGTGATCGCGGTCATGCCCGCCGCGGGTCTGATGATCAGTCTCGGCAACATTCTGACGATGAGCTTCCCGGAAGGCTTCGGCCTCATGGCGGGCAATACCATGGCCCAGATCGGCTGGGCGATCATCGGAAACCTGCACATCCTGTTTGCTGCCGCCATCGGCGGTTCCTGGGCGAAGGAGAAAGCAGGAGGCGCCTTTGCCGCAGTCATTGCTTTCTGTCTCATCAATGTCGTCACCGGCGCCATGCTGGGTGTGAGCTCGGCCATGCTGGAAGATCCGACGGCAGTCACCCACACGCTGCTCGGAAAAGAGATCCTGGTGAAGGATTACTTTGTCAACATCCTGGGAAGGCCCGCGCTGAACATGGGCGTGTTCGTAGGTATTATCGCCGGTTTCGTGGGCGCCAACGCATACAATAAGTATTATAACTTCCGGAAGCTTCCGGACGCGCTGTCTTTCTTTAACGGCAAGAGATTTGTTCCCCTGGTGGTGATCTTCTACTCTACGGTGACGGCGATCATCTTAAGCGTAGTGTGGCCGGTGGTCCAGGGCGGCATCAATGTTTTCGGTGTGTGGATCGCGAACTCCAGCTCCACCTCCCCCATTCTTGCCCCGTTTATCTACGGCACTCTGGAGCGTCTGCTGCTCCCCTTCGGCCTGCACCACATGCTGACCATTCCCATGAACTATACCTCTTTCGGAGGCACCTACACGATCCTTACGGGAAGCAACGCCGGGACCCAGGTGTTCGGACAGGATCCGCTTTGGCTCGCCTGGACCACGGATCTCATCAACTTTAAGAACGCGGGCGATACCGCTGCCTATACGAACCTCCTCACCACGGTGACGCCTGCCCGCTTCAAGGTTGGCCAGATGATCGGCGCCACAGGCCTTCTTCTCGGCATCGCCCTGGCGATCTACCGCCGGGTGGAGCCGGAGCACAGGGCAAAGTACAAGTCCATGCTGATCTCCACTGCGGCCGCGGTCTTCCTGACCGGTGTCACGGAACCTCTGGAGTTCATGTTTATGTTCTGCGCACTGCCGCTCTACTTGGTGTACGCAGTTCTCCAGGGCTGCGCGTTCGCCATGGCCGGCATTATCCACCTCAGGCTTCATTCCTTCGGGAACCTGGAGTTCCTGACCCGCGTTCCCATGGCGCTGAAGGCAGGGCTTGCCGGGGACCTGGTAAACTTTGTGATCTGCGTGGTCGTCTTCTTTGCGATCGGTTACTTTGTGGCGTATTTCATGATCGGAAAGTTCGGCTACGCTACGCCGGGCCGTCTGGGAAACTACATGGATGACGAAGGCAAGGAAGAGGCAGGCCCCGCTGCCGGCGCGGCAGGAAACGCAGCGGGCGGGAACAGCCAGCCCGAGCGTATCATCGCCCTCCTTGGCGGACGGGAGAACATTGAATTTGTGGACGCCTGCATGACCAGGCTCCGCGTGACAGTGAAGGATCTCTCCAAGGTGGCTGAACTTCCGGCGTGGAAGGCAGAGGGCGCCATGGGCCTTGTGAAGAAAGACAACGGCATCCAGGCAATTTACGGACCCAAGGCGGACGTGCTGAAATCGGATATCAACGATATCCTGTAACAATTCAGCACCCCGGAAAAAATGAGTGAAATATGAACGGGGAGCCTGCTCACCGGGCAGATTTTGCTCAATACGCAGAGGAAAGAACTATGAGACTGCTTACTATCAATATTCACAGCCATGGAAGTGACTTTGAACCGGAACTTTATCATCAGAAGATGAAGGCGCTGGCGGCATTTATGAAGGAAGAAGAGATCGATGCCGCGGCGATCCAGGAATGCAGTGAAGAGGAGGACAGGCCGGTGGTCTCCGGCCCCCTCCCCATGCATTGGGTGCCGGCCGGACCGGACTCCCGCGTCCGGGAGGATAACTGTGCGCTGGTCCTGGCGGAGGAACTTCAGGGCCTGCAGCAGGAGTACTGGTGGACCTGGACCGGAGCGAAGCTCGGGTACGGAAAATACAATGAGGGTCTGGCCATCTTCAGCCGCCGCCCTGTTACAGGCGCGGACAGTTTCTATATTTCCGGCGTCCGGGACTTCTCCAACTGGAAGACCCGGAAGGCGCTGGCGGCCTGCACCGCTGACGGGCCTGCCTTTTTGAGCGTCCACATGGGATGGTGGAATGATCCGGAGGAAAACTTCCGGGGGCAGATGGAACGGCTGCAGAAGGCGCTCCGCGAAAGGAAGCTTCGTCCGCAGGACGGTTCTGACAGTTTCCTTATGGGAGATTTCAACAGTCCCGCAGCGATCCGCGGAGAGGGAAGGGACATGGTCCTGGACCTCGGGTGGCGGGACAGTTATGAGGATGCCGAAATAAAAGACAGCGGCATCACCGTTCCGGGAAACATCGACGGATGGAGGGACGGTGAACATACGGGCATGCGCCTGGATTATATCTGGACCGCAAAAAGGCACAGGGTGCTTCAGTCAAAGGTGGTCCTGAACGGGATCAGCGGGCCGGTGCTTTCCGACCATTTCGGAGTCCTGGCGGTGATCGAATGAATAAAGGAGCAGACAGCATGAGAGAAAGTGGAATTCTTCTTGCCATCAGCAGCCTTCCTTCCGAATACGGGATCGGCTGCTTCAGCAGGGAAGCATATGAGTTTGCGGACCGCCTTTCAGAGGCGGGCCAGAGTTACTGGCAGATCCTGCCGCTGGGGCCGGTGGGATACGGAGATTCACCGTACCAGTCCTTCTCCACCTTCGCGGGCAACCCTTACTACATTTCACCTGAGACGCTGGTGGAAAAGGGATGGATCACTGAGGCGGACTGCCGCGAAGCCGGCCTTTCTTCCGACCCGCGCGGTGTGGATTACGTGCTGCAGTACCAACGCCGCTATGAGCTGCTCCGGAAGGCGTACAGAAACAGCCGGATCGAAGAGAATGAGAAGTTCCGGGCGTTCACGGAGAAGACGGAATGGCTTCCGGACTACGCGCTGTTCATGGCTCTGAAGGAAGAGAACGGAGGAAGGCCCTGGTACGAATGGGAAGATCCGCTGAGACTCAGGGATCCGGAAGCCTTGGCCGCGGCGCGGGAACGCCTGGAGGAAGGCATCGGTTTCTGCAGTTTCCTGCAGTTTGAGTTTTACGAAGAGTGGATGCAGCTGAAGGACTACGTGAACCGGAAGGGAATACGGATTATCGGAGACATCCCGATCTATGTATCCCTGGACAGTTCAGACGTCTGGGCGGATCCGGAACTTTTCCGGCTGGATGAAAACCGCCGACAGACCGCGGCGGCGGGCTGCCCGCCGGATGGCTTCAGCGCTGTGGGACAGCTCTGGGGCAACCCACTCTATGACTGGGACTATCACAAAAAGACCTGTTTTGCCTGGTGGCTGAAACGTCTTAAAAACTGCTTTGATATTTATGATGTGATGCGGATCGACCATTTCCGCGGCTTCGATGAATATTTTTCCATTCCTGCCGGTGCGGAGGACGCAAGAGCAGGCCATTGGGAGAAGGGACCCGGCATGGATCTGTTCCGGAAGGTCTCGGAAGCCTTCCCGGGACGGGAGATCATCGCGGAGGATCTGGGGTATGTGACGGACAGTGTCCGGCAGCTGGTGAAGGACAGCGGCTATCCCGGGATGAAGGTCCTGGAATTTGCCTTTGACTCAAGAGATTCCGGCTGTGCGGAGGATTACCTTCCCCACAATTACGAAAAGAACAGTGTGGTCTACACCGGCACCCATGACAACGAGACGGTGACCGGCTGGTTTTCCGAGGGCCTGAAGCCGGAGGAGAAGGAGGCAGTCAGAGACTATTTCTGCGACCATACGACTCCCGACGCCGGGATGCACATACCCCTGATCTGCGCCGCCATGCGAAGCGTCAGCAGACTCTGCATCATCCCCATGCAGGACCTTCTGGGGTACGGAAACGAGGCAAGGATGAACGCTCCTTCCACCTACGGAAACAACTGGAAATGGCGTCTTCTGAAGGATGAATTCGGAGAGAAGGAAGTGAAGACGCTGTATGAGATCACGAAGCGGTACGGAAGGATCGGAAAATGAGAAAAGAGGAAGGGAGCTGCCGCAATGGTGTGCTACCCGTCAAGAGGACAGTGAATAATTAAAAAGCTCTTTACCGCCAGTCAGAGCAATAATCGGCTGGCGGTATTCTTATGCCGCAGCATCGAAATGATCATGGAATTCCGCAGGTGTCATCAGATGCATCTTCCGCTGGATCCGCTCTGTGTTGTAATACCTGATGTAGGATTCAACAGCAGTAATCAGGTCTCCTTTTGAGGTGAACTTCTTGCCATAGTACATTTCCCGCTTCAAAATACCCCAAAAACCTTCCATCGGCCCATTGTCGGTACAATGGGCACTCTGGACATACTCTGCTTCATATGATGTTTCTTTAAACGTGTGCAGAAAGGTTTGCCTGTATACTGGAAACCTCTGTCACTATGGAACAGAGGATATCTTGCCTGTGCCCTTGCGATACTCTGATGTCCCGGTTCCTAATCATCTCTGCTTCTTCTCTTCCCGTCGCTGTCTCTCTTCATCTGCTTCTCGCTCTGCTGCATAGAGAGTTGCGATGTTTCTCTGCGCAATCCAGTATTCCTGCATTTCCTTTTTCACCTGCCGGTACTCGACATAGGCTGCCTTTTTCGCTTCCAGTACCTGTTCGTATTCAAGGCTCAGTTCTTTGACCTTTGGTAGTTTCTTTATGCCAAGCGCATCAAAGGTCGCTTTCGCCGCCTTGTGTATCATAATTTCTTTCCGGTGCGCCTCCAGGAATCTTTTGCTGTATCCGGCTTTCCGATATGCTTCGTAGATTGGTCGGGTCTTTGAGTAGTTGATGATCTGCATTTTCAGTGTTGCGATTTCCGCCAGTCGCTTCTCAGACTCCTGAATTGCACAGAGCAGGCGGTCTCGTTTCTCTTGCTTTTCTGCAACGAGATCATTCAGCCGGTCAAAACTATCAATCTTGTTGTCACGGAGGAACAGCAGTGTCTTTGACATCTGTTTGAGGTTATAGACTGTAGCCCAGCGCTTGAAGCCTTTGCCTTTGGACTGCAGTTTGCTCTGAATATCGATGAGCAGATTGAAAGAGCGTTCGGGCCTTGGGTGTGGTCTGCCTTCACGCTTCACTTCACCGGAGATTGCTGCACGAATCTCTGCTTCTCTATATCCTTCCGGAAGTGAAGATAAGCGGACAAAGCG
>ERZ773069.596-NODE-596-length-23450-cov-5.776875_pt1 | contig 23450 bp, 22 predicted proteins | sample MGYA00580619_ERZ773069 | MGnify/ENA primary metagenome ERZ773069 (study PRJEB29015, sample SAMEA2738007) | human oral metagenome | biome: human oral; feature: human-associated habitat; material: dental | place: China | collected 2108 ...
ACCCGGCAAGATTCGAACTTGCGACCCCTTGGTTCGAAGCCAAGTACTCTAATCCACTGAGCTACGGGTGCACACGAGGGTATTATACCACGCGCTGCGCCTAAATAGAAATGATATAATGTATCATATGGAGATACGAACAGAGATTCCGTTGCAACAATATACGACGATGCGCCTCGGCGGCACAGCACGCTTTATGGCATCGGCGACGTCGGTGAATGAGGTTAGGGAGCTATATAAAAGTGCCAAGGTGCAGGGCATACCGATCTTTGTCCTCGGCGGCGGCAGTAATGTCATCGCTCGCGATGAAGGGTTTGAGGGGGCGGTGTTGCTCAATCGGATCAAGGGATTTGCAGTGCTGACTGATGATGGCCAGACAGCAACGATCAAGGTTGGTGCGGGTGAAATATGGGACGAGGTGGTTAAGCGCACAGTTGCCATGGGCCTGAGCGGCATTGAGGCGATGTCGGCCATCCCTGGTACAGCCGGCGCCGCGCCGGTGCAGAATGTCGGGGCGTATGGCCAGGAAGTTGCTGATGTGCTCACCGAGCTAGAGGCGTACGATTCGCTGACCGACCGAGTGGTAACCCTAGGCGCGGCGGAGTGCGGGTTTTCATATCGGCACAGTATTTTTCGCGGTGAAGCGAGCGGCCGCTACTGCATTCTCTCGATTACCATCAAGCTCCATCACGCAGCGCCAAAACCGCCGTTCTATGCCGGCTTACAGCGGTATTTGACCAACATGAACATCACGACCTTTACGCCGCAGGTGATCCGTGACGCGGTGATGGCGATTCGGTTTGATAAGCTACCCAATCCGACCAAGCGACCCAATGCTGGTTCATTCTTCAAGAACGCGCTGATCGAATCATGGCAGCTCGATGAACTTCGTGAACGGTATCCGGATGCGCCGTCCTATGACATGCCGGACGGCCGACACAAGGTGCCGACGGGCTGGCTGATTGAACAGGCTGGACTCAAGGGGGCACTGCTACACGGCATGCGGGTGCACGACAAGAATGCGCTGGTATTGATCAATGAGTCGGCGACTAGCTACCACGATCTGGTGGCAGCACGTAACGCCATTATCCAGGCAGTCTACGACAAGTTCCACATCCAGATCCAGCAAGAACCGTTGGAAATTTGAGCCTCAAAACGCTTGCGCTTATATCTATTTCCGAGTATGATGGGGGTATGAAGGGACGGGGGTTTACGCTAGTCGAGCTGATCATTGCTATTGCCGTCATGGCGATTTTGCTGGTGCTCGCGACATTGAGTTTTCGTAATTATCAGGCGGCGGCACGCGATAAGGAGCGTGAGGCTGATGTGCTGGCCTTGCAGAACTATCTCGAGAGCGTCTATCCGCGGGAAATTCGTGATAGTACCGGTAATGTCATCAAGCCCGCTGGCGGCTATCCGGCGTACGTTTCCGGGGCTAGCGGCGCTGGCAAGATGACTGCGGCGCAGTTTGCGGCGGCGTTTGACGAACTGGGTGGTGCCGCCAAGACTGGTCCACTGGATCGAGAACGCCTCATTTCGGCGATTAACGGTACATTCGGTGTCAATCCGATCGCTAACGTGGGTCAGCTGCTTGCCAAAAAAGATGATTACGAAAACACCAAGATCACTAACTATCCAAATGGTGCGTACATCTACGTTGCCGGCGCTAAGGATGGTGTATGTGATGAGGCGGGCGCGGCTTGTCGGCGCTATACGATTTTTTATCATTTAGAAACAAAGGAGCCGGGTAAATGGCAAGTACTCAACAGCAAACGTCTCTAAAGCATGCGGGCGGTTTCACCGTTGTCGAACTGATGATCACCTTGATTATTGCCGGGATCTTTTTAATGAGTGGCTACCAGTTGTACGGGGCGGTATTGGTACGTAATACCGAGGCTCGCCGCACCTCAGAAGCTGCCAATCTCGGCTACGGCATCCTACGTGAACGTGGTTTGTATAAAACAGTATCTGAGGTTTGTGGCAGCGGTGCGGTCAAGACTGAACACGTGACACCACCGACCACGCCAACATTGCCGGATCCAGTACGTGCTCGAGTCGAATATTGTAAAGTGCCAAACAGCATCGCGGTCATTCGTGTTGCGGTAATTATTACTTATGGAACGCCAGCGCAGGAGGTGGTGCATGCGACGTACATTTCGGGCTAATTCTAACCGACGGCAGCACAGCCAGGGCTTTACGCTGATCGAGATCTTGGCGATTGCGCCAGTCATTATTTTGGTGCTGGCAGGTATCATCGGCCTGATTATCAATCTCACTGGCTCGTCAATGGTCACCAGTGCCAAGTCACAACTACAGAGTGATGTGCTAACGGCACTTGATCGAATTGAGGCGGACGTGCGGCTCAGTACCACGCTTGAAGGAACAACGTCCTCGTATGTGCGCATACATAGTCTTGCTACCAGCGAGAACCCCTATAGTTCGACGCGGCGCCTGATCCAAAAAAGTGATTGCGGCGTGGCGTGGGGAGCAGTTGCCATTGCTGATGCCAAGACCTATACCACTGAATATTTCCAGAGTGGCTCGGAACTCAAGCGCAAGACGATGTACGATGGCTCATGTCCGAGTGCCACCGACCGTATTTGGCAGTTGGACGGGGCAGTCGAAACGATCATCGACACCAGTACGGTGCTTAATTTCAATGTTTGCAAGATCAACGACGGTACACTTAAAGTCAGCCTCGGGGTAACCAAGACGGTTGCGGGTCAGAATATCGAATATTCCAGTCAGCGCTTCGTCAAGTCAATCAATGTTCCTGTAAACGGCACTGCCGGCGCCTCGTGTCCATAGTGAATTCGGGCAGGTTTTCGAGGCTAAAGTGCCCTGGGCGGGAAACATCACCCCTGTTTTTGTAGGCTATAGGGGCCGAATCGGGGAATTATTCGTAAAATGCTTGCGCTTTTATAATCGCTTTGCTACAATCAAGTTACAATAATAACTAACTAAAAATAGGGGGCAAATCAGAAATGATTTCTTCAAACAAAACTAAAGGTTTCACATTGGTTGAGCTCTTGATCGTCATCGTGGTCATCGCTATCTTGGCTGCTATTTCGATCGTTGCTTACAACGGTGTGACACAAAAAGCACGTGACGATGAGCGTATATCAGATGCACGCAACATCATTAACGCTATTTCATCATACAATGCTGAGAATGAAGGTAAGTGGTTGACGGCAAACGACAAGCAAGCTTTGAAGGACTATAACACAGTCAAAGTACCAGCTAAGGCTGTTGACAAGCTTAGTGATAGTGTCGTCGATAAAGACCACTATAAGCTAGAGGCATGTGGTAGTCCTCAAACTGGTGCAAAGATTACTATCTGGAACGAGGCCAAGAATGCCATTCACACCGAAACCTATACGGCTGGATCGGGTTGCTAGGCTGAGAGAACTAAAAGACCAAACAAGAGAGCTCCGAGGCGTATGCGGAGCTCTTTTATTTACGGGTAGATAGTTTATCGGCATGTGCCTGCTGTCATACTCTGAATTCCACTATTTGGACTTTCTTCTTGAAGGTACTCGACTCGGACGCCAGTAGCCTCTTTCTTATTGGAGGTAAATCCGTTATTTTTACAAAGTTGAAATTTATATGTATCGCGGCCGGCACTAATAGACGAGCCCACTTTTGTTGAGTCGGTTAGATTTGGCGGTAGTTTAACGACAGTGTAGCTGGCAAGGTCATTAATGTCGGGCCAAAAATCGCGGTCTGACTTATGGATTGCGGCGGCGTTGACAATATTACGCGCATTTGATTCTCGCTCCCTATCACGTGCTTTTTGTGTCACACCATTGTACGCCACAATCGAAATAGCAGCCAAGATAGCGATGACCACGATGACGATCAAGAGCTCAACCAATGTGAAACCTTTAGTTTTGTTTGAAGAAATCATTTCTGATTTGCCCCCCAAGTTATTTAGTATTAGTTATATGGTAGCGGAAAACGCGCCGCAAGGCTAGTAGTTTGTTGCTTAATTTTTGCGTATTCTGCCGGGTCCTCTGTGGTGATCGCCGTGATGATCCACTTGGCAATTTGCTTAATTTCTGCCTCAGTCATACCACGGGTGGTCACCGCTGGCGTGCCGAGGCGCAGGCCGCTGGGACGGAATGGCGGCAGGGTATCGTTCGGGATGGCGTTGGCGTTGGCGGTGATACCGCTGGCCTCTAGCCGCTCCTGAGCAGTCTTGCCGTCGATATTAAAGCTGCCGTAGACGTCCGCCAGCACCAAGTGGTTGCTGGTGCCGCCTGTTACTAATGTCAGGCCGCCGCGCTTCAATTCATCTGCCAGAACGGCTGCATTCTTTACGATTTGCTGGGCGTATTCCGTGAACTCTGGGCGTAGCGCCTCGCCAAAGGCGACTGCTTTGGCAGCGATGGTGTGCATGTGCGGGCCGCCTTGCGTGCCAGGGAAGACCGCCCGGTCAATCAGTGTTGGCAAATTTTCCAAGGTTTTCTCTGGTCGCTTCAAAGGATTGCTGGCTATGCCCCTCGATAAAATCAAGCCGCCGCGCGGGCCGCGTAAGGTTTTGTGTGTGGTAGTGGTGATAACATGAAAGCCGTAGTCAAACGGATTTTTAGCCACGCCGCCGACGATTAATCCAGCGATGTGGCTCATGTCTGCCATCAACATAGCGCCAACTTCGTTGCCAATCTCGGCAAACTTGGCGTAATCCAGCTCGCGCGGATAGGCCGAGAAGCCGGCCAAAATAATCTTTGGCCGATGTTTTAGCGCCAAGCGGCGAATTTCTTCATAGTCAATTTCACCAGTCTCAACATCCTTGATACCGTAGCGGATGAAGGTATACTCGCGGGCCGAACGGGTGACTGGCGCGCCATGCGTTAAGTGTCCGCCGTGTGCCAAATCCATCGCCAGAATAGTGTCGCCTGGCTCACACCATGCATAATACACGGCCTCGTTGGCCTGGGCGCCGGAGTGCGGCTGGACATTGGCGTGATCAGCGCCGAATAGCTTTTTAGCGCGGTCAATCGCCAGTTGCTCAATTTGGTCGGTATTGTCCTGCCCGCCATAGTAGCGCCGGCCTGGATAGCCCTCAGAGTATTTGTTGGTAAAGATGCTACCCAGCGCTTTGAGTACATTGGTTGAAACGTAATTTTCGCTTGGGATCAGCTCAATCCCCCGTTGTTGTCGTTTTATTTCTGCCGCAATCAAATCGGCGACCTGTGTATCTTGCATAACACTCCCTCCTTTTCCTCTATTATAGCACTTTACATCATATATCATGTGTGATATATTGTGCATTATGAGCATGAATGACTATCTCCACAAAATCGGCGTTATTATCAATGAGAATCGTAATCGTAAAGGCCTCACGCAAACGCAACTAGCCGAGGCTATTGGCACATCACAAAGTGCCATCAACCGTATCGAGAACGGCGGTCAGAATATTAGCGTCGAGATGCTAATGAGGATTAGTGATGTACTCAACTGTAACATCGTTACGCTCAATCACTCGGGCAAGATGAACTTTCGGGTGCATGGCGGTAAAAAACTTTCTGGTGATATATCGGTCAAAACGAGCAAGAATGCGGCCGTGGGGCTGCTCTGCGCCAGCTTGCTCAACAGGGGAAAAACGACGCTACGTCATGTGGCGCGTATCGAAGAGGTTAACCGGATCATTGAGGTGCTCAACTCGATTGGCGTTAAAACCCGTTGGCTGCGAAAGAACGACCTGGAGATTATACCACCGGCACGGCTGAGGCTGGAGGATATGGATATCGCTGCTGCTAAACGCACGCGTACCGTGATCATGTTCCTTGGCCCGCTGCTTCATCAATACCATAATTTTCGGCTGCCGTTTGCTGGTGGCTGCAACCTCGGTAAGCGCACGGTAGAGCCACACTTGTCGGGGCTGAAGCATTTTGGGATGCAGGTAGAGGCCGAGGGTGGGTACTATCATGCGCGCGTCGAGCCGACAACGGGCGATCGGATAATTTTATTGACTGAGCGCGGTGATACGGTGACGGAAAACGTTATCATGGCGGCGGCTCTGTCCACGGACACCACCATCATCCGCAACGCCAGCCCGAACTACATGGTGCAGGATGTGTGTTTCTTCTTGCAGAAATTGGGCGTGACCATCGAAGGGATTGGTACAACGACGCTAAAAATCACGGGCCGGTCGCACATCAATACGGCAGTCGATTATTACCCGTCTGAAGACCCGATCGAGGCGATGAGCTTTATCGCGGCGGCCGTGGTGACTGATTCGGAAATCACGGTGCGCCGGGCACCAATTGAGTTTCTGGAAATTGAGCTAGCGACACTGGCGGAAATGGGTTTGCAATATGAGTTAAGTGAGGAATATGCAGCCAACAACGGTCGTACTCGCTTGGTGGATATCACGCTGAAACACTCCAAGTTGGTTGCGCCAAAAGACAAGATTCACGCGCTGCCGTTTCCGGGGATTAATATGGACAACTTGCCGTTCTTGGGGCTGATTGCGACCGTCGCTAAAGGCCGGACATTGGTGCACGACTGGAGTTACGAGAACCGAGCGATTTATTTCACCGAGCTGAGTAAATTGAACGCACAGATCGAACTGGTTGACCCGCATCGGGTGTATATCACCGGTCCAACCAGGTGGAAGCCTGCTGATGTCGTGGCACCGCCAGCGCTGCGGCCGTCGGTTGTGGTACTGCTCGCTATGTTAGCGGCACCGGGCGTGTCAATCTTGCGCGATGTGTATTCGATCAATCGCGGCTACGAGGAACTAGCGCAGCGGCTCAATTCACTGGGTGCAGAAATTGAAGTTATTACCGAGTAGTTACGGAGTGTTCTGCTATTGGCTCTATTTGGTTGTATGGCGGGCGGGAAACAGAAACTTGAGATAATCTTTGAGCATCCGTGCACCCGATATGATCGGTAGATAGGCTATGAGCTGGCGATGAATGTGCTGTGTCAGCAGCTCGTCACTGGCGATAATTTGTGCTGCTCGCCGCATATTAGCGTAGAGCGAGGTGGTCTCGTCCTCTGGACTTACACCGCTCACCTCGAGACAAGCGATTGGCTTGATATCGGCAACGCCACCGTCACTGGTAGAGATGAGTAGTTTGAGATTGGCAATGTCTTTTTCCCATGATGTGCCGCAGGCCTCGAGGCCAATGATCGGTACGTTGATAGCAACATCTGAGCCAATCGCCAGTGCTCGCCCCAGGGTCTCGTCGTAATCTTGAATGTAGTGGACGCGCTCACGCAGGACAGGGTCGCTATCGACGAGTTTGAGGATGGTCAGGAGCTGCTGATACATATCATGATCGCCCTGATGAACCTTACCGGCAAGAATGTAGTGAGCGTTGCTATCGAGCAAAATCTGTTTGAGCATTTCTGGGCGCTCAAATGGTAGATGCGGTCGCTTATAATTGGCGAATCGTCGCTTAAAGTCGAACACCAGTGCATCCTCGGGTAGGTGAACTGGGTTGTTGTATTGATCCTTGCGCCCCATAAGGACTCGGTTTAGCTCCAGTCGGCCCACGCGTTTGAGCGAGCGAATGGTGCTAGCGGGTAGCGTGGCGATTGCCTCTTGGTACTGCTCTGTTGGCAAGCCAAACTTATCAAGGATGGTATGCTCACGATAGGCTTGCAGGATTTCCGGCAGCACCCATGTCTCGAGGTCGATGCCGTTGGTGATGGCGTGAAATTTAACCTTGTCGTTGTTGCGGTCGCGGAAATTTGCCACGCGGGCGTGCAGCTTACTGACGCCATTTTTGGCTTCGGTCAGCTCAATTGCCAGCAAGTTTGGCCGCAAGCGGTCTCCCCGAAATTGCTCCATCAGCCAGCAGCGCACGGCGTTGCTTTTGAGGTTTGGCAGTACTAATTTTTCAAATTGCGAGCGGTGAAACTCTGGTTCAGCCGCCTGGAGCAGGGTGTGGTTGGTGTAGAGCGTGTGTTTGCGCACGTAAACGATTGCTTCATACAAATTCATGCCGTTGGCGCATAGTTCATCCAGTCGAGCCAACGCCGCAAAAATTGTTGCGGTTTCATTGAGCTGAATGACAGCTGGCTTAATGCCCAGTAGCTTCAAGGCCTTATAGCCGCCAAATCCAAGAGCTACCTCTTGGTATAGCCGGTGATCGCCCGAGCCTTCACCTTCGTACAACTGCCCAAAGTTTGGCTCTGAGATGGTAACAAATTGCGTTGAGCCAAGTGTCTTGCGAAAGACGCTGAGGCTAGCGTCGGGAAAGCCGGCGGAGCTAACCGAAACCTCATCAATATAATGAAAGCCATACTCCTGGGGTGAGACCTTCTCGACGTATTCAGTTTGTGCGAGGTCGGTAATTTTTTGGTGTGATTCGCTGCGGTAAAATGGCGTCACCACCACAAATGGCACTTCCAGCTTTTCGGCTACCCGCCGCGTGTCTGCCGCCAATACGCCCAAGCCGCCACCGCCTTTGATACCGTTGGCCTTGTCATAAATTTCCATTGTCCAGTAAACGTACGGCCGTGACTCAGACAGTTGATGCGTTAGGCTGCTACGCTCAATTACGTCATAAAATTCGGAGGCGTCTTCGATGTCCTGTGGCTGATATGGTGACGTGTTTGTGTATGAATATGAATCCATGATGCCCTTTTTTGCGGATTGAAATAATCTTACATTGGTGCGGGTGGGGAGAATCGAACTCCCATCTCAAGTTTGGAAAACTTGCATACTAACCGCTGTACTACACCCGCAAGCTTTTACTATTGTAGCAGAAAGATGTTATAATGTGAATACGCCCTGATAGCTCAGTTGGATAGAGCAGAGGACTTCTAAGCCTAAGGTCGTAGGTTCGAATCCTACTCGGGGCGCCAGGAATGATCAAAGGAGGGTCATATGGATGCTAGTGGTAAACCGCGAATGTCGCGTCGGTTAGTTCAGCGGTTAATGGCGCATCGGCCACGGACGCAGCCAGCGTTTGGTAATACCGGTCGAAGTCGTCGAGTGAGTGACCGTAACTGCGATCGCCAGCGGATCGGGAATTATCAGTCATCAGCGCTGGGCGCGCGTGGTTATGTACCATCAGCAAGCACCGACGATACAGCGGAAGACTATGACACGACTAGCGACGTTCCGCTCTCTAATCGTACCTTTGTGGACAATTCGCTGCGCCAAGCGGAACCATCGTCATCGGCACAAAATACACCGCCGCCTCGCCCCACTAGCGAGGGCGGTACCGGTTGTCCGTCGCCATCATCGCCTCGATTTCAAGAGCCGCCTTCACGCGGCTATAACCCATTTTCATAAACAGTATGATTTACCAGGCATACTAAAAACCCCAGAAAAACTGGGGTTTGATAATTCCTTGGAGGGCCAGGAGGGGCTCGAACCCTCGACACCCTGCTTAAGAGGCAGGTGCTCTAACCAGCTGAGCTACTGGCCCAATCAGTCCAGATTATAGCATAATGAGCGGTAAAGGTAAACATAACGCTGCACCTTTTGCTACGGACAATGCTTGGGGCGAATGATGGGGCTCGAACCCACGGCCTCCGGAGCCACAATCCAGCGCTCTAACCAACTGAGCTACATCCGCCAAGCTTCCCGATTATACCACAGGCGGCTACCATCCTCAAGGCGCTCGACGCGCCCATGCTGATTTGCTACAATCAAACAATGAAATCTCTCAATGGTGCAGAACTCGCGTCGTTTATCAAGCAACGTCAGGCCAAGCAGGTGCGCATGCTCCGCCAAGCGCATCACATCCAGCCGCGCCTCGCCATCGTCACCGATTCGGACAATCCAGTCATTGCTACCTACATGCGCCTCAAGCAGCGCTATGGTGCGGATATCTTGATTGAGGTAGAAATTTGTCGGGTGGCGACTCGTCAGCTACTGGAGACAATCACGGCACTGAACCAACGCGATGACGTCCAGGGAATCATTGTCCAACTACCGCTCGCCGAGCCAGAGCAGACCGATCAAATTGTGCGGCTGGTAGCACCAGAAAAAGACGTCGATGGCCTCAATTCTGAGCAAACACGGTTTGATCCGGCGACACCGATGGCCATTAATTGGCTGTTGGCGGGTTATAGTGTGGAGCTGGCTGGTAAAAGGTTGGCTATTGTTGGGCGTGGGCGGCTGGTTGGTGCGCCGCTCGAGCGGATGTGGCGAGCGTCGGGGCTGGACGTAACGGTATTTAGTAGGGGTGATGATTTATCGCGACTACACGAATATGATGTCATCGTCACGGCAACCGGCGTGGCAGGGCTGATTCAGCCAAATATGATCCGACCTGGTGCGGTGGTGGTTGACGCAGGAACCGCCTCGGAGGATGGCAAGATTGTTGGTGACGTGGCACCGGCGAATCGGACGCGCACCGATATTCACTTGACACCAGAAAAAGGCGGCGTCGGCCCACTGACGGTGAGTGCATTATTTGATAATGTGATTACCGCGTGCCTGCGCCGGGTCAATATCCGGTAGAAACTCACGGCTTTGTAATGACTGCCTTGACCTGGGCGACAACTTGGCGCGGGGTGAGGTTGGCCTTGACGATGTAGCCTTGGATGCCAAGTGAACGCATCTCGCGCGGAGCTTCTTCTTCGCCGAGGTTGGTCAGTACGATAACCGGTATGGTCTTGCCCCACGCGTGTGAGCGAATACGCCGCAAGGCCTCGGCTCCATCCATCTCTGGCATCTGGATATCCAGTAAAATGACATCTGGACGAAACGATTCGACGAGCGCCACGCCAATTGTGCCATTACTTGCTAGCCGCACGTCAAACCCGTCCGCCTCGAACTTCATGCGGTACATCTGACTGATTGTCGCGTCATCTTCGATGATAGCAATTTTAACCATAATTGTATTATAGCAGGCAGTGGTGTATTGTAAAACTAGCACAAAAGAGGTGGGCAAAGTGACAATAAAGCAGCGTGAAAGCATAACTATTCAGCCAAATCGTTATGGCTGGGTTGAGTTGTCAGAATGCGGGGCGGAACTTGAGATGGATCAGTGGCGGATTCATCCAGTGCCAACGTGTGACCGATACCAGACGTCATCCTACAGGAGGATAACAGCGGAGCTAGAAGAGTTAGCTGGTATGGGCTTTCATGGTGATTGTGATCTTAACGCAGCGATTGGGCGCCAGCGAACGAGGATTGATGATACTAATCCAGCGACACACGAGTTGATCGCTCGGGTTCCTGGCGTCGAGAATTGGTTGGAACTGATACCGACGGCGTCGGCACTGGACTTGTTATATGATCCGAGTATTGAGCAATTAGCGAATGGCAGGCCGGTTTCATCAGTGGTGCGCGACTGGGCCTGTAACATTTTGGATGCTCAGGGTATTCGTAGTCGCGGTGAAATTGTTCAGGATATCCTCACTACGCAGGTTATTGATCAAGAATCTCCGAGCGCCATGGGGCAGCAGTGGGTTAGCCTAGCTTGCGGTGCTGCTCGGCCAGTTTGTCATGCACTCCGGCACATCAAAGAGAATGGCTGCGCTACGCCGCGAGTCACACTGGTTGATCTTGACCGGTCGGCGCTCAAGGCTGCGCAAACGTATGCTCAGGAAATGAAGGTTAGGCAGTTTACCGATGTTTGCCGTATGAATATTCTGCACCCTCAGGGTGTAGCCCTGCCTGCGGTAGACGCACAAACCAACGTGGCAGCTCGAGCACTGCGGCGGCAGGTTGGCCTTGAGGGGGCCGCATATGATGCGGTCGATGCTGTTGGAATTTTGGAGTATGTGCCCGAGGTGCTTTCAGATGAAAGTCCGACGGCGTTGCAGGTTAATGCCGCAACTTTTCTAGCTCATGCTGCCCAACTGGTGAAACCCGGCGGGCTGCTACTGGTTGGCAATATGCGTGATACGCATCCGCAGCTGGGCTTTACGCTCAATGTTGTGCAGTGGCCGCATATCCAGCCTCGGTCAATCGAAACAATGCAGCGGATCGCGGGGGCAGCGGGTCTAAGCGATTGGCAGGTTGATGTCTATTGTCCTGATGATGGCGTCTATGCGCTATATGCTATGCATAGACCAAAGGTTGGTGATACACTAGAAATATGACGAGGGAGTGGGTATGGAGATAGCGGGGCTGATCATTGCTGGAGTGATGTCGCTGGTATTTGGTCTGATGGTTGTGGCCAATCAACCACGCCAGCCGGCAACCCGGTTCTTTTTTGTGCTGACGGTTGGCATTGCGCTGTGGGCACTGGGTATTGCGGCGTTTTTAGCGACGAATGTACTGGCGGCGGCACTAATATACCTGAGAATATATTACATCGGAGCAGCGCTGATCGCGGCAGCCATGATCTCAGTGGCGACTCACATCGGTGCGCGGCGAACAACAAAATACGTGCCAGTCACTGCCTGGGTGTTATTTGGCATTATTGCTTCGATGATTATCGTGCGAGTTGATTGGCTGATAGCGCAGGTGGCGCTGAATGACCATACGGTCGTGATTCATCCGATCGGTTATTTCGTCTATATGGCGTATTTCATACTGCTGTTTTTGGCGGCACTGGTAATTCTCGCGTATCAGACTCGTCGTCGCAGTGCGCTTTTGGTGCGCTCTCAGCTACGGCTTATTTCTCATGCGTACGGGATTGCTGGTGGCGTGGGCATGGTATTTAATTTGCTACTACCAGCTGTCGGTCGCTACGATCTCATTTGGATTGGGCCGCTGAGCACCTTTATTTTTATACCGTTGGCGTACCTAACGATTGTCAAGCATCGTCTCTTTGGTCTGAAAGATGCGGCGGTGCGAACGATTGCATATGCGATGTTGTTGAGTTTGCTAGCGATCGTATATTATGCGGCGACGTATATTATCTCGGCGATTGTCAGTGCGCTCAGCGGTCACGACATCGGTGGGATATCGGGCTTTTGGGGCGTGCTGGCAGCATTGTTTTTAGGGTTTTTGTTTCAACCGACCAAGCAGTTTTTTGATCGCCTGACCGACAAGCTATTTTATCGACAGGATTATACCATTGAAAGTTTTATCAACGAGATTGGGCAAATTTTGCTGCACACAATGGGGCTGCGGCTGCTGACGACTCGGTTGGCGGCGTGCCTGACGCGGCTCCTCAAGGCCCGTCAGGTGATCTTTGCGGTCTATGATGACGGGCGCTTTCGGATATTTGGCTCACGTGGACACACTCGTCCGCCGCAAGTTGATCTAACGGGACTAGCAGTGCAACACCAGATTGAACAGCTTGATGACGTGGCGGTTGTCGAATCACTGCCAGAGCAGCTACGGCGGACGATGAAGATACAAAAACTGGCCATCGTCATGACATTATCGCTACAGGAGGATATCGTTGGTTTTGTGCTGATCGGCGAAAGTCAGAAAAATAACTATGTCGAGCGTGATCTCTCGATGCTTCGGGCGGTGCGTGGTGAGCTGGCGATTGCGATTAAAAATGCTCAGTCAATGGAGGAGGTGAATGAGCTGAATGCCGAGCTACAGCAGCGTGTCGAGGCGGCGACGCAGGAACTGCGGATGAGTAACCAGCAGCTACAGCGACTAGACGAGGCGAAGAATGAATTTATTTCTATGGCGTCGCATCAGCTGAGGACGCCGCTAACCAGTATCAAGGGCTATCTCGATATGTTGCTCCAGGGTGATCTCGGCCCGGTTCGTCCGACCCAGAAGGCTGTTCTACGCGAGGCTTTTTCCTCGAGTGAGCGCATGGTACAACTGATCAATGATTTTCTCAGTATCTCTCGCTTACAGACCGGGACATTCACTATGAATCGCCAGCTGGCTAACCTCGGTGATATTGTACAAAGTGAAATGGCTCTGCTGAAGATTGTGGCCAAGCAGCATAACATCACTCTTTCGGTGCATATTGACGATGATGTTCCGACGTTGCCGATTGATGCCGAAAAACTCCGCCAAGTCATCATGAACATGATTGATAACGCGATCTTTTATTCTAAAGAACGAACAACCGTCAAGGTGTCGCTCTGTTGCGATACGCGGGAAGTGGTGTTTACGGTCGAAGACCAAGGCATCGGCGTGCCAAAAGCTGAGCAGTCTGGCGTGTTTGGTAAATTCTTTCGCGCTTCAAATGCTCGCAAGCGTCGTCCTGACGGCACGGGCGTTGGCTTGTTTTTGGCGCGTAAAGTCGTGCTGGAGCACGGCGGGGCGATGATTTTTACCTCGAAAGAAAACAAGGGCAGCACGTTTGGTTTTCGTCTGCCACTTGATAGGTCGGCCGCGAACAAGAAAAAGGTGACAAGTCGCTGAGAAATATTGATTATCGGAACAGACTAATAATACCCGTGATAATCACAATAACGATGACGACTATTACTACGCCGATGCCGACACCACGCAGTAATTTTTTGCGTTCGTATAGCCACTGACCGGCCGACGAGCGGCTGACCGCCTGGATGCGCGTGACACTGGGTCGAGTTGTTGCGGCGTCAACACCAGAGTATTTCTTGGAGCGCTTTTTCTTCTGCTTTGCCATAATAATATTGTACCATGAAATACCCCTCGGGGTGCGAGGGGTATCCACGTCAACCAGATTTATGATTATACGTGACGTCGACTGATGAGGTAGGCAACCCCGGCGGTGAGTAGGGCGCCAAGACCCAGCCCACCAACGAACGTGTCGGTGGCGTTACCGGTCCGCGGTAGTTCGCCAACGGTCGTTGGTGCGGCAGGTGGGTTCGTGGTTTGTGTGCCACCTGAGGCTGATGGTGACTGCTGATTGTCATTAGTTGATGGCTGTTTCGATTGGTCTGGCGTCTTTGGCTCAGGTTTTGGTTGGGGAGCTGGTTGGGCTGGGTTTGGTTGCTTCGGGTCAGCCGGCGCTGGCTTTGGTTGTGGCGTTGGCTCAGGTTTTGGCTGTGGGGCTGGGGCTTGCGGCTTGGCCACCTCTATAGTAGCACCGCTACAGTTGTTATGGCCTTCAAGCGAAATTTGATCACTCTTGATGCAGGTTGTACTAGTCAGTGTGCCCGCGACATATTGCTTGACAATAGCGTCGACAGTAAATGTTTTCGATTCATTTGGCCTGAGCTCACCAATCAGCGTCTGCCAGGTATTATTTTGAATTGTACCAGCGGATGCCTTTAGGTAGGTTACACCCTGTGGCGCAGTATTGGTGACGTAAGTATCATGTATAGTGGCTGTCCCTGTGTTGGTGACGGTTACCTGATAGGTGAAGGTCTCATTGACAGCAACTGTTTTATGTTGTGCACCACCGATAGTAGTCTTGACGGTGAACCCCAGCGTAATTTTTGGTGGTTTATCTGGGATTGGTTCGGGTTTTGGGTCAACTGGTTTCGGGCCTGGAGTTGGTTTTGGTGTTGGAGCCGGGGTTTCGCCGGGGACTGTGGCCTGTTTGGTGCAGGCATCGCTGGTCACCATCTCTTCTTTGCCGTTTACGTCAACGACGATAAAGGCTTTGACCGTGTATGTACCTGGTGTGAAGCCCTTGAACTCGTTACCAGTTCGGTATACTTCTTTGCCGCTGGCGTCGTAGACTTTGTAAATTGTTGTCTTATAGGTCGCGCCGCCATGAGCGGAATATTTGACTGAGAACTTGAAACTAGTAGCCGAAAACTGATCAATGCTGAGCGCACTACAGCTGTAAACTGGCGTAGGTTTTGTGTTCGTCGGCGCTGGGGTATTGGTGTTGGCGGAGTGATCAGAATCCAGTGCCCATAATGTAGTTGGCACCGCTGCTGTGACTGCGACTACCGCTAAAACAGCGTAGTGACGCAGCGATAGCGAGCGGAATAGTGACGATAAGTTTCGCATAGCTTCCTCCTTTATCCTCATAACTCTATGTAGCATACACCAAAATGTTGTAAAAGTCAATTTTTGCCACGGCCAATGACCGCGGCTGATCTCTAGACAAAATATTGCCAATCTGCTACAATACAATCTGTTTGATGGCCTCATCGTCTAACGGTCAGGACACCAGGTTTTCATCCTGGCAATCGGAGTTCGATTCTCCGTGAGGTCACCATTTTTATGAGATGCTTATCTCGTTCGTATTTGCAGTAGCTCGCTCAGCTTTGATAGCGAGCTATTTTTGTTGACGTCAAAACGTAAAAATACTCTGGTATAATAGACAGTAGGACACTTCAAAAAGAAAGGAGAAAATCCTCGAATGACAAAGACGACAGCCACGACTACAAAGAATAAACCTAAGAAACAAGCTGCATCTTCACCAGAGCGTAATATTCGATGTGAGGCAGTCATTGTCATTGAGGCGGCAATACTTGTTTGTTCAACGGGGGTATTCATAGGTCAACTACCGCTATTCTTTCAGAACCTTCAGGATATGCCGTTAGTACTGGCTGTCATTGGCGTAGCTATCGCATCACTCCTCGTTCAAGGTCTCATTGTTTTGAAGCAGTCCCGTCGAACTGACCAGTACCGACAACGAATCGCTGCGCTCGCTATGACTGTGGTGTATCCGGTGGTGCAATTTATTGTGTTAGCACAATTTTATGTCTTTCAGGTTGGCCCATTTAGCTCAGCGCTTCGAGAAGCTACCCGTGCGATATTTAGTGCTACACTGGCCTTTAATAACTCGCTCCCGGCTATCTTGTTTATGGTGGCGTGTACGACTATTGGTTCACTGTGGCTATGGAAGATTATCGCGATGCCTAAGGGGGCGTCATATTGGCAGCCACGTCCAGCCGACCAACTATCTGAGGCGGAGAGAATCAAGCAGAGGCGGGGCCTGCGTTATCGCAATATTGGTCTAACCTTGATGGTGCGAGTGCCGTTCGCACTCATATGTGCGTTCATACTTGTCGTGACACTGTTGTATATTACTCCCGCAACTATTCTCTTTGTGATGATGATGGCGATGTCTGCGGTGGTGCCACATGCAGTCATTTTGAGCTTTGTTGTTGGGCTGGTGTATATGCTAAAGGGTGAGGTGTATTACAGGGTAAAACATAATGACGAGGCTACTGCACGCTGAGGTTTATTACGGGTGGGCGCTTATACATCGCAAGTCCAATATTCGCGCTTACCCCCAGATAAACATGTCCATCGTGAGCACTACGCTTAAGTGGCCATTTCTTTACCTATTCGTGAGATGTAACTGACATGTCTAGTATTGGGGTGCGCGCGTGCGAAGAATAATTTTCCGATGATATATAGAAATAATAAAAATACTATAATGATGCTAAAGCTTTAATCTTCATAGAAAGGTTGATATAAACTTAACGGGAAAGATACTACAGATAACGAAGTCTAAAAAACCCGAGAGTAATATATCTCCAGTAAATAACGGCCAATCGCATACAAGAGTATCCAGGAAAATATTACATAGAATGCTGCAGGCAATTATCGTTCTAGTTGTCGTGACAGCGGTTGCTATCGGTGGATTTTATATCAAATTTCAGCTCGAAGTAAGCAGTGCACAAACTAGCATGAAAGAGTATCTTCATAATAAATATGACCAGGAATTTGTGGTAGAAAAGCCAGAATATAAGGGTGGTGGATTTGTGGTCGAAGGGCACTTTGATGCTGTTGCGTATCCAAAAGATGATAGAACCATTCGCTTTACCGTCATGTCATCATCGTCAGGCGTTAGCGATGGCTATGCCGGTGCCGTATGGACCAGCGAGGAGCGTAGACGACTCCAGCCCGTAATCAACAAGGTGTTTGGTAATGGAGTACAGTGTGAAATCGACATTCGGTCTTCAATGAGTATACAGACAAGAAATATCAATATTAGCGGTAAAATACCTCTATTTAATGATGCGGTCGATAAATATGGCAAGCAGATACCGTACAACCTCACTGTGTCTGAATTGAGTAATAGGAATTTATCTACTAAAGAAAAAATAGCAGTAGTTGATAAGCTGCTTATACTCGCCGATAAACTACCCGCAAAAACAGATACCGTAATTACATATAAGTCAGCGGACTATGGTCGTGAAAAGCATGGTTTAATTATCTCGCTTGAAAAACTAAAGACTTTACGTAAGGACGATATAGTTAATATGTTTAAGAAGTGGGAGGTTGTAGCAACGTGAATTTAACACCAGAGCAATATTTGGCATTGAGCTCGTTGGCATATGAGAATCTTCAGTCTCAGCCACTCGGGGATTTAGAGAAATCTAGAATAGATAAAGTCACGAAAAATATCAATACCTCTAGGCTAGAGCTCCGCGCCCTCTCCTCCCTTTCCTCTTGGGTTCTCGTCAATGCATACACCTCCCCTTCTGGCATGTCTGCCATTGCCGTGCAAAATCCTGAAACAAAAGAAGTAGTTTTCGTCTATCGCGGTACGGATGCCATTGAGAAGAATTTCACAGTAGGAATAAAAGACTGGTTTATGGACCTCAAGATAGCGGTGGGCGCTAATCTAACTGTTGATAATGGGCGAAATCAGTTTGTGGATGCCCAAAATTTTTATTACAACACGATACAGAAGCTAGGAGGTACTTCCAGTATTTCAGAAAGAAGCTTTACTGGCCATTCATTAGGCGGAGGTTTGGCTAAAACGCGACTGGTTGCAGTATGAATTTTTGCCAGCGGTGGAGGAAATTGTTGAAACGCCAGCGGCACCGTTGGGAGCGTTGGTAGTTTGGCTAGTTGCATTGTTGTTGGTCGTAGCATTGGCGTGGTCATATTTTGGCAGGATTGATATCGTTGCGGTAGCTAACGGTAAAATCTCCACCGAAGGCAGTACCAAGACTATCCAGCCGGCGGTTTCTGGCGTGGTGACAAATATTAATGTGCATGAAGGCCAGCGCGTAAAAAAAGGTGAAACTTTGCTGGTGCTGGATAAAACCACTGCCGAAAAAGACGTTGCTACCGCCAATCAAAGTCTTAACACGGCGCGAGTCGAGCGCGATATTTTGCGGCGGCTAGCTGTTGGCGGCAACACTGATGAGATCATCAACAATGCAGATTTGCCAGATGAGACTAAGGCAATGTTGCGACAATTTGCTAGCTCGCAAACCGCACTTTCTGCGGCCAGGCGGCAAGCTGCAAGCGGTATAATTTCTAATTATCAGCAGCAACTACAATTTAACCAACAAGCGAAAAACCAGCTGGAAACCAACGCGCAAAATCTGAAAAATCGCAAATCCGAGATCGAAAAGCAATTACCAAACGCCAATCCTGTCGACAAGCTACGCTTGCAGAACGAGTTGAGCAATATTGACCAGCGAATCACCAGCGCGGACAGCGCCGTGCTTGGTCAAAATCAGCAACTACTGCAATCGCAGTCGGCGCTTACTCAAGCACAAAATCAGTCGCAAACCCAAACTGCCGAAACCAACAGTGCCTTTAGTAACCAAATCATCGCGGCGGAAAAAAGAATTATTGAGCTGGAAAATAATCTGGTCAAAGCCAAACAAATGTTGGCGCAGACTACCATCGCTGCGCCTGTCGATGGTACAGTACTATCGCTGACGGTGAAAACAATTGGCGGTGTGGTCAATGCTGGGCAGCAGCTAGCACAAATTGTACCAGAAAAAGTGCCACTCTACGTTGATGCGGCGCTGGACAATCAAGACATCGGCTTTGTTAAGCCTGGCCAGCGCGTGGTTGTCAAAGTCGCTACGTACCCATTCCAGCGTTACGGCTACCTGGAGGGGACGGTTGAAAATATTAGCCCCGATGCTATTCAGGATGATAAGAAAGGTCTCATTTATAAAGCTAAAATCAAATTGAATGACGATAAAAGCTCCAAGCAAAATCAACTCAAATTGCTGCCAGGCATGAGCGTCTCCATAGAAATTACTACTGGCCAGCGCCGCATCATTGAGTTCTTCCTCGACCCACTGATGACCAAGATAGATGAGAGTTTGAAGGTGAGGTGGGGCGCTAAGTGTATTGACAAATAACGAGGCGGTCACGTATAATAAAAACAAGCTTGCGCTCATTATGTGGCACACGCCTCGTAAGCGCGCGGGCCTACCAGAACGGTCGCACGGATGCGGAAAACTAATCGTTTAGCAATATCAACTAATTATTAGGTCGACAATGCATCCTGTTCTTGTGCGAGAAGAAAGACTCAGTACGGTAGTCAGCGTTGATGGAGACATTGACACGGGAGAAGCGTTATTCGTAACCAAGCATCTGCCCATCGGGGCAAAAAACTCAAGCTAAGCGCAATATCGGCGTATGGCGGAATCTTTCTATTAGTTATTTCATTTCTGGCACTAAGTTATCAGACAGGTGGCGTCGCTAGTCAGCAGGGCTCAGTCTCGGCCTCTCAGCCAGTCGCACCGTCTACTGGTGTGACACATGAGACAAATAAGGTTTCAGTAGATCAACTGGCGGCTGCTAATGCGGTAACCGATCTGGCTGAGACGGTCAATCTGCCAACTGCCGGTGATTTACGTGAAGCGACGGCAACGCTGTCAATCAAAAAAGAGTTGGCTCAGGGTGATACGGAGGTTATTTCTAAGCCACAGATTATCCAGCCTGAGAAATCAGCTCAGCGCGGCATCAAGACTTATGTCACTAAGCAGGGCGATACAATTGACTCGATTGCTAAGAAGTTTAATGTGACGGCCCAGACGGTACGCTGGGCGAACAATACGACATCTGATGCGGTTGAAGCTGGCAAAACATTGATTATCCCGATGGTTGACGGCGTGGTCTACACTGTTAAGGACGGCGACACCATCGAAAAATTGGCAGAAAAGTATAAAGCAAATCCTGAACGAGTGGCATTGTATAACGACTTGGCAAATGGGGCGGCACTAGCCAAAGATACACGAATTGTTCTGCCAGGTGGCGTATTGCCAGAAAATGAGCAGCCAGGTTACGTGGCGTCCCGCTCTGGCCGTCGGGGCTATGCAGGGCGGACAACGGGCGGCGCAGTCAGTGGTATCAGCTATGGTTACGCTCGAGCATCAGTTGGCAACCGATACGCTCTTGGCAACTGTACATGGTACGTGTACGAGCGGCGAGCAGCACTTGGTCGACCAATTGGTAGCTTCTGGGGCAACGCGACGTCGTGGGCAGCAAGTGCTCGGGCGGCAGGCTTTGTCGTTAATCATACACCGGCACCAGGGGCAATCTTCCAGACAACATGGGGCGGCGGCGGTCTTGGCCACGTTGGTATGGTCGAGCGGGTTGAAGGTGGCACGATCTACGTTAGTGATATGAATTATGCGGGGTATAACGTCGTGACGCATCGAACGATCCCGATGTCTGAAGTTGGTCGGTATAACTTTATTCACTAGGATGCTCTAAGGCAATAAAGCGCCTCCGCTATCTCTCGGGGGCGCTTTTTGATATACTAAAATTATGTTTGTAGATACAGCGAAAGTGTTAGTGCGAGCTGGCAAGGGCGGTAATGGCACAGTCAGTTTTCGGCATGAGAAATATGTTGATAAGGGTGGTCCTGATGGTGGCGACGGCGGACGTGGTGGTGATGTGGTGTTTTTGGCGACCAAAGACCTTAATACACTGCTGAATTTTCGCTACAGGCCAGAACTAAAAGCAGAGAATGGCGGTGACGGCAGTAAGCGTAATAAGCGTGGCAAAAGTGGCTCGCCGCTGGTTATCAAAGTACCAATGGGTACATTGGTCAAGCGCGACGGCAAGGTAGTTGCAGATTTGACGGCAGACCAGCAACAAGCGGTTGTTGCCCGTGGCGGTGACGGTGGCTTTGGTAACGCGCACTTTACGTCCAGTACGCGCCAAGCACCAAAGATGGCTGAGCTTGGCGAGGCGGGTGAAGAATTTGAGGCTGAGCTGGAATTGAAATTATTGGCCGACGTTGGCTTGGTTGGTTTCCCTAATGCTGGTAAATCGACATTCTTGAGCGTGGTTTCTAATGCTCGGCCGGAAATTGCCAATTATGAATTTACGACCTTGACGCCAAATTTGGGCGTAGCGGATGTTGATGATGGTTCAGTGTTGATTGCTGACATCCCGGGGTTGATTGAAGGCGCTTCGGAAGGTAAGGGTTTGGGCGATCAGTTCCTGCGCCACGTTGAGCGGACAGCCGTGTTGCTTCACATGATTGATGCGTATAGTGACGACCCGGCGGAAAAATACCAGACTATTCGCCGTGAGCTGGAAAAATATTCTGAAGAATTGGCAACGCGTCCAGAGATTATTGTCCTGACGAAGTGTGAAGGGCTGGACGATGAGATTATTGCCATGCAATCAACGGCACTACAAAATGTAGCCAATGGTTCGCCAGTGCTGGCGATTTCGTCGCAGACACATGCTGGCGTGACGGAGCTGCTACGCCTACTGCGTCGGGAAGTTACGAAATATCGAGCACGGGAAGCTGAGTTGACTGAAGAAGAAGGTGATGATCTGCCGGTAATTACCCTGGATGCGCAAGCAGCATCTGATGCTTGGACGGTAGAGCAGGTGGTTGGTGCGGAGCCTGAAAATGTAGACCATGAAGAGATGATTAGTTTCATCATCCGCGGCGCTAAAATTGAAAAGTTTGCTCGCCGCACTAACTTTGATCAATTTGAATCGGTCAATCGCCTGCGTGACATCATGCGAAAAATGGGCATCACTCACGAGTTAATTCGTCAGGGTGCAGTCGGCGAGACTGTGGTACAGATTGGCGAATCGATGCCGTTTACGCTGGTTGAGCAATAGGTTTGCTATACTATAATCATGGCACAAACATTTTTCTTCTATGACCTCGAGACGAGTGGATTAAATCCGCGGCAAGACCGCATCATGCAGTTTGCTGGGCAGCGAACAGATATGAATCTCGAGCCGATTGGTGAGCCGTATAACCTGCTGGTGACGCTGAATGATGACACGTTGCCGAGTCCTGATGCACTAATGGTGACTGGCATCACACCGCAAAAAACGGTTGAAGAAGGTTACACCGAGGCGCAGTTTGCCCGGATGTTGAGCGAGGAGATTTTTACGCCGGACACCATCGCGGTTGGCTTCAATAATATTCGGTTTGACGACGAATTTATTCGTCATTTGTTGTGGCGTAATTTTCATGATCCGTACGAGTGGAGCTGGAAAGACGGTCGCTCGCGTTGGGATTTGCTGGATGTAGTTCGGCTGACTAGGGCACTGAGGCCGGAGGGAATCGAGTGGCCGCTTGATGACAAGGGTGAGCCAAGCAACCGCCTGGAATTGATCACTAGCGCCAACGGTATTGCGCATGAGAATGCTCACGACGCTCTAGCGGACGTGACAGCGCTGATTGCCGTGACGAAATTGATTAAGCAAAAGCAGCCACAGCTGTATGATTACTTGCTAAAAATGCGTGACAAAAAAGCAGTCCAACAGCTGGTCAACGTGGATGACAAAAAACCGTTTGTTTACGCCAGCGGGCGTTACGACAAAGAGTTCGCCAAAACCACGGTGGCCTTTCCACTGACGACCAGTCGAAACGGCGGTGTGGTCGTCTATGACTTGCGGTATGATCTGATACCGTTTGTTGGGCTGAGTGCGGAGGAATTAACAAAGAAAATCTTTGCGTCGTGGGAGGAGCGGCAGGCTGAGGATTTCGTCAAATTGCCAGTCAAAGAGTTGCAGTACAATCGCTGTCCGG
>ERZ773069.600-NODE-600-length-23358-cov-14.893662_pt1 | contig 23358 bp, 18 predicted proteins | sample MGYA00580619_ERZ773069 | MGnify/ENA primary metagenome ERZ773069 (study PRJEB29015, sample SAMEA2738007) | human oral metagenome | biome: human oral; feature: human-associated habitat; material: dental | place: China | collected 2108 ...
CAGAGCAGGTGTTCTCTTATCACTCTGGTGCTGACCGTGAAATGCAACGTATGACACCAGACTTGGCCTATGGGCATGACAAACTATCAGGTGAGGCTTTCCGTGCATCACTCGGAATGTTCTCAAAACCTGCACGACAGCATGCGCTGCCACGTATCAGCAATGAGACGGAGCTTATTAATTACATGGGACGTAAGCAGGCGGCTGAGACTGCCGAGACACATTATATCACGGCAGAGAGTCAGGTGCCAACCCTGCGTGTAGGTTCAGTCATAAGCCTCTACAGCTCGTTCTTGGAGCGTGTAGGAAACATATCAAAGGAGAGTTTGGGTAACTTCATCATTACCGAAATAACACATGAGGTGAGCCAAGGAAGCTACTACAAAAACCGCTTTAAGGCTATCCCTGCTACGATAAAGGCACTGCCAAGTCCAAAGGTGCGTATGCCATTAGCAGAAACACAGATGGCAACTGTGCTCAGTAATGCTGACCCACAGGGTAAGGGTCGTGTACGTGTACGTATGAACTGGCAGACGGATGGTATGCAGACAGGCTGGGTGCGTGTGATGACACCAGATGGCGGTAGCAGTAGTGACGTAAAGAGCAACCGTGGTTTTGTGTTTATCCCAGAGGTAGGCGACCAAGTCCTCCTCGGTTTCCGTCATGGTGACCCAGCAAGACCATACGTTATGGGTAGTCTCTTTAACGGAGTTACAGGTAGCGGCGGTCTTGAAGGAAATCACATGAAGAGTCTCACAACTCGTAGTGGGCACGTTATAGAATTTGACGATGCATCATTATCTTCGGGTATTACCATTAAAGATCGTAATCATAATGTTATTCATATAGACTCATCTAGTAATGATATATACATAGCAGCGTGTCATGATATCACCATTAGTGCTAAGAATGATGTAACAATTAATGCGGGAGGAACAATGGCGTTAAATGCTCGGGACTATCAGCTCAATGTTGATAATAATTCGCATGAAAATATCGGGCAGAACAAAGAGTGTTATATAAGTAATCAATTTTCAATTGAATGTACAAATAAGGAGGAAGATATTAATCGCTCGTCTATGATAAGTGTCAGAGAATCCTTAACAGAGATAGTTGGTCGTAAAACTATAGAATCGGTTGATGGAGACGTTATTATTAAGGCTTCTGAAAAGGCTTTGTTACAAGGAAAAGATGATGCAAGGGTTAGCTTAGGATAAATAGTTATGTCTTATGAATGAAAGAATGTATAATAGTTTTGTCTATGACATCTCTCAAAAAGAAGAGATTGAAGAAAAAGGAAATGAGAAAGAAGAATGTCTCTGCTATAGAGAACTGAGAGAAGGAGAACTATCTCAACTTATAGATAAGAGTTATTCAAGAAAATATATCTCAGCTCTAAATCAAACATTTAAAGATTTTGGGATAAATACTTGTATCCGAATTTCTCATTTTTTAGCCCAAGTTATGGTAGAATCTTCCTCATTTAGGTATACAGCAGAAAATGGGGCGACAGATGCAGATTATAAAGGTTACAAAGGGCGTGGACTAATCCAGATAACACTTGAAACAAATTATAGAGCGTATGAACTCTATGAAAATGAGATTAACAAGAAGAGAAACAAGGATGTTGTGTGTTTTACGGGAATGTTAGCAAATAAACAAAAATTAGAACGCATACCGTATTCTGTGCGTTCTGCAGGATGGTTTTTTGCAATTCATTCTTCTTTATGTCTTTATGCTGACAAAAATGATTTCATCTATATAACTCAAAAGATCAACGGAGGGCTTAATGGTTATAATGAGCGTTTAAATTCTTTAAAGAAAATTGTTGCAAAAATAATTCATTGCCAAGAAAGAGAAATTCCAACAGATTTTAATTTCAAGGAAAGTAAGGCCTATGATAATTCTGCAATGTCATTTGCTTGGGGAGTATGGCATGATGATTTCTTGGGAAAAAAGGGATGTAATTATAATAGAGAAGAGGCCATTTTAGGATATGAACGTTGTATAGAATTAAATCCGCCAGATACTTCTCCAAATATCAATCGCTTTGAGCTCAAGAAGAAATTCCCTCATTTACTGGTAGAAGTTAAAAGTAAAAAGATATATATTCTTAGGAATAAAGATGTTGCTAAAGAAAGATTAAAACAATTGAAACAATCACAGTAATGATAATATATAGATTTTTATCTTTATGCTTTGTTCATGTCCTTGCTGTTGTGTTTTGCTATGCACAGCAGGTTGAAACGGATTATCTGACTGTAAAAGGAAACTTTGATTTGGATAAGTTGGAGGACAAAATGTATATTGTACGTAAAACGGTCTTCAACAAAGACGAAGAAGGATATAATAACTTGCATGCATCAGAGGTTTACATCAGGGGAAAGATATGCTTGGGCAACAAGACGACTTTATCTTTCATTGATCATGATGACTTGGATGAATCAAGAGGAGGGGAACTTACCTATATCTCACCAATTCCAGGAATTATTATCCGGAATTTAAAAATACAAAATGGGCCTTCTGTAATGATAGTATATGACTACTATATGTTTGCTCCTAAACACCATAATTGGTATAAATACAAAACGGCAACATATAATCAAACCCAATGGGACAGTTTCCATGTTACCTTTGATTATTACGATAAGGTACAAAAACCATTGATAGGCTCTAAGGAACAGACTATCTCTACAATACCGAAAGATCCTATGCTACCAAAGAAGCCATTAAAGCTTATTATCCAAGAATGTGAAAAGGGGTATTGTCCTAAGACATACCTTAATTTCATATATTATATAGAATTTCTTAATCATATTGATATAGAAAAATATGAAAGAGATATACGCAAATTAGCAATGCTTATCAGAAGTTATAATGAAAGTTGGGGAAATTACATAATAACAAACTATCTGAAAAGACACTGATCGTATGAGAATGAAGGTATTTAGGCCTTCGCAGAGCATAGCTTATGGAAACTACACAAGATATACCAGAGAGATATTTGTTGCAAGAATCTTATCAACAAGAAGGCAATAAAATTTACAGTAGAGAGGTGGCGCTTGCTATATCATCTCTCAATAGAGAAACCCAATATGCACAAGGGCATAATGACTTGGCTCTAAGAAATTATCTATATCGTATTGAGATAGAAGATACCGTCCTTCATGGACAGGTTCCTTTATGTAAAGATCTGGCATACCGATTAGCTTTCAGATATGACTGGGCGGAGATAGTATATCCAGAATACAAACATAATGCTATTCTTAACAAAGATGAACTTAAAGAACAAATGGAAGGAATGGACCGTATTATTCAGGGAGACTATCCACAGGAGAATAGTCATAATGTATGGGATTATACAGACGACCAATCTCCAAATAGCCCCCTAATGCAATATCGTCATTTTGCATTGCTTTTCCCAGATTATATGCTCTTGAAAGGAAAGGGAGAAAGAATTATTAGACTTTCAGAGGATATCCCTTATGTATTTAAAGAGAAACTACTACTTCAAAAACAAAATCTTTCAAATGAGAATATTATATACCAGCTGGAGGGTACAATCATAGACGATGAGAATACAAGCCTACAGGCTTTCCAGACACATATAGAATTAGACACTACCACCCGTAAGGTCAGTAATGCTACTGCACAGATTATCCTTGTCAATAATGAGAGTATTGAAGAGGAGTGGACTTTTAACTTAATGTCCTTAAACAGATATTATTATGAATAAGAACTATACACTCAGGGAGGCTTTGACCGAATCCAGTAAATCTCTATACAAGGCAATGAGTGAGGCAAGCAGCTCTGCACAGTCTCCAGTAGAAGTAGCTGCAGCCGATAATGCTTGTTGGGATACGCAACAGCTCATTGAAAGTAATGAAGAAAATAAATATTCAAAAGAGCATAATCTTGCGCAAAGGAAAAGTCAGAAGCGTCATCGAGTATGGCATGATACAAATGAAAAAGTAAAGTTCGTATGTGATGGTGCAAAGGTAACCTGTCCGTTCAATTCTGCACTTGTTGGCATACTTAAGATTACGTCAACATCTATAAAGCTACAAGATAAACCTTGGGCTACCGTAGGAGATAAAAATAATGCTCAGAATATCCAGTTTAAGGGTGTTTGTAATCATCCATGCTGGGGCAGCAACAAACCTCTTTGTAAGAGAGTTATAAATCTTACACAATGGGAGAATGTTTCACGAACAGTTGTCGGGGAGGGATATGCATTACTTGTAAAATCAACTATCCCATGTACCGTAAGTAATCATAATATTAAGATTATACATAGTGGACAAACCGCTACGATTGCTCCCAATGTATCTCCCGAGATTATAGACTATTGGTGGTCATATTCTCCAGAAATCAATGGTAAACGTATAACAACAGCGTGGTTAGAGGAAACCGTGTATTTCCATATAAAGACAAAGGGTGTCAGCAATAAGCTACTTGCCCTTCAGCTATGGGACAAGGACTTTTTCGTTGATGATGAGATGGATTATCCTAAAATGAAGAAGACTGACTCTGGAAAAGGAAAAATCAGAATAACAAATAATCATGGCGTAACTAAGTTGCCACTCCCCATTGAGTGGACACAAAGTATCCTGGAGGATAATCCTCTTCATTATCGTTCCTTGTATATTCAGATTGTTACAGAATTAGGATGTGACATGCTATTTTGTGGAATGAAATTGGATAAGATTCTTCTTGACATACATATTTCCAAGCGAGACCTATATATTAAACCTTCTCTTAGAAGTAAATGGAGTGGTGTAAAAGCCCAGCTCCCCGAAATGTATGATACTGAAGGCAATAATATTTCTGTCATTCCTATTTATTGCTATAATGAAGATAAGGCTGTTAGCTTATTTAAAGAAGTAGTTAAAGGATTGGCTAAAGATATAATCAAGGATGTAATTACAAATTATAGTGAAAACAAACTTCGGGGCTACGCACTGACCAAATTAAAAGAAGGCTATTTAAGAGGAAACAACGGAAAACTCTATATGCCCACCACGACAAGAAATACTAAAAGAAAAGTATATCGCCATATTATATATATGAATAGTGGAGAGGCAGTAGAAGTTACTTCTGGAAGAGATTTGTCTGTAACAAAAGGTATAGACCAAATTAAAGGAATTGAACGAATTGGTGTAGAAGGAAAAGTCTTGGGCGTGCTCAGAAGTAGTTGTAAGATATGGAATGTATATGACTCTTTTTCAAACTTTGTTGATTTACTTACTTGGGCTGCAGCCAACGATCATTCGAAGCCGATTCCCATTCCGATGATTGGAGGTATAGTAGAGTTAATGATGCAAGATGTTGATAGATTACAGGCTGAAGTGGATCAAGCTGTATATCGTAATATCCAAAGACTGTTGAATGACACTAAAAGAAAAGGACTTATAACTGTCAAAGGTTTAATATATTCTAGGAGTTTTAGAGATAAAGCAAGCAGCGTTAATTTAGAATATACTTTATATCCAATTTCACAAGATCAATTCTCCCAAATGCTGAAAGGAAAGATCCTGTATTATGATTCTCTTAATTATATAATAGATGGAGAATATGTCTTGCTAATAAGAAAGCAAACTGATACGGAGCGTGATATGAGAATTAATATAGTAGAAACCATTTTTAAAAAATAATAAATGAAGTATCTTTTTTTACTTGTATTTGTCATCGAATTATCTTGTTCTTATAAAGAACAAAGTTACATTTCTATTGAACAGAAAAAATCGGATTATCCTATTTCTTTAGCACTTGACAATGATACCATCAAATATATGGATATTCCATTAACTTTTTTAATGAACAAAACCAGTTCAAAAAAAGTGGTCTTGTCAAGCTGCACATACTTATGTGCCAGCGATTATACGCTTGCACCACACGCTTGGGACTTTAATGCAGCACTATTCTTCAATGTGAATGGAAAGGTTGTACGTACATCTGATATCGAAGGACTAAGAGAAATGAATAAGCAGCAGCGTGAGGTTATCGTTTATATACGTTATAAGTGTTTCACACCTGATTTCCAGAAAATTGTGAAAAGCAGAATAAAACTTTCGCAGAAGGATGGAATAGTCAAAATAGGAAGTGTGCAGGAACTTAAAAACAACAATAAGGAACTGATAGAAAATCTACTCCAACATGATAGTATTTGTTTTTCATTTGATTATAAGGACGATATCAATGAATACCGTGTTGGTTATGTATATATGCCTGTAAGTGTAAAGTAACGTGAGTTCGACGAATTATAAGTGTCTATAAATTTGGTGATTAGCGAAATTTGTTGTAACTTTAAAGAACTAATATACAAACAGTTACAAACAAAAATCGCTATGATCACCGAGGACAAAGTTACTGAAATATTTTGTATGGCAGATGACTTCTGCAAGTTTTTTGATGCAATGATAGCAAAATATACGCTAAAACCTACAGGAAAAAGTAAATATCATCGAAATTCTACAATGTCAAAGGCAGAAGTTATGCTGATAATGATTCTTTTCCACGATTCTGGTTATCGTTGCTTCAAACATTTCTATCTTGAAAAAGTATGCAAGCAGCTTCGCCATCTGTTTCCAAAAGTTGTTTCTTATAACCGCGCAGGTGGAACACTCCAGACATAGATGCTTTGACAATTTCATCGTCAACCTATTAGGATCAATTGCTGCCTATTGCTTGTTTCCAAAGAAGCCGTGCATCAATGTGCAAAGGACCATTGACACACAGCTTGCATTGTTCTGAATTCGTCGAACTCACGTTATATTATATACGAAAAGACAAAAACAGCAAAATTCAACAAAAAGGTTGCATCACTACAACCTTTTCTCAAACATTTAGTCTGCTACTGGGTAGAACACTCCTTTGATTAACTGCGACATTCCGTTTTTTGTGAATGTCGCAGTTAGCTTTTCGCAGATGTAACTTTTGCCTCTTATTATCCCAAGTTAACCAGCAAAAATATTTTTCACAAACTTTCGGGATGCTTTGTGTAGTATCAACTTTATAAATGATTGATAACCAAGTATAGGGTATTGTAATATTGGTTAGTATAGGGATAAGTTGTTTGTAGAATACGGAGAGATATGGTAATGATAGGTATAATATGTGTTTGTCTTTCCTACATACTATGTCCCCTTTGTTAGACCATTGATCCAGGAAAGTCATACCATGTAAGCAATAAGCCTTTATTCAGTTTCCTATCTATGCATTTAACGGAAGAACCAAAGCATTTCCCAGTAAAACCAATTTTGCTGTCACTACTGTCACCCTAATTCATTAGTCAACTTATTATGTAACAGTAGGATTACACGAAATGTTAAATGTGACAGCAAAACGAAATTAAAAATACACGTGTAATAATGGATATAATTCCTTCTTACTTTAGTAGACTTTATCACGCTAAAATACAAAACCGCCTAAATAATCCCCATTAGGCGGAGAACCGTTGGAGTAAGCAGGGCAGTGAAGATACCATTTAGCGTAATACCTAAGCTCGCAAAAGCTCCATACTTACTGCTATATGCCATCGCTGTTGATGCACCCACAGCATGAGAGGCGGCACCCATAGAGAGACCTTGTGCGATAGGACTATTTACATGACCATAGGACAACATCTTAAAGCCTACCAAAGCACCAATAATACCAGTGACAACCACCACGGCAGCAGTAAGAGAAGGAATACCTCCAAGGCTCTGTGTCACCTCCATTGCAATAGGTGTTGTTACTGATTTACTTGCCATTGAGAGGACAATAATATCAGGTGCGCCACAAAGCTGTGCTACGAAAACAACACTCACAATACCAACCAAACAGCCAACAAACTGTGACAGAACGATTGGTAACCACAGACGCTTTATGGCATCAAGCTGTAAATAAAGTGGTACGCCTAAGGCTACAACTGCTGGTTTAAGCCAGAAGTCAATCAATTGGGCACCTTGCTTATAGACTGCAAACGAAACACCAGTTATCTTGAGATAGACAATAATAAGTACGATAGCTATCAAGATAGGATTGAGTAACATCCAACCAGTACGCTGCTGTAGACGTTTGATGTAAAAGAAGGCAGCAAAAGTCAATGCCAAAATAACATACTGATTGGAAAAAATATCTTTACCATCCTGTATAAGGTCAATAGTCTGACCGATTGTTTCATCCCACGAATTCATTATTTTTCCTCCGTTTTAGTTATCTTATCCTGTCCGAGTAACGCTTTGTCAAGTTCTATTCTTTCAGCTTCTTCCATGGCTTCAGCCTCTTCGGTTTCCTCCAGCATCTTCTTCATCTTCTGCGCATGGGCACGATGATGAAGTAAGTCCATAGCCATCAACCGACGTTCAAACTTTATGACAAGTTGATGCATCTGTCCTGTAACAACCAATACCAAAAGAGTACTGACCACTGTTGCAGTAACAATAGGGAACCATTGAGCCTTAATAAGATCAAGATAGAGAATAAGAGCCACCCCAGGTGGTACAAAGAAGAAGCCAAGATTTGCTATCAGAAGCTGTGACAATCGCTCCACCCAAGCTAACTTCACCCATCCTAACTTTAGAAAAAGTGTAAGAAGAAGCATACCAATAATACTGGACGGCAGTTTTATTCCTGTAGCCCAAACAATAAACTCTCCCAATGCTAAGCATCCGAAGATAACAAAGAACTGTCTTGCCATGTAAAAAAGTTATTATTCAACACCACCATCAAACATGATCGTTTGAATAGTTATAGCATTTAATAAGCGAGTGCAAAGTTATATCTTTTTTAAGTATCAAACGCTAATTTTCCCTTTTTTAATACTTTAAAGAATACCATTCGATGATATTTATCAAGCAGATAACCAATGAAATCGGAAAAAAATGTGTAAGTTTGCAGATGATAAAAAGCTATAGAACGTTCGTAATGACAGAAACAGACAATAATATCTCCGATAAAAAACTGCGACTTACTATCAGATTTAGTAGGAACAACATGGCATTTGCTGTGGGTGACCCACAAGAGAATGGTATGCTCGTTTATGAACCCTACGAGATGAATATGGGTATCTCTGTTGCTGCCAATCTACGTGAAGCCTTCAAGGTTTCTGAATTACTGCAGAGTGGATATAAACGTTTGTTAGCAGAGATTGATACTCCTGTGATGCTCATGCCTATTGACGACTTTGGTAAACAGGATATTGAGACACTCTATCATCACACTTACCATAGACAAGGCAACGAGGAGATTCTATCGAGTATCCTACCAGACTTGAATGCGATTGCTGTCTTTGCAATTAACAAAGACCTCAAGCTCGTTATCGACGACCATTTCAAGGATATTCGTATACAACCGCTTATGCAATCAGTATGGACGCATCTCTATCGTCGTTCTTACGCTGGTCCACGTAGAAAACTTTATGCTTATTTCCACGAGAAGCGTATGGAGGTTTTCAGTTTCCAACAAAACAGATTCCGCTTCAGTAATTCATACGAAGCAACCAATGAGCATGATGCTTTGTATTACCTCCTTTATATATGGAAGCTAACAGGAATGGATGTAGAGAAAGATGAGTTATATATTGTTGGTGATATACATTACCAAGACTGGCTCATTGACAAAATAAAACAGCATTTGAAGTTCTGTAGGGTTATCAATCAGGAAGTTTACTTCAATAATAGCCAGTTGGCTAAACGTACAGATATTCCCTACGACATGAAAACTATCTATCTGGAATAAAAGAAATAGAGAAAGATTAAGGTATCGAATAAGTTAAACCACTCACATCTTCGATAAAAGACTAATGTCTTAACTCCATTTCACTCCTAAACTCCTTCATCTCCTAAACTCCTTCATCTCCTAAAAATAGAAACTATGCGAATTATAACAGGAAAATATAAAGGCAGACATTTTGATATTCCACGTACCTTTAAGGCACGTCCTACAACAGACTTTGCTAAAGAGAATATCTTTAATGTTATCAATGCTTACGTGGATTGGGAAGAAGCAACGGCACTCGACCTCTTTGCTGGTACAGGTAGTATATCCTTAGAACTCTTATCACGTGGTTGCCAACAGGTAATAAGTGTAGAGAAAGGCCGTGACCATGCCCGCTTCATCAGTCAATGTATGGAGAAGCTTGGCACAGACGAGCATATATTGATAAAAGGAGATGTATTCCGTTTTTTAAAGAGTTGTCATCAGAAGTTTGATCTAATCTTTGCTGACCCTCCATACGCATTGCCAGAGTTAGAGACTATCCCAGACCTCATCTTCCAATATGACCTATTGAAGGAAGATGGACTACTTGTCTTTGAACATGGTAAGAATAATGATTTCTCCACTCACCCCCACTTCATTGAACATAGAAGTTATGGTAGTGTGAACTTCACATTGTTTAGATAAACACAGCTTCACCTGTAAGACTGCCTATAAAAGAGTTATATCGGAAAGTTAACAATATTGTCTGATTTAGGGTAAAGGCTTCTTACCTTTACAACAGTGGACTCAAGAGTCTAACCATTGATTCCCACAATCGCTGTAGGAAGGAACGATGCGTAAGGTTTCGCACATCTTCCAAAGCAACACACGCTTCTTGATCTTTTAAGAAGATATCCTTTACCTTCAATGCTATTTTCTTGTCATAGAAGAAAGCATTTGCTTCAAAATCATTCTCGAAACTACGGAAGTCAACATTAGTAGAACCAATCGTTGCTATACTATCATCGGCAACAAGAAGTTTCGAATGATTAAAGCCAGCCTTATATAAATAAACTTTTACTCCCGCTTTCACCGTTGCTAAGACATAAGTGCGTGAAGCCCATTCCACAATCTTTGTGTCAGTCTCGTAAGGAATCATCAGTCTTACATCTACTCCCGACAAGGCTGCAGTACGCATAGCAAAGAGGATTGGGTCGGTAGGAAGAAAGTAAGGTGTTTCCATATAGACATATTGCTTCGCACTGGTAAGTACTCTTACGTATCCTTGCTCAATCTCTGGCCATAAACTTGTTGGACTACTGGTGACAATCTGAATAAGACTATCATTCTCCGCAACCTTACTGACCGGATAATAAACATGGTCAGTTATCAACTCACGACTCACAAAGAACCAATCTACCAAGAAGGCACGTTGCAAACCATATACCGCAGCACCAGTTATCTTAACATGCGTATCACGCCAAGCTAATTTCTTTATCCCTTTCACATATCGATTGGCAATATTCATACCACCGATAAAACCAACTTCACCATCTATGACACATATCTTTCTATGATTACGATAGTTCACCTTACTGGTAAAGATTGGGAAGCGTACAGGCATGAAGGCATATACTTTTATTCCTTCAGCACGCATACGATCAAAGAAACGATTCTTTGTTTTCCAAGAACCTACATCATCATAGATGACACGTACCTCAACTCCTTGCCGTGCTTTATCAATCAAAGCATCAGCAACAATCTGTCCCAAAGGGTCACTGGCAATAATAAAGGTGTCTAAATGTATATGGTGTTCGGCCTTCCCTATCTCCATCAACAAAGAAGGAAAGAACTCGTATCCAGAAGTATAAATCTCTGTCTCATTATTCTTAAATGGTAAGACCCAGTTCTGATTCATGAAGAGCTTGATGAGTTCTCGATACTCATTAGACAGATGAAGACGCTTTTGTTCTACAAACTCCAACATGGAATGCTTTGTCAGCTGGTCCATACTATACTGCCATATCTTACGTTCCTTACGTGTAGTCTGACCGAAGAAGAAGTAAAGAATGATACCTAACATTGGGATAAACGTCAGCACCAACATCCATGCCATTGTCTTGGCTGGCTGTCGGTTATCCATCAATACGCGTACCATCACCATAATGATGACAACAACGTAGACTGCTAAGAATGCCCAATGAACATAAATCATCTATATTCTCCTTTCCACTAACTATTCGATTCGACTGTTCCGCCAGTCTTATCCTTCTCTCGTAACTGCTGAATATACGCTAACTCGTCTAATGCAAAGTCACCTGACTCTGGGTCATCTATCATCTGACGAAGCATTTCTTCCGCCTCATCAAACCTATGCAACTCTACCAAGACATAAGCCTTTCGTCGGTAAAGGAACTGTAGAAAAGGGTGCACCGATTGTTCGACTTCGCCTTCTTCATCTTCAACAATAGAATTATGTAAGTCTTCCAAAATTCCGTCTATGGTCATCAGCGAACGATAATCACTCAAATAAATCATACAGTTAACATACTCCTCAGCATAAAGAGTACGATTAACTCCTGTTACAAACGTAAGGTAGTAATAAGCCCTATCATACTGTTGCAACTCATTATAGCAGAAGCCTAACATATAGCAGACCTCTAAGAAGAGGTTCCGTTCTTCTAAACTCTTTTTATCTATATTAGAATTCAAAAGGCGGTAGGCATTCTCCAAACAAGAAGTCGCTTCATAGTAACGCTTCTGACGATGAAGAGTCCGACTACGATAAACAAAGCGAGCAGCATCCACACTCTCCACATTGGCAATCAATCGTTGCTCTTCGGTCAGTTTGTTCTCCTCACCATTAGCTACCTTACTCTTAGCTTCCTTCCACATATAAACGAACTCATCCTGCAACTGCTTAGTTGAACGAAGGTCGTATGCCAACAAGACAGAGTGCGACTGCACCTGTACTTCCTTCGAATGAAGGGGTCTACCTATCCCTGATGGCAATGGTAATAATGTGGCAACCACCTGGTAGTAAAGTACATCCTCACAACCATCAGCCTGCTGAATACTGAAAGTCATACGACGACGAGTTGTCGGATGAGCTGGGAGGAAGAATACAAGGTCGAGCATTGCCTTCTGTCGAACAAACGCTCCATCTGCAATCAGAGTGTCGGACAGATTATAGGATGCTATTGATTCACGGTCGTTGATAACTGTTACGGTATCTGTTACCACCATCAACTCAGAGAAGACAACATCCACCAAACCAAAAACCTTATCCATCCACTGCTTCAAAGTTGCAGCTTCCTTATCATTCTGACGCCACTCGGTACCTTTCTTCTGATGTCTTAATTCCTGTTCTCGAAGGAGAAAGAAATCACGTGCAACTTCCTTCTCAGACCATTCCAAATCACTCGTAGCCGAACTTTTTGCTTCCTTCTTTACATCAGTTAGACTTCTCATAAAAGAATTCTGCCATAAAAACATATCGACCATAGCCGAAGACAGAATATCTTTTGCACGATCGTCATCTAAAAGAAGGGGTGTTAGGATATGCATATCAATGATATTTGTTTCTTCATTGATAGTATAACTAAAACGTGGACCGGTAGAATTAAGATTAAAGTGATTGCACACATGGCGCACAATATTTATATCTTTCATCTCAGCCTCAGCAAAGAAGAGGTATGACAATTCCACTTGTGGACAATTACCGATAATACGAATACCAAAATGTCCACTCTGAAATGTATAACGAACAATTGCAGCATCACCCTCTTTTCTCCATTCTCCAGTACAGTTGAGTGCCTTCAATGCCTTTGAGACAATCCTTCTATTCTCACCTAAATCAAGGTCTGAGAGACGAAGTGATGGTTTGAATAAGTTTCTTATCATATTCATCATACCAGAATATTACTACCTGTTTTCTTTGCTAATTCATTACGAAGATTCTGTGTCCTCATTATCTCGCTCATAATCTCTTGCATCTCTTGCGAATCTTTCACCTGCAGAAGTCGTTCATTCAATTCTTTCAAGTGGGAAGAAACATATTCTAAACGGAAGTCAGCTACAAGATGTATAACACGATCACGCAATGTTTGTTCCGTTTCTTTCACTTGCAGACTCTCTGCGAGTTGGAAACGGTCTACGCTCAATCTCACTGCTACAGATGCGATATTGATATCTGCATGCTGTGTGAAATACTCTTCAGCCTTAAACCCTTCTTCACCACAATGCTCTACAGCCTCCTGCAGTATCTTAGTATAAAGTTCATTTGAGAAACCAAGATTATCGCTTCCAAGGTCATAAGCAATATATTGTGCTACGGTCAGGTTATATGTCTGTCCGCTATTCTCATCTTTCACATCACGGAAGATAACCTTCTCACCATCCTTGACGACAGCCTGAACGAGCATATCTTCCACTGTTAGTTCTTGATGAACGTCTTCAAGCCCCTCCTCTTTTTGCTCTCCTTGTGTATCTGAGATTCGTTGTCTCTCTCTGTTCAACTGTTCCCGACTGCTATAAATATTACGGTTCATCTGATACATCAAAGTGAGTTCCTTCATATTGGTACGATTTGAACACTCTCTGAGATAAGTATCACGTAGTACTGGGTCTTTTATTACAGAAATACTTTGAACTATCGAGCTAACAGCTTCTGAACGCTTGACAGGGTCTGTAATGCCATTCAAGAGAACATTAATCTTAAAGACAATAAAGTCGGTCTGATTATCTTCAATATATTTTCTGAAATCATCCGCACTATAACTACGTGCGAACTCATCAGGGTCTTTACCGTCAGGAAGCAACAACACTTTCACATTCATCCCCTCTGCCAATAGCATATCCGTACCGCGAAGGGCGGCATGCTGACCAGCTTCGTCACCATCATAGAGCAAAACGATATTGGAAGTGAAGCGACGCAAGAGTCGAATCTGATGTACAGACAATGCCGTACCACTATTAGCTACGACATTCTCAACACCACACTGATGCATAGAGACAACATCTGTATATCCCTCCACCATATAGACAAGGTCGTGCTTAGCAATCGCTTTCTTTGCTTGGAAGATACCATAGAGTTCTCTCTCTTTATGATAGATAACACTATCAGGAGAGTTGACATACTTCTGACTTACTCCCTTCGTACGAGAATCCAGCAGACGACCGCCAAAGGCTGTCACCTTACCACTCACACTCACCCATGGGAACATCACACGTCCATTGAAGCGGTCGATAAGTTCTCCATTCTCACGTTCGAAGCAAAGACCTGTCTTTATAAGAAAATCTCTTTGAAAACCTGCCTTTAAGGCTGCATCAGCAAAAGCATGACGACTTGAAAGACAGAAACCTAACTGAAACTTACGAATGATATCATCTCTAAAACCACGGCTGCGAAAATACTGTATACCAATAGCCATACCATCAACATCGTTGTGCAAGATATCATTAAAGTACTTTGCAGCCCACTCATTGACCAAGAACATTGATTCTCGTTCATTCTCCTGCTGCTTTTCTTCATTCGTCAGTTCTCGCTCATGCACCTCAATATGATACTTATTCGCAAGCCACTTCAAGGCTTCAGGATAAGTCATCTGCTCATGCTCCATGATAAACTTCACAGCATTACCCGCCGCACCACACGAAAAGCATTTGTAAACACCTTTCACAGGACTAACGGAAAACGATGGTGTACGGTCATCATGAAAAGGGCACAAACCTTTATAGCTTGTTCCCGTCTTGCGTAAAGAAACGAAATCGCTGACTACTTCAACGATATTCGACGCATTCATAATCCTATCTACAGTCGGTCTATCTATCATTATGCTACAAAGATAACACAAACCAATGAGATAGCAAAGTCAGAACAAGAAAAAAGATAGATACAGCTTATAAGAAAACTTTGCTACAGATAGTTATCACCTGTAGCAAAGTTATTCCAAGACCCAGACACATCACACGTATCTACAACCTGAATAAATGTTTCTTGTCCTTAACGCTTACTTCCTATCAACGACTATATTGATAACATAGTCAGCAAGATTACCATTTTGATTCGCTATCTTATGACAATTCTTTTTATATGACATTTCTTCAACTACAGGACAAGGAACGCCATCTATCTTACACTCCTCAAATGTCATCGAGTTAATTGGAACTCTTTTAGCTCGCCATGATATCGTATGTCTCTTGGTGTCACCAAACTTGTAAACTATTTTCGTGTGATTCAAAACCAACACATGCTCTTTTAGCTTTGAAAAGACGCCTAATTGACTTGCAATAGATACCCTTTAAGGTCTTTACTAACGCCCTTTTGAAGTCTAATTAAGCACCTTTCCTTGCACGACTTCATAACTAATTGATTTACTGTTGATTGCAATATCGCTTTTTACACGTGTTTTTCTGCTTTCTTTTAGGTGTTTTATATGAATTTATGTAATGATTTTTCAACATCCTATCTACAAATTTTTGACGTTTTAAAAAGAAATGGTTATCAGTGTCGGAGAGTGAATAAAATAGACAGCCAAGACAGTCTTGTTTGTCTATTTGCTTAATCTATATCTTTGGTTTACCATTAAAGCTATACGAAAAAATATCTATGCGTTTAACGGAAGACCCCCCAAAAAGTTTGAAATGACATGCTTTACCAGAATTCGTATGTATCTATTTATGTAGCATACTGATAATCAACAATAATTTATACGCCATATCCCTGAATCGTTACATCTTTCTTTTATTGCCCTATGGAGCCCTTAATAAATTCTCACACTGGATTCAATAAACGTTATATTCTTTCTTCACATCCTGCAATGACTCCTCTTGTCTTCTTTCCTTTTTGCTCATAATAATCTTCATTGCAAAAGGTTGGGGCAATAGAAGAAATTCTGTTCCTTCACCCACCTCGTTTTTCAGATAAGGTTGTGCCTCATAAATAGAGGTAACATTATAAACTTCAACTCCTTTTTTCTTCTTTCCTTTAAACTCTTCTTGAATATAATTAGAATAGCGACAACTACTTAGGTAAAAGGAGTTATCCAATGAACGATACTCTACCTCAACATCAATCTGCCAATCCTTATATTGATGTCCATATATAGCATTGATTGTTGAGCGCACAAGTGCATTAGTACGGTGCTGTACATTATAAGCCAACCCCGTAGAACGTTTTGCTCTGAGGATGATATTTTGTAGGGTATCTATACATAAATAGCCCGAATCTTTCCAATCTTTTTTCGACCTGAATAAGAGTTTTACCACATTGACACCCAAGCTTTCAGACTCATTATCCACATAGAACCGATGTTCTTTCACAAATTTCTCATCCATATCAGAAACAAAGTCATGATAAAGCGTGTTTTTAAGGTTACTATAGTCACAACCAGCTAACTTATCCTTAAAGGTGATAACATTCTCCAAAGGAGAGATTTCAAAGAGTTCCTTCTTTCTTACCAGTCCATTACTTACAAAGCGATATAACACCGTATCGCCTACATTCTGTGTCTGATACTCATATCTTAGAACTCCATTACTTCCATACTTCTTTGCTTTTGTCTTTACAAATTTCATCAACATGGGTTTAATCCATGCTGGCTCGCCCGCAGGACTCACGACAACTTCCGAAAGCAACTGCATACTTTGCTCCATAAACAGTGTATCAGACAATACTTTCACGCTTTCTTTCTGATAGTTTATATGAGAAATCATCAGATTATCAAAAGCAAAATCCACAACGACTCTCCCCTGTTGGTCGCTAAACGTACTCCTCACTTTCCCCATGTAGGTGGTATATACACTTGCTCTGCTCACTGGGATATTATTTGCTTTATCCCAAATAACGAACGTCTTCTGCGCAAATGAAGTCACAGAAAGACATAAAAAAACAATGCTAACGATAGTACGTTTATTCATTTGCTATATTAAGTTTATTTATTTGCAAAATTCTTTTATCTTCAAGGAACTAAAAGTATCAAAACTTCAAAAGGGTTAGAACTCACCACGCAAAGGTATGAAAAAAGAAAGGTACACACAATATTATCTTCTTATATTAGATAAATTATGTACTTATAAACATATTGTATCATAGCTATATACGCCCTTTTTCACCATGACATATACACGCTCATGAAATTATTTTCATAAAAAAAATTATTTATCTTCATGAACAAAAATATTTCTTTTCATGAAAATAATTCTTTCTGTTCACGTAAATAATTCTATATAGTACGAATATAACAAGATTGAAAAGGCTATAAAAGAGGATTCTGACAGAGCTTTTCCATTAAAATTAAGGGTTTTTAAATAGTAAAGGAAATATTATCATCCATCAACCTCCGCATCATTTCTATGCTATACACTTAAGTTCAAATCGGTTATTAGAGCTTTACTTCCGCAAAACAAATGAGGGTACAACTCTCTTAAACTACAACACCTCCTCTAACTCCAACAAAACAGCTCATAGGATAGCTCCTAACAAACCTAAACACAGTTAAGCGGTTTTTGTGCAACTTTTTTTGTTTATGTTGCAAAAAAACTGTACTTTTGCCCTCAACCAAAGCAATTGAATATTAAATAACACATTATTATATTTATGAGTTTGAAAATTGTAGTACTTGCTAAGCAGGTACCTGACACAAGAAATGTGGGAAAAGATGCCATGACAGCCGAAGGAACGGTAAACCGTGCCGCACTGCCAGCCATCTTCAACCCTGAAGACCTAAACGCTTTGGAGCAGGCTCTGAGACTGAAGGAACAGAACCCAGGCTCTACTGTAGGAATCTTAACCATGGGTCCTCCACGTGCCGGAGAAATCATCCGACAGGGACTCTATCGTGGTGCTGATACTGGCTGGCTACTTACTGACCGTAAGTTTGCTGGTGCTGACACACTCGCTACTTCTTATGCTTTAGCGACAGCTGTACAGAAAATCGGTGATGTAGACATTATCATCGGTGGACGACAGGCTATCGATGGTGACACCGCACAGGTAGGACCACAGGTTGCACAGAAGTTAGGACTCAACCAAGTTACATACGCAGAGGAAATCCTGAAGATTGAGGATGGTAAGGCTACTATCCGCCGTCATATCGATGGTGGTGTAGAGACTGTTGTTGCACCATTACCAGTTCTCATCACTGTGAATGGTACTGCTGCTCCAGCACGTCCTTGCAATGCCAAACTCGTGATGAAGTACAAGTATGCTACTTGTCCTATGGAACGCAAAGGTGATGAACCTTGGACACAACTCTACGAGGAGCGTCCTTACCTCACACTGAATCAGTGGTCAGTTGCCGATGTAAATGGTGATGAGGAGCAGTGTGGTTTGAGTGGTTCACCAACAAAGGTGAAGTCTGTTCAGAACATCGTCTTCCAAGCTAAGGAGAGCAAGACTCTCACTGGCTCAGATGGGGATGTAGAAGGACTCATCAAAGAACTGTTAGGAGAGAAGATTATTGGTTAAAAACGACAGAACAACTAACCAACAAAACAAGTGACTGGCCCCTCCCCCTTACCCCTCCCCCAGAGGGAGGGGCGTAGAATGTCCTGATGCTTTTTACTAGCTACAGACATTATAGGGGAAAGAAATTTTATGAACAACCTTCTAATAAGCCAGTTACCCTACAGCAAGTGACACATTTCACTCCCCTCCCTCTGGGGGAGGGGTAAGGGGGAGGGGCCAGTTGGGGGCAGTTAGTTGGATTGGTGCTTGGTCGAACATTTGATTTATGAACAACGTATTTGTATATTGCGAAATAGAGGAAACCACCGTACAGGAGGTTTCACAGGAGCTGTTGACCAAGGGTCGCAAGCTCGCAAATGAGTTAGGTGTGGAACTCCATGCCATCGCTGCTGGTAGTGGCATCAAAGGAAAGGTAGAAGATCAAATCCTACCATACGGTGTAGACAAACTCTTTGTCTTTGATGGTGAGGGACTCTTCCCTTACACATCAGCACCACACACAGACATCCTTGTAAACCTCTTCACTGAGGAGAAGCCACAGATCTGTTTGATGGGTGCTACAGTTATCGGTCGTGACCTCGGTCCACGTGTGTCATCATCCTTGACAAGTGGTCTTACTGCCGATTGTACTCAACTTGAGATTGGTGACTACGAAGATAAGAAAGCAGGTAAACGTTATGAGAACCTGCTCTATCAGATTCGTCCAGCCTTCGGTGGTAACATCGTAGCAACCATCGTCAATCCTGACCACCGTCCACAGATGGCTACTGTACGCTCTGGCGTTATGCAGAAGGCTATCTATGAGGGTAAGGCAAAGGGCGAGGTTGTCTATCCAGATGTTGCGAAGTATGTACCAGAGGTTGACTATGTCGTAAAGGTTATCGACCGTCATGTTGAGCCTGCACAGAATAACCTCAAGGAGGCTTCAATCGTTATCGCAGGTGGCTATGGTGTCGGTTCAAAAGAGGGTTTCGACTTACTCTTTAAGTTGGCTAAAGAGCTTCATGGAGAGGTTGGTGCCAGCCGTGCTGCTGTTGATGCAGGTTGGGTAGACCACGACCGTCAGATTGGTCAGACCGGTGTTACCGTCCATCCAAAGGTTTACATCGCTTGTGGTATCTCTGGACAGATTCAGCACATTGCTGGTATGCAGGACAGTGGTATCGTCATCTCTATCAACAACGACCCAGACGCTCCTATCAATGCCATCGCTGACTATATCATCAATGGCACCGTCGAAGAGGTTGTTCCGAAGTTGATAAAGTATTATAAGCAGAATAGTAAGTAAAGTGGACCCTACTGGCCCCTCCCCTTGCCCCTCCCCCGAAGGGAGGGGAGTAAAATGCGAGAAGGGAGTCATGGGATGCTACTGCTATATGCTTACTACCACAAAATCAAAACCAGTATATTGACTAACTACCGACCTATGACTAAAGAAAATAGAAAGAAATGCACCTACAAGACAGCTTCACCTGATAGATACCATATTCTAAAAGACTTTGCAAAGGAGAATCGAAACGAGATGACTTTGGCAGAAGAGATTCTATGGAAAGAATTAAAAGGTACAAGGGGTGAATGTCATTTCAGAAGACAGCATCCTATAGGTGACTTTATTGTAGACTTTGCTTGTCTTTCACAAAACTTAGTCATAGAAGTAGATGGGGCTTATCATAAGCAACCGCTACAAGAGGTAGACGATGAAACAAGAACAGAATACCTCAACGAAATGGGCTTTAATGTGCTTAGATTCACCAACGAAGAAATATACACGGACATAGACAATGTGATAGAACAAATAACCGAATTTATAAACAACGAATAAAAAGAGTCTCCTAACCGTAAGAATCAGTACATTCTACTCCCCTCCCTTTGGGGGAGGGGCAAGGGGGAGGGGCCACTCTTACATTTTTTATCATGGCAAATTATTATACTGACCACCCAGAAATAGCGTTTCACTTGGAGCACCCATTGATGAAACGTATCGTAGAACTGAAAGAGCGTAACTACGCTGATGCTTCTACACACGCTGACGCACCAGTAAACTATGAGGATGCTATCGAGAACTACAAGCGCATCTTGGATATCACTGGTGACATAACAGCAAATATCATTGCACCTAACTCTGAGGCTGTTGACATCGAAGGTCCACACCTTATCGACAACCGTATGCACTATGCCAGCAAGACCTTGGAGAATATCCAGGCTACACGTCAGGCAGGATTGTGGGGTGTTTCTATGCCTCGTCGTTATGGTGGACTGAACCTTCCAAACGTTGTCTTCTCAATGATGTCTGAGTTGATTGCTGCTGCCGATGCAGGTTTCCAGAACATCTGGTCTTTGCAGTCTTGTATCGACACCCTCTATGAGTTTGGTGACGAGGAGCAGCGTCAGAAGTATATTCCTCGTATCTGTGAGGGTGAGATGATGTCAATGGACCTCACCGAGCCTGATGCTGGTTCCGACCTTCAGCGTGTAATGCTCAAGGCTACCTTCGATGAGAAGGAGAACTGCTGGCGTCTGAATGGTGTGAAACGTTTCATTACCAATGGCGACTCTGACATCCACCTCGTTCTTGCACGTTCAGAAGAGGGTACACGTGATGGTCGTGGTCTTTCTATGTTCATCTATGACAAGCGTAACGGCGGTGTTGACGTACGTCATATCGAGCATAAACTCGGTATCCATGGTTCTCCTACCTGCGAGCTTGTTTACAAGAATGCAAAAGCAGAACTCTGTGGTAACGTCCGCATGGGTCTTATTAAATATGTAATGGCATTGATGAATGGTGCTCGCCTTGGTATCGCAGCACAGTCTGTCGGTCTTGAGCAGGAGGCTTACAACGAGGGATTGGCTTACGCTAAGGACCGTGCACAGTTCGGTAAGAAGATTGTCAACTTCCCAGCTGTCTACGATATGCTCTCTCGTATGAAGGCAAAACTCGATGCTGGTCGTTCTCTCTTGTATCAGACTGCACGCTATGTTGATATCTACAAGGTATTGGAAGATATCGCACATGACCAGAAGCTCACCCCAGAGGAGCGTCAGGAGATGAAGAAGTACACTCGCCTTGCTGATGCTTTCACACCATTGGCAAAGGGTATCAACTCTGAGTATGCTAACCAGACAGCCTACGATTCTATCTCTATCCATGGCGGTTCTGGTTTCATCATGGAATATAAGTGTCAGCGTCTGTACCGTGATGCACGTATCTTCTCTATCTATGAGGGTACAACACAGCTGCAGGTTGTTGCTGCTGTGCGTTACATCACTAACGGCACTTACCTCTCTATCATGAAGGAGATGCTTGAGGGCGAACTCTCTTGCGACTGCATGAAGGGTCTGCGTGATCGTGTTGCCAAACTTGTTCAACTCTACGAAGAGGCAGTTGAGAAGGTCAATGCAAGCGAAAACCAGGATGTTCATGACTTCCTTGCACGCCGTCTTTACAACATGACAGCCGACATCATCGGTTCTCTCCTCCTTATCGAGGATGCTTCAAAGGCACCAGAGCTCTTCAAGAAGTCTGCTCATGTCTTTGTTCGCATGGCTGAGGAAGAAGTTATCGGTCACACCGCTTATATCAAAGCCTTCAACCCAGAAGACCTCGAACAGTTCAAGGCTGTGGAAGAAGAGACAGAAGAAGCATAAATATCAAACAAGAAATGAAATAAAAGCGAAGGGGAAGGAACTAATTTCCCTTCGCTTTTATTTATAACAAACAATAAACCTACAAACAAAATCAAGACTTAACTGAGTATGAATAAAAATTTATGGAATTATTATAAGCAATCTGAGGATGGTAGAAAAGCTATTGATATATTCAATCCTGAGACAGAAAACATATGGGACAACATTGAAAAGATAATTGAATTATTAAAGCAATGGGATATAAATGAGAATTTACAATATCTTTTGGATAGAGTCGTATTATATAATATCAACCTAATTGAAAGAGGGTTTGTCAAAGAAGATGATATTTTTAGCCGGGAGTTTTTTGAACATCTTATAACCACTTATGATATAAAATCTTTTGATATTGATGATAATGAGAATATCGAGTGGAGGGAAGACATCATATCACAGAATAAATTTAGAGCCAAAGCATCAACCATAGATGGCTTATCCTTATTCCTGTATTCTTATGATTCCTTCTTTCTGTGTTTTGATAAAAGTACTAACAAACCTTAAACACTTTCAAAGTATGCCTC
>ERZ773069.601-NODE-601-length-23353-cov-7.477723_pt1 | contig 23353 bp, 26 predicted proteins | sample MGYA00580619_ERZ773069 | MGnify/ENA primary metagenome ERZ773069 (study PRJEB29015, sample SAMEA2738007) | human oral metagenome | biome: human oral; feature: human-associated habitat; material: dental | place: China | collected 2108 ...
TAAATTTATATAATTTTTAGTAGTTTAATTTTAAATAGGTTTGAGTATATTTTGATTATAACACATTTGTTCCTAAAATGCAACAAAAAAATATAAAAACTATATTTGAAATCATTCTTTTTATAAAATTAGTTGCTTAATAGGAATTATAATAATAAAATTTTTTATAAAAATTTAAATTTTCTTTGCTTAATTTCTAAAAACATAGTACAATTAATTATATAAAATATTGATTCAAGAAAGGAAACATAGATATGAAAAGCTTGAAGGATATAAAGGAAATGCTTTCAAAATCAGGATCATTAATTTTAGGAACAAAAAAAGAAGTTAAAGAACTGACAAATATTATTAATGATGATGAGATTATTACTTATGCAACTTCAGGAGTATATGATGGGCATACGTGGCTTGTTGTTTCAACTAATAAGAGAATTATTTTTCTGGACAAAGGAATGCTTTTTGGGGTTAATCAAATCGAGATTCCTCTTAGCAAGGTAAATGCTGTGAAATATAAAAAAGGTCTATTTGTAGGTGAAATAGAAATATGGGATGGAGCTTCTATGTTTAGAGTAAAAAGTGTATTGAAAAAAACACTTATTCCATTTATAAACGCTGTAAATAATTCGATAGAAGAAATGAAAAAAACACAAAATTCTCCAAAATTATCTGTAGCTGATGAAATTATGAAATTTAAAAGATTACTTGATGAGGGGGTAATAACACAAGAAGAATTTGATAAGAAAAAGAAAGAACTCTTGTAATAGTAAATGTTGAGAATTTTAATAATTTTTCAAAAAATTTATTACAATTATTTACTAAATTATGATATAATTAGACATATTGATAAATTAGAGATGTGGAAGGACGTAGATAAAATGAAGAAACTAATATTTTCACTTATATTTTTAGTTGGGGCACAAGGATTTAGTGATACGTGCAGTTTTGCTCCTAATCCTGATACTTTTTTAGAAAGAGTTATAAAAAAAATACAATCTGAAAAAAGAACAAATGATATTTTTTGCGATAGAGATAAAGTAAAAATGGCATATTACACAATTGAAGATGAGGATTATAATGCAAATGTAGGAGTTGCCATAAAAGTGGCTCCAACAACTACCAATGATGATTTTAAAAAAGAATTTTATAAAAAATTTAATGATTATAAAGATTTCTTTGCAAAAATTGATACCAAAAATCTTGGAAAAACTCCATTACCAGATAAAGAAATAGTGCGTTTCTACGTACAATTTCCAGATGAAAAAAGTATTATTATAATTGGAAAATATGAATATAATTTAAAGACAAAAGAACGTCAATTAGTAGCTAATTTAAAAGCAAAAGATTATTTTGAAAAATTAAATTTATTCCAGCCATTGGCAGTAAAAGTTACATATTCTGATGATGGTCATATATTTTAATAAAAAAATAATAAAAGTAATGTTGAAAAATATTTAGGAGGGAAATTATGAGCATCAAAAGGATAAGAAAAGCTGTTATACCTGCAGCAGGACTTGGAACTAGAGTTTTACCAGCAACCAAAGCACAGCCTAAAGAAATGCTTGTAATAGTTGACAAACCTGCATTACAGTATCTTGTAGAAGAACTTGTATCTGCTGGGATTGAAGAAATTCTTATTATTACTGGAAGAAATAAGGGATCAATAGAAAATCATTTTGATTATTCTTATGAACTGGAAAAAACATTAGAAGAAAAAGGGAAAAAAGATTTATTGAAAATAGTAAACAATATTTCTGAAATGTCAAATATTTATTATGTTCGTCAAAAAAGACCATTAGGTTTAGGGCATGCAATAAGCTGTGCAGAAGCATTTGTAGGAGATGAGCCATTTGTTGTGCTTTTAGGAGACGATATTATCTATACTGATAAAGATAAAGGGCAAAGTCCTGTTACAAAACAGCTTGTAGAAAAATATAATGAACTACAAGGCGGTACAATTTTAGGAGTACAGGAAGTTCCACATGAAAATGTTTCAAAATATGGGATAATAAAGCCATTAAAGCAAATTGATGAAAAAACAGTGGCAGTTGAAGATTTCATTGAGAAACCGTCAGTTGATGAAGCTCCGAGTAATCTTGCGGCATTAGGGCGATATGTGTTGGAACCTGAAATCTTTTCATATTTAAAAAGGACAAAACCTGGAAAAGGTGGAGAAATTCAGTTGACAGATGCAATTTTGGCAATGAAGAACGATGGTGAAAAATTGTATGCGTATAATTTTGATGGATTAAGATACGATACTGGAGATAAATTTGGAATGTTTGTTGCAAACGTTGAATTTGGATTAAGACATGAAGAATTAAAAGATAAAGTAAAAGATTACTTGAAAGATCTAGTAGAAAAACTATAATTTAAAAATGTGGTATTCGTCCTTTATAATAAAATTATAAGACAAATCAAAAAAAAAAAAAAAACAGTAACTATGATAAAATTATAGCAAATATATAATTTAGTAAGGATAAAATAATACAAAGGAGTGAACGCTATGAAAAATGTATTTAGAATTCTGGCTGTAATTTTGTTGGGACTAAGTGTAGCAAGCTGTGAACTGTTTAGTCCGAGTTATTGGAACAGAGTAAATAAAAGATGGGAAGAAAGAGGCGTACAATGTTACAAAAAATACAATGGAAATGTCTATTGTGAGGATAAGTATGGAAATCGTTTTTAATTTGTAAGTTTATCTAAATAGATTGTTATGCTTGGAAGTGGAATTTTTATGATTCTGCTTCTTTTTTTGAGAAAAATTTAGAAATATTAAAATTTATCATGTTATTTTGTATTGTTTGTAATTTAAAAAACAAAAATTACTGAACTCAAAAGTTATGACTATTTACTCAAACCCTTAGTTATACTATTCTATTAAAACAATGTAGTTTTTATAATTCCGTTTAGCAAGGGGTCAAGACCCCTTGTCAGAAAGTGAAATAGGAAATCATTTCTTTTTTCAAATGGGGTTTAGTATTGATATAATTTTTAATAGTTTAATTTTAAATGGATTCGAGTATATATTAAAAATACTAGGTTTTATACGCTGTCAAATAAGTTTGTAATAAATTTGTTATTTAGGCGGAGTTTAGTATTAGCACTATTTATTTTTAAGATTTTATATGTTAAAATATACACAAACTTTAAATAGAAATGAGGTAGATTCAATTGTATAAAATAAAGATTAATAACATGAAATTTCATTCATATATAGGCGTTTATGAAGAAGAAAAAAAAATTGGACAAAATATTGAAATTGATTTAATCATTTCACTTTCAAAAGAAACTATTAAGAATGATGATATAAATAGTACATTGAGTTATGGAGATTGTTATAGAAAAATAGAGGAAATTGTTAAAGCAAGTAGAGTAGATTTGCTGGAAACATTGGCTTTGGATATTATAAAAGAGATGAAAAAAATGAATGAAAAAATTGAATATGTGCAAGTAAATATACGAAAATTAGCAGTTCCAATTAATGGAATTTTTGACAGCGTTGAAATTCAGATAAAAGATTAGATAGGAACAAAGAAAGGGATAAAATAAAAATGGCTAAAAACAAAGTTTATTTAAGTTTGGGCAGTAATATTGGAAAAAGAGAAGAATATGTTCAAAAAGCTATTGAAGCAATTGAAAAAATTGAAGGAATTGAAGTATTGAAAAAATCGGGATTATATGAAACAACTCCTGTTGGATATTTAGAGCAGGATTTATTTTTAAATGCAGTAATTAAGATTGAAACTAATTTTTCAGTAAGAGAAATCTTAAAAATTATAAATAAAATTGAAGCTGAACTGGATAGAAAAAGAGAAATTAGATGGGGGCCAAGAACAATTGATATTGATATTTTGATTTTTTCAGATAAAAAAATTAACGAACCTGATTTGATAGTTCCGCATAAGGAAATCATGAATAGATTATTTGTACTAGTTCCATTGATTGAAATTTACGATGGAGAGTATTTTGACAAAGAAGAAATTGCAGAAAAAATAAATGAGTTAGTTAAAGCAGGGGATCAAAAAATTGAAAAAATTTGAAAAAACTAATTAGTAACTTATAGTAACCCAAATTAGGAAATAACATAAAAAGAATTGTAATAATTCTTATATTTTTTTGAATTTTAAAATTAAATTATCGGACGTTAATTATTATTTTATTATTTTACTTAGAACAATATATTGCGACAAACTAAAAAAATGTAAAAACTCATTTAACAATTATTAATGTAATTAAGTAAATTTAGAAATATAATTAAATAACTATTATTTATAAAGGAGTTAATCTTCTTTACTAAAGATGAATAATGTTAAGTTAGTAATCATTTATTATAAATAATAAATTACGAAGATAAAATCATGTAATAAATATAGACTAAACTTATTTAAGAGCATATAAATATGAGAATAAAATTTGCCAAGATGAATTGAAGAGTAGCATTTGTTATAGAAATAAAAAGAAAGGTTAAGAAAATGAAAAAAAACAAAAACATAGATAAAGAAATGAGATTAAAAAATATTGAAAACGCAGTACGTGAAATTTTAATAAATATTGGGGAAGATGCCGATAGAGAAGGGCTTATTGAGACTCCTAAAAGAGTTGCAAAAATGTATGAGGAGATTCTGAGTACAAAAAGTGTAGACGATTTTGAAAATTATAAATTATTTGATGTAGATTTAGGCGATTCGCAGGAAATGGTGCTTGTGAAGGAAATACCCTTTTTTTCGATGTGTGAACATCATATGCTGCCATTTTTTGGAAAAGTGCATGTTGCATATATTCCGAGAGAGAATAAAGTTATTGGACTTAGCAAGATACCAAGACTTGTGGAATTTGTTTCACGAAAATTGAGTGTTCAAGAAGAAATTACTGTAAATGTTGCAAAAAAATTGATAGAAATACTAAATCCATTGGGAGTTGCTGTTGTGATTGAGGCAAGGCACATGTGCATTGAAATGAGGGGAGTTAATAAAATTGGTTCTGTGACTAGAACTTCATTTTATAGTGGTGAATTTAAGGAGAATGTGGATAGGAAGAGGGAGTTTTTGGATGGGATTAAATCTTAAACTTCTAAAAAATAATTAAAAATAGGAGAAAAAAGTGATGAAAGAATCATTATATGGGGAAAAGAAAAGAGTAGAATTACTTGCAGAAATTTTAGACAAAATGAATAATCCAGCGAGTGATGTTCAGGTTATTCATGTTAGTGGGACGAATGGGAAAGGTTCGACTTGTTATATGATTAATAGCATTTTGTGTGAAATGGGATATAAAGTTGGATTATTTACGAGTCCTCAAATAAGGACAATTTATGAATTGATTAAGGTTAATGGGATTGAAATTACAGAATTGGAATTTAAAAATTGTAAAAATAAGTTAAGACAGGTTTTGAATGAATTGAATTTGAACTTGGAGAATGATTTGTCGTATTTTGAGATGGTGTTTTTGATTGCGATGATACATTTTAAAAATAAGGATGTGAATGTTCTGATTTTGGAATGTGGGCTTGGAGGGGAGCTGGATGCAACGAACGCAGTTTCAAAAATTGATTATACTATTTTTACAAAGATTGGGATTGATCATAAAAATATTTTGGGAAATACGATTGAGGAAATTTGTCAAACAAAATCAAAAATTATAAGAAAACAGAGAAATGTTATAATTGCTCCAAATCAGAGAGATGTAGTTTATGAAATCTTGGAAAAAGAAGCAAAAAATAAAAATTGTGATATTTTTTTAGCTGAAAAAAATATAAAAATCGAAAAAGTCCAAAATATAGAAGAGAATAGTCAAAATATTTATGAAAAAGAAGATTTAAAATCTAAAAACAGTTTAGAATTTCAAAATAAAGTTAAAGTTGAAATAATTGGAAATTATGATTTTTGGAAAAATTTTAAAAATAATGAGTATTTTTTTAGATTTGGGCTAAAAGGCGAACAACAGCTGGAGAATCTAGCAACAGTTTTAACGTGGTATTTTAGATTTTGTGATGAAAATATTCTAGAAAATACAGAAAAAATATTGGATAGAGCTTTGGGAACATTACAAATTACAGGAAGAATGGAAAAAGTTGAGAAAATTAAAAATGTGTATTTGGATGTGGCACATAATGAGGATAGTGTCGAGGCATTTGTAGATTATGTTAAAAAGAATTTTGGCAATAGAAAAAAAATTTTTGTAGTTGGATTTTTAAAGGATAAAGAAGTAGAGAAATGCGTGAATCTTTTAAAAATGGCTGGAGATAATTTTGTACTTACAGAGCCGAATAATGAAGAAAGAAAATTGGATTCAGAGATTTTAGAAAAATATTTTGAAGATAAAAAAATTGAAAATCCTAAAAATATTATAATTTCTGAAAAAAATATTGAGAAGGCTTTTTTGAAAGCATTGGAATTGAGGGAGAATGAAGATGAGTGTATTTTTGTAGTGGGATCATTTTATTTGTTAGGAGAAGTAAAAAAAGTTATTGAAAAATGTTTTTAATTTAATCAGAACAAATATTAAAACAGAAAAAACAGAAATATCATTTAAGAAGGGAAAGAAATAAAAAAATGATTAAAATCAATGAAATTAAGAATAAGGATTCAAAAAGTATTGTTATTGAATTTAATGGAAATAAAGAAGAACTGCGTAAATTTGAGAAATTTTTGGAAGAAAAGAATATTTTTTCATTTAATAAAAATGAAGGAATTACAGCTATTTTTAAATATTCAGAATTAAAACAACTGGTTGAGATTTTGAAAATAGAAAATAATTTTGAATTTGAAAATGGAATTGAAAAATTGGAAGAGATTTTACAAGAAAATAGACTGATTTGGAAAGGAAATAATTTCGAGTTTGATTTGACGACTGAGTCGGTTATTTATTCGATTTTGAATATTACGCCAGATTCGTTTTATGATGGTGGGAGAAATTCGAGTATTGATAAGGTTTTAAAAAGGGTTGAGAATGATATTAGAAATGGGGCTAAAATATTTGAATTTGGGGGAAAATCATCGAAGCCTAATTTTGATGATATTTCGGCAGAAGAAGAGTGGAAACGTGTTGAAAAATATATTGAAGCGGTGAAAGAAGAGTTTCCAGACGTTGTACTGGCTTTAGACAGTGATACTGAGGAAGTTATTGAAAAAGGACTGGATTCGGGTATTGATATTATTAATGATTTCAATGGATTCACTTCGGAAGGAAAATTGAAATTAGTTGAAAAATATAAACCTGCGTTGGTTGTTATGAATAATGGTCGATTTCATGAAATTCCAAACTTGAAAAATTATTTGGAAAATTATTTTGATAAGAGAGTAAAAGCAATTTTAGAAACTGGAATTGAAAGAGAAAAGATTTCAATAGATCCAGGAGTTGGATATTCTTCAAATAATAGCATGAATACGCCTGAAGATATGGAAAGAATTAAGTCGGTAAAATATTTGCGTAATATGAGATTACCAATAATGATTGCAATTTCAAGAAAAAGTTTTAATGAAAAAATATTTGGGCTGTCGTTGGAAGAAAGACTTATGGGAACATTGATGTTTGAGAGTCTAATGGTGCAAGATGGAGGAAGGATTTTGAGAGTTCATGATGTAAAGGAAACTAGGGATATTTTGAATATGCTGGAAGTTTATAATAAAATTTAATTTTATACTTGAACCCGTTTAAAATTAAACTATTAAAAATTATACAAACTTAGGGTTTGAGTAAATAGTCATAGCCTTTGAGTTTTGTTTTAAAGTGGTTTTACTATAAAATTAAAGAAAATATCCAAAAGGAGAACATTTTGAAAATAGAAAATATAAATTTTTTGAAAAAACATTTACAAAATTTAGCAGAATACGAGCCTGAATTGAAAATAAAAATAGAAAAAATTTCGGAAATATTATCACAAACGAAAATAGAGGATTTTAGGAATAGAAAGTCAAAAGTTCATTTATCAGCAAGTGCAGTTGTTTTTAATAAAAATAAATGCTATTTTATAAAACATCCGTATTTAAAAACTATTTTACTGCCAGCAGGACATGTAGAAAATGGTGAAATGCCTATAGATACTGCTATTCGTGAATTTGTAGAAGAAACTGGTTTTTTTGCAAAAATTGATGAAAATATGCAAAATATGGGATTAATAGATGTTAATGTGATTGAGATTCCTGATAATCCTGTGAAAAGTGAAGGGGAGCATATTCATATTGATTTTCGGTATAAACTTGTTTTGGATGAAGAAAAAAATAGGAAAAAGTCTGAGTTAGAGTGCTTTTTGCTAGGAGAAAATGAGGCTGATGATGAATTTAAGGGATATTATAAGTATTTAGAGTGTTAAAATTTTTAGAAAATTTAGGCATATAATTTCAAAGTTGAAATAAAAGTACGAATATTTTGAAATGTTAAATTAGGAGAAAGATTATGAAAGAATTTATGACTGATAGTTATTTGGAAGATATAAGAAAGAAAATACCTGCGTATGACTTAATGATTGAAATATTATTTAATTCTGTTTTAAAAGTTGAAGATAAAATTTTGGAAATAAAGGATATTTTAGCAATAGGTGGACAAAGTTTAGAAATCAAAAATTTATCAGATATTTATAAAGATTCAAAAATAACAGTAGTAGAACCAAGTGAGATTATGATAAATATTGTAAAAAATGAATGTAATAATTTGAAAATTATACAAATAATAAAAATTTTCAGCTATGTTTATGTCTTTTAGTTTTGCAATTTGTTGATAATCCAAAAAAATTTTTGGAAAAAATTTATAAGAGTCTTGATAAAGATGGAATATTTATAATAAGTATTTTTTCAAATAGACAACTGAATTATTGGAAAGAATTTGCATTGGCAAGAGGAGCAAGGAAGGAACAAGTTGAGAAAACATTTGATAGTCAATCTGAAGTAATGAATGTTTTATCTGATGATTATGTTGAAAAATTATTAAAAGAGACTGGATTTTCTAAAATTGAGAAGGTTTGTGAAGTACTTTCTGTGAGTATGTGGGTTTTAAAGAAATGACATTTTTAAATTTAAAAATTTTTCTATTCAAGAACAAAAAAATACAAAATATGAAAAGTTTTTTGAATAGAAAGCAAAAAAATTGATTATTTTTCTTTTTTTTGGTATACTTTGTATGAGGTGATTTTATGGTTAAAAGAACTGAATACTTGGAAAAATTGAAAAAAATAAAAGATATGCAGATAATAAAAGTTATTACTGGAGTTAGACGATGCGGAAAATCTACATTGCTATCTCAATTTAGAAATTTTTTGATAGAATCTGGTGTCTTGGAAGAACAGATAATTTTGATAAATTTTGAAGATTTAAAGTTTGAAGATTTAAAAGATTATAAATTATTGTATCAATATATAAATGAAAGACTTGTGCCTAATAAAAAAAATTATATATTTATTGATGAAATTCAGGAAGTTGAGAATTTTCAAAGGGCAGTGGATTCTTTGTTTATAAAGGATAACACAGATATTTATATAACAGGCTCCAATGCGATGATGTTATCTGGCGAATTGGCAACACTGCTTTCAGGCAGATATATTGAAATATCCGTATTGCCCTTGTCTTTTTCTGAATATCTTAAATTGGATGAAACACAGGATATGAGACAGGCTTGGAATAAATATTTTGAAAATGGCGGATTTCCTTATGCGACACAAATAAATGATGATAATATAAGAAAAGACTATTTAATGGGAATATATAATACAGTTTTGCTAAAAGATATAGTTGCAAGAAATAAAGTACAGGACATTACTTTGCTTGAATCTGTAGTAAAATTTCTATTTGAAAACATTGGAAATATTGTTTCGCCTAAAAAAATAGCTGATACACTTGTTTCTTATGGAAGAAAAACGACATCTTCTACCGTTGAAAATTATATAGAAGCCTTGAAATCGTCGTTTATATTGTACAAAGCCGGACGTTATGATATAAAAGGAAAGCAGCATTTAAAATCGCTGGAGAAATATTACATAGTTGACATAGGGCTAAGAAAATTGCTTATAAATAAAAAACATAGCGATATTGGGCATATTTTGGAAAATATAGTTTATTTGGAATTGATTAGGCGAGGCTATACTGTGTATATTGGTAAAATTGGAGATCTGGAAATAGATTTTATAGCAGAACGAAATAACGAAAGAAAATATTATCAAGTGTCAGTAACAATACTTGATGAAAATACGTTCAAGAGAGAGATAACACCATTGAAGAAAGTCAAAGATAATTTTCAGAAATATATAATTTCGATGGATGAAATAGATTTGAGCGAAGATGGAATTAGGCATGTAAATATTTTAGATTTTTTGCAAAATACAGTACAAAATAAATAAATTAAAATAAAAAAAATAATAACAAAATATTAGAGAACAAATGAAAAAAATACTACTAGGATTATTTATTTTAGGAACATTGGGAATAGCACAAAGTAATTAAGAGATTTATGTGAAAAGTGGAGTTAAAATTTCACAAAGTGAAATTGATAGGGATAGCAAAGAAATTGAGAATCTTGTAAATAAAGAAATAATTGAAAGATATAATACAGAAGGTAAAAAAACTATAAAAGGATTTTATCGTGAATATATGAATTAGGTAATAATAAAATGAAAGGAAATAGAGTCTTATACATTGGGAGAACAGTCAAAAGATAAAAAATATAGTATTAATAATTGAACAGGAGCTTACAATACAGGATATAAAAGAAGTATTATCTAAAAGACATATTATTGGTCATAAAGTTAAACAGAAAAAAATGATGGAGAAAAGTAAAGAAATATTTGTTTAAAAAGGATATTTAATATGGAAAATAAAAATCATTTAAAAGAAATCATAGATTTTGACAAAAGTGTAAAAAAAACTGAAAAAAGTTTAATCTTTAATGATGAATTTTTTAAAGAGTGTGGAATAGTGAAGTATCATTTTCTTTTTGAAGAATATGATATTTTGTATTTTAAAACTGGAACATGTTGTAAAAATTGGAGAGGTGATATTTTCTTTATTGAAAAATTAAATTTTTCCGATAAATATCAGTATCAGTGGCATTCAGCTTTCAAATTTGTATTAAATGATATAGACGGATATGAAAATATGCTAACACTTTCAAAATACGACAAAAAAATTCGTTTAGTATTTGATACTCATACAAGAGCAGAGTTTCAATATATTACAATTGCGTATAGTTTTGATGAATTAATAGATGGACTTTATTTAAGTGATAATTAAGTCACTTAATATAGAATATCACAATATAAGGAGCTGATAAAAATGCAAACTAAAAAAAACAATTTTCCCATCAAATCTTCACGCCCACACATTTTACTGCGACGGTAAAAATAATGCTGAAGATTATATTTTAACTACAATAGAGAAAGGATTTACAAGTGTTGGACTTTTGGGGCATTCTTTTACAGCATTTGATACAGAATCGTGCATGACAGAACAAGAGACGCAGGAATATTTGAAGGAATTAAAGGAACTAAAAGAAAAATACAAAAATAAAATACAGGTTTATATTGGAATCGAAGCTGATTTTTATACTGGGTATAATAAGGAAACTGATAAGGAAACGTGGATTTTTTATTGAGAAATTGGAAGGTTTATTAGAAAAATAATGTAAATTAAGAATTACGATAAAATAAATATGCAAGGGAGCAATTCTTCTTGTCAAGATACTGATTAGATTAGAGCCAACTTTCGTAATAATCTACAAAACCTTTTATAATTTCTTTTCTTGTCTGAGTATATTTATCTTCTATCCCACCATTTTCCAAACTATCAATCCATTCACTATCAATCATAGTTCCAACATCCATATCGATACCATATTTTACTTTTTCTAGTAATGGAACATCAGAAATATCTCCTAGACAATACAAATATTCACACAATACACGTAGACATTCGGAACTATCATAAAATTTACTTTCTCTTTCTGTAATTGCTCTTTCAAATTCTTTATTTAGAAGAAAAATTATTTCATTTTTGTCAATTTTATCAAAATCAAAACCTAATTTCCTTATAAAAAATTCAGCTCTTTCTTCAGCATAGAGTACATTTTTAGATTCCTCGTAAAGCATATTTTCACCTCCTATATTTTTAATACATTAAATTATACCACGATTTTTAATATTTTAAAATCAATTTCTTTTGTCTTTAGTTTTCCGATATTTACATTGTACTTTCTTCTTAATAATTCATAGATTGTATAATATATTACGCATATTTCAATATAAACTTTTATATATTTCAAAGATTAAATAAATAGCAAATAAACTTACATGTGTTTTAATAAAGCAAATATTTATTAAATTTAAACAATTGTGGAAGTTTTTATAAAAAAAAGAAGAGATATAATGATTGGAATGGGAATTTTAGGATTAGTTTTTTGTATAAATGCCTGTTCCAAAAAATCCGACAACAACAATAATAATACTCAAATAAATCAAAATTTAAAAGCTGGTAATGATAAAATATTAGTACCAGGTTATGCTTTAGGAGAAATTCCGATTATTTCGCTGCCCGAAATGCCTAATCTTTCTGTAACAGAAAATCCAGGTGCAAAAATTACTTTGAATATGACGAAAAAGATTTCTTCAGTTCCAGGAATTACGATTACACCTGTCAAGGTCGAAAATAGTAATATAATTGGTGGAAACTATTCAATGCAGATTGGTCAAAATGGAGCTGGGAAATTTAGTGATGAGAATAAAGTTGTTCAAACTGATGGAAATGGAGCAGGACAATACACTGATGAAAAAGTAACCATCCAAAGAGATGAAACGGGAGCAGGACAATATACAAATAATGTTACAGAGGTTAATCTTCAAGTAGACAATAATGGAGCAGGACAATACATTGACAATAAAAATAAAATTTCTTTACAAGTTGATTCTAATGGTTTGGGAATGTATAAAGATGAAAATAATGAAATAAGTATAGTTGTAAGCGATGAAGATACTATTTATAATAGTCCAAATTTAATAATAGAAAATAATAATGATGGTAGCGGAAAATATCATGACAAATCTAAAAACCTTTTAATTGAAAATGATGGAAAAGGAAAAGCAACAATAACATATAATGGAAAAACAACCGAAGTGGCAGCAAAACCTGTTGGAAAATCAGCAAGATTTCCAAAATTAAAAATGGTTCCAGCTGTTCCTAGCATAGAAGCTAATAGTCTTTTAATAACTTTAGATTCTGGAGTCCTTTTTGATGTAGACAAATACAATCTTCGTCCTAAAGCAGAAGAAATTCTTAAAAACCTTGCGGTTATATTAAAGGAAGCAAATATAAAATCTTTTGAAGTAGATGGGCATACAGACTCTGATGCAAGTGACGAACATAACAAAGTACTTTCAGAAAATCGTGCTAACTCTGTTAAAGCCTTTTTAGCTTCTCAAGGGGTAAATGCAAATATTACAACGCATGGATATGGTGAAAGTAAGCCGATAGCTTCAAATAATACACCAGAAGGTAAACAAAAAAATCGTCGTGTTGAAATTATGATTCCTACAATATAATCTAGTTGAAATTAATCCAACACTATTAATTTAATAAATTACAAAATATATAAATTAGTTGTTTAAATAAATCTAGTATAAATAAAGATCAAGGAGTTAAATTAATGAATAAAATAAATTTCAAAAAAAAAGTAAGAGGCCTTGTTGTAACAGTACTTGCACTGATTCTTTCTACAGCAACTTTAAGTACAGCAAGCAGCATTTACGAAAACTTATACTCTTTTAAGCCAAAGCAGAAAATTGAAAATCCCGATCCAGATTTTGAATTAAAGCAAAAAGTCAAGGATAGGATAAAAGATATTTCGACAAGAGCAGAAGCTGAATCAAGATTAGTTTGGGTGGAAGTTCCTGTCTGGAGATTAAAAGACGGAAAAAAGGTATCTGATACAGAAAGATTTCAGATTTTGGATGTACTTGCTAATGATGTAAAGGAAATTTTTCATGAAATACATAAAGGAAAAGAGAAATTTCCAATAAAAAACTTAATTGGCTATTCGTGGAGAGGAAGTTTTAAAAGTTTGCATAGCACAGGGCGTGCGATAGACTTAAATCCTGAAGAAAATCCGCAGGTAAACAGTAACGGAAAGGCTATTGTCGGAAAAAGTTGGCAGCCAGGAGGCAACCCATATTCTATAAAACCTGATGGTGATGTAGTGAGAGCTTTTACAAAAAGAGGCTGGATATGGGGAGCAAACTTTAGAACACGAGATTATATGCATTTTGGCTTTGCAGAAATGTAATTTAAATAAATACAGAATAAAAAGAGGCGATAAAAGTGTTGCTTGGTGGAAATGAAACTACAAGAAATATTGATAATTTTGCTATAAATAATTTGAAAATTCCAAGTATTGTACTTATGGAAAATGCTGCAATTTCATTTGTAAAGCATATTGATGAAAATGAAGATAATTTTCTTATTATTTGTGGTAAAGGCAATAATGGCGGAGATGGATATGCTATTGCACGTCAATTATTTTCAAAAGGAAAAAACGTGAAAATTTTTTGTATTAGCAATGAAAATATAAGTAATGATTGTATAATAAATTATGAAATTTGTAAGAATATGGGGATTGAGATATTTTATAAAATAGAAGAGTTGGATAAGCTGTTTTTTGAATGCGGTATTGTTATTGAAGGAATTTTTGGAACAGGATTAAATTCAGAAATAAAAGGAATTTATCAGAAAATTATCGAAAAAATCAATACATTAAGTAATAATAAAAAAGTTTATTCAATTGATATTCCCTCTGGAATTAATGGTGACACTGGTGAAATTCTGGGAATTTCAGTCAAAGCAGATATTACAATTTCATTTGTCACTTACAAAAAAGGATTTTTAAATCCAAAAATAAAAGATTTTTTAGGAAAAGTCATTATCGAAAATATTGGATTGAACGAAACTAATATCAATCATTTAGTCAAAGAGTATTATTTAACACCTGACATGATAAAAAGTTTTCATATAAAAAGAAATGAAGATTCCCATAAGGGAGATTTTGGAAAAGTATTGATTTTTGCTGGAAGTAGTGGATTTTATGGTGCAGGAAATATAGTTGCAAAATCGTGTGTGAGAACAGGAGCAGGACTAACTACTATAATTACTGATAAAAATAACTTTTCATTAAATGTATTTGTGCCAGAAGCTATGAGTTTTCCAATTAATTTTGATAATATAAATGAAAATCTCGAAAAATTAGAAAACGAAATCTTAAACAGCGACGTAATTGCAATTGGACCAGGAATTGGGAAAAGTCAGCAAGCATTTTCAATTTTTGAAAAATTAATCAGTATTGAAAAAAACAGTAAAGGTAATACAATAAAACTGGTATTAGATGCAGATGCTTTAAATTTGCTGGCGGAAAATAGGAAACTTTTTGAAAAAATAAGAAATAGAAGCATTTTGACACCACATTTAGTTGAATTTTCACGACTGACAGGATTTTCATCAGATGAAATTAATAAAGATAAATTTGAAATAACAAAGAATTTTGCAAAAAAATATGGAATGATTTTGCTATTAAAAGGTAAAAATACCATTATTACAAATGGAGAAGAGCTTTTTGTAAATAGTACAGGAAATTCACACATGGCAAATGGTGGAATGGGAGATTGCTTAACAGGAATTATCTGTTCGCTTGTGGGACAAAAATACGATTTAATAAAGTCTGCTAGTATTGGAGCATATTTACATGGTAAAATTGCAGATAAATTGGTGAAAAATCAGTATATTATTAATTCATCGCATATTATTGAAAATATTTCAAAGTGTATGTTAAATATTTTTCAAAATTAATCAAATAGAAAATCTAGCTATAGAACGAAATTTATTATATTTTAAGTTTTGAAAAATAATATTAAAAAAATATTTGAAAAATTAGATAAAATGTAGTACAATAACATTATAAAGAATCTATTTATAATTTTATAACACAAAAAATTAATATTTTTTTAAGAAAGGAATCAAAAATGGCACTATTTTCTAGCAATAATGATAAAAAATCGAGAGAAAGAAGAGAAAGCGAAGACAGACTGAGCAGACAATTTTCTGCAAACAATGACGAAAACGTAAATGGTATCAGCACAATTTCAATGGAGACAACTATAACAGGTACTATCGAATCAAATTCTGTATTTAAAATGGAAGGAGTTTTAAACGGAGATATTAAAGGAAATAAACTTGTTCACGTTGGAAAGACAGGTCAAGTAAAAGGAAACATTACTGCCGAAACAGTAGTTGTAGATGGAGAAGTTTCTGGAGAAATCATAGCAGATAAAGTTGAAATAGGAAGTACAGGTAAGGTTTATGCTACAATAACTTCAGCTGTATTTGTAATACAAGAAGGTGGAATGTTCGAAGGAAGAAAAAAAATTAAAATAGCTCTTATAAAAGAAGAAGATGCTAAAGCAAAAAAAGAAAAAGAAGAAAAGAAGCCTAAAGAGCCAGAAATAAAAGCAAATGAAAATAAAGAAAATATTCAATTATAAAAATTTGTAATTTAAATACAAGTTTAGTCATAAATTCGTTTAACATATGAGTTTATGGCTATTTTTATGTGTTTTTTCTGTTATATAATTTTCAAGTTAAACAATTTTTCCATTTATACTATACATTAAAATAAAATTGTGATAAAATCTAATAAGCAGAGATAAATTAAATAAAAAAGGAATGAAGTTTGATGAAATTCATTGTAGAGAATTCAGCGGAAATAAAGGATATTATCGAATATCATAATGATATAGAGATTCCTGATTATAGTAAAAATCTTAAAGAAATAAAACAAAATAAAAATATTGTAATTTTGGGAAATTTTGATGGTGTTCACAAGGGGCATCAGATAATTTTAAAAAAATCTGTAAATAAAGCTAAAGAAGAGAATTTAAAATCAATTGTCTATACATTTAATGAATATCCGAAAAATAAACAGACTAAAATAACAACTTGTTCTGAAAAAGCATATTTATTGAATGAAAATGGAATTGATTATCTTTATCTGGAGCAATTTGAAAAAGTTAGGAATTATACACCGAATGAGTTTGTAGAAAAAGTGCTTGTGGATACTTTAAATGCTAAAGAAGTTTATTGTGGTTTTAACTTTACTTTCGGAAAAGGAAAATCTGGAGATGCAAGTACACTTGAAAAACTTTTAAAAGAAAAAAATATAAAGCTTAATGTTCAAGAGCCTGTACGAGATGAAAATAAAGAAATAATAAGCAGTACAAGAGTTAGGAATTATATTAAAGAGGGAAATTTTGAAAAAGTTAGAGAACTTCTTGGGCATAATTTTATCATTCTTGGAGAAGTTGTTTATGGTAAACAGCTGGGACGTGTGCTAGGCTTTCCTACAGCTAATTTACGATTTGAGAACAAAATTTATCCAGAATTTGGAGTTTATGGAGTAAAAGTTCATATTGAAGACGATGAGAAAATTTATAATGGGGTAATGAATATTGGTAGAAATCCAACGGTAGATATTGGTGTATTAAGTGTTGAAACAAATATTTTTGATTTTTCAAAGGACATATATGGGAAAATAATTCTCATTGAAGTTTTGGAAAATATTAGAAGTGAGAAAAAGTTTAATTCTGTAGATGAATTAAAAGAACAAATTGGAAATGATGTAGATTACTGGAAAAATAAAATCTCGTATTGGCGTAAAAAATATCAAAAAGAAAAATAGGTAAAATATGGAAAATATAATACAAATTAAGATTGATAATTTTGAAGGTCCTTTAGATTTACTTATTCATTTAATCGAAAAAAAGAAAATGGACATTAATGAAATAAATATTTCACAAATAATAGATGATTATTTAGGATATATTCATGCCCAAAAAGAGTTAAATCTAAAAATAAAAGTTGAATTTTTGATAATGGCAACTGATTTAATCGAAATCAAGGCTTATTCAGTATTAAATAGGGACAAAAAATTAGAAAAAATTGAAAATCTAGAGAAAAAAATAATAGAATATCAATTATTCAAAGAGATTTCAGAATTATTTTCAAAACATGAAAATGAATATAATATTCCGTATACAAGAACAAGTACTGAAAATATGGGAGATGAAATAATAGAATATGATATTTCAAGCCTAAATTTAGACAATTTATTTAAAAGTTTAAAAAATTTGGTCAACGTAAGGTTAAGAGAAAAAAATGATTCTCAAGATAGAATGATTTTAAATTTGGAAGAGGACAGTTATTCAGCAGAGGATGCTTATAACGAGGTTTCAGATATTATAAAAAATGATAAAAAAGTGGAGTTTAATCAACTGTTAAGGAATAAATTTTCAAAATCTAGAATAGTAACTTTGTTTCTTTGTATTCTAGATATGTTTAAAAATGGAGAAATTGACATAATTGTGGAAGAAAAAAACTTTTTTATTAAGTCAATGGAAAATGTAGGAAAGGAAATTAATTAATGTTTAAATCTAGTTTTATAGTAATGATTATAAATATGCTAAGCCGCATTTTAGGCCTTGTTCGTGAAATGATTATCGGAAGCGTGTTTGGTGCAACAGGAATGACAGATGCATATTTTAGTGCCACAAAAATCCCGAATTTCTTTACAACATTATTTGGTGAAGGATCTCTCGGTACAGTTTTTATCCCAATTTATAATCGCGGAATCGAAGAACAAGGAAAAGAGAGGACGGATGAATTTGTCTTTTCAGTATTGAATTTAATAGTTGCATTTACATCAACAATGTCAATATTAATGATTTTGTTTTCAAGACAAATTTTAAAAATAACAACAGGTTTTGCAGATCCTGAACGATTTGAAACAGCTAATATGCTTTTAAAAATAGTTGCTTTTTATTTCTTATTTATTGCACTTTCTGGAGTAGTATCATCATTATTAAATAACTATAAAAAGTTTGCAGTAGCAGCATCAATGGGAATTGTTTTTAATTTAACAATTATAATTGGAACGCTTCTTTTAAAAAATAAGATGGGAATTTATGGATTAGGAATCGCTTATTTACTGTCAGGAGTTTTCCAGCTTGCTATGATGCTTCCACAATTTTTTCAAATAATGAAAACGTATAAATTTACATTTAACTTAAAAGATGAATACGTTATAGAAATGTTTAAGTTAATGATTCCAACATTAATCGGAATTTTTGGCTATCAAATAAACGAAATTATAGACAATCGTTTTGCCACAATGCTGCCTGCAGGAACAGCCAGTGCTTTAAATTATGCAAGCCGGCTATATTTATTGCCAATCGGAGTTTTTGCTATTTCATTGGCAGTAGTGATATTTCCTACATTATCAAAGGCTGTAGTAAAAAATAATATGAAAACAGTAAGGAGAGTAGTTCATCAGGGATTATATATGTTAGCATTTTTAATCGTTCCTTCTTCAGTTGTATTATTTGGTTATGCACAGGAAATTGTGACATTAATTTATAAACGAGGGCATTTTAGTGAAAAAAGTGTAGTAATAACTTCTGAAACATTGCAATTTTATGCAATCGGACTATTATTTTTCTCAACAATACATCTTCTTACAAGAAGTCATTATGTGTTCAAGGATAGAACTTTACCAGTAATTTCTTCATTTACAGGAATTGGAATTAATATTCTTCTGGACTGGATGCTATACAAACAATACCGACATGTTGGACTTACGTTTGCAACATCATTTGCAGCAATGGTAAATTTCCTTATACTATACACATCATTAGCAAAGCGATACGTGAAGTTACGAACATTTAAATATTTTATAATACTTGTAATTACATTTGCTACATCAGGAATCGCATTTTATATTTCAAAAATGATAAAATTGAATATAATAGGAAGATTTAGCATTGCAATTAATTTAGTAGCATTCGCTGTAATTTATCTTCTAATATGGTTTATCTTGATTTCAATTTTTAGAAAAGATTTAATTGAGAAAATGCTAAAAAGAGTTTTAAATAGAGGATAAATATGATACAAGAAAAAATTAGATATACAAAGACAGGCAAACGAATAGAAGTTTACGAATTTAAAGCCAAACTGCATCAAAAAGTAGTAATGAGTAAAAATCAGTTTGAAGAACATATTTTTCCAAAACATCCTGAAATCTCACTTGAAATAATAAAAGGAGTACTTGAAAATCCAGATTTTGTAACCAAACAGTCAAAATCTCGAAAAGAGCATTTTTATCAAAAAAAAATTGGAAAATTGAATTATTTTGTAGTAATTTCCCAACATAAAAATGTAAAAAATTTAAGATTTGTATTAACAGCCTTTATGGCAAAAGATATAAATTTTTTGAAAGAAAAAAATATACATTACAGATATAAAAAATAAAAATATAAATTCAAAATTGTTATTTAACTAAATTTTAGGTGAATAATAACAATAGTAATTTATACTTTATATTACAATTATTAATTAAAAATTAATACAATGTAAGAAAAAAATCATCGTAATAGAAAGCGTATAAGAGCCTAAAATTAAGTTAGCCATACTTTTTATCGTCGATGATTTTTTATTGCTTAAAATCGTTTATTTTGATTTTTCATATTTTCTATTTATGATTTACATAAATAGAATTTTTGTTATAATGTATCATAAAATAGATAATAAATTATATTATATAAATCTATAAAGTTCTATAATAGTTCTATTTTTTTAATAAATTTTTGAAATTATTTGTTCAATTTTTCCATTAACTGAATATTCGCGTCCTTATACAAGTGAGAATATGTATTTATAGTAGTTTGTAAATTATCATGTCCCAGTCGCTTGCTGATAGCAGTAATGTCAGCTTGGATAAATAATAAATATGAAGCGTGAGAATGCCTAAAGTCGTGAAGGCGTATTCTTGGTAAATTTGCTTGCAAACTGTATTTCTCTAGAATGTATCTAAGTTGTGAACTTTTTAAATTAAAAATTCTATCAGCTTTTATATTTTTTTTATTTTGATTAGTTTTTGAAGTTTCAGAAAAATATGATTGCAAATCTGAAATAAGAGTTTCTGGCAACAAAACTTTTCTTATCGACCCCAAAGTTTTTGGAGTAGTAATATAATCCTTTTTATTTATACGTGAAAGAGTTTTATTCACATCAATAAATTTTTCTTCCAAATTAATATCATTTTCAGAAAGAGCCAAAAGTTCACCAATTCTAAGTCCCGTCCAAAACAAAATTTTAAACACAATAATAGAATCAGAATATCCTCTATTTTTCTCTTTATTTTTTAATTCTAAAATTTCAATAAACTTTTCAAAATCGTTCAAAGACCAAATTTTCATTTCCGAACGATTTTTCTTACTTCCAAAAGATCCTATATTTTTACAAGGATTTTCATTTAGCCCTTGATATTTCGTAGCCCAGTTAAACATGCTTTTCAATGCTGCATAAATATTAGACTTAGAATTTTCACTAAATAGTTGTCCGTTTTTATGTTCCTTTTCTAACATTTCGTTTTGCCATTCTCTAATCATAAAAGGAGTAATCTTATTTATTTCAATTTTATCAAAAAATGGTAAAATATGCAAACGGAAATATGTTTCTACAGTATTGATTGCAGTAGACTTGTGTCTCTTGCTATAATCTTCAAAATAAAGTTCATATAATGATTGAAATGACATATTCATAGACTTAGCAATCTTTTTTTTAAATTCGTATTCGTAATCCTGAGCATCTTTTTTCTTCTTAAATCCAGTTTTTTTATACTTCTTATTTTCTCCTTTATAATCCTTAGCGTAAAACATAGCATACCAAGTCTTTTTATCCGCATTGTAATAAACCGGCACTTCAAAGTTCTCCTTACTTTTATGATTTTCAATATAATTATATCACATTTTTATAATAAATAAAGTTTTTTTTATTAGTATTTTTATACATTAAAAAATATAGTAATATGTATAACTATAAAACAAGAAGATTTTATATAGCAAGAAGAGTAATAGTATAAAAGACCGGAAGAAGCAAAAAATACAATCTAATGAATATAATAAGAGTTTATAATTTATCATCAAAGTTACATAACATACATTATCGGACTAATATATTTATTTTAAAAAATAATATAATATTTTAGTAATTAAATTAATTAATACGTCCGATAAAATACTTTATATTAATTATTGTGCTAATATTATTATTTATTATATTATTTTCCCATTCCAATCATTATCATTCCATTTAACATCATCATAATATATATATATTATACGTATCTTCTTTTTAACTTAAATTATACAATTCATATATCAATTCTTGTGGTATTTTCTCATCTAACTTCCATACAATCCTCATTGGTTTATCTCCATAGCTTTTATAATAATTGGCTTTTCCTAGATAAATAAATGGATTTGTTTTATTATTATTCATGAATGCATATTTCCTTATAAATATGTGGACATTATACCCTAATTCACTATGATTAGTAAACATTTTACCAACACTTGAGTTATGTGCTGTTTTAGGTTGGCTTATCCATTGAATTAGGTTGTCGGCAAATAAAGAATTATCGTATTTTAAGTTTTCTTGTAAAATATGAGTTTTGTCAATTGTGGCAAAAAGGCAAATGTCCTTGTCTGTATTTGCATAACCTGCTCTCCAGCTTCCTTTTGGTACTTTGGAATCCAGCAAAATTTGGAGTTCTATTCTTTTATATTTTTTATACGGAATCAGAATATTCTCATTGAATATCGATAAATTATTACTCTTCTTAAATTCTGATAATCCTAAATATAGTAATTCTTTTAGACGAATCTTGAAATTATAATTTGAATTTTGAGAATTATCTAAATTTATAAGTTTTAAGTTTATTTCATTGTTATTATCAATTTTATCTATATTTTTAAATATTTTTCTGTAATTTTCAGAAATTTTAAATAAATTATTATTTTTAGAATTTTGTTCTAAAATTTTATCTTCAACTAATTCTCTAAAAATACGGTTTATAACATATTCTTTTTCAAAATCATTTTTTATATTAAAATAATTTTTATATTCATTAATAATAATTTTTGAAGTTATAAACTCATTATTTATCAAATAATTTATAATTAAATACGTAAATGGCTCTACAAGTGTCAATTTTTTTTCTAAATACGCCAAAAATTCAATTTCTTCTGAATTTAAAGATATTTTATTTTGTTTTAAAATTTCAAGCTTTTCAAATTGCAACTGTGCATTATAAAATGAGCCTAATTTTAAGGATAATTCTTGGAATAATTCGATATTTGTATCAAAATCACTTACTTTTAAAATTTTATTTTCAGATTTGCCAATTTCTTCTTTATAATCTAAATATAAGTCTTTTAAAATATTTTTAGAACTAAAATTGATCTTTTCTATTTTTTCAATAATACGATTTTGGCAAATTCTAT
>ERZ773069.602-NODE-602-length-23316-cov-8.877563_pt1 | contig 23316 bp, 24 predicted proteins | sample MGYA00580619_ERZ773069 | MGnify/ENA primary metagenome ERZ773069 (study PRJEB29015, sample SAMEA2738007) | human oral metagenome | biome: human oral; feature: human-associated habitat; material: dental | place: China | collected 2108 ...
TCGCGACATTCAGCTTGGAAGGCTGACGCTCTACCAACTGAGCTACTCCCGCAAAATTTCTAAGATGGTCGGTGTAGCAGGATTTGAACCTGCGACCCCCTGCTCCCAAGGCAGGTGCGCTACCGAACTGCGCTATACACCGTCCCTTTAACAAGCGACTTTCTTATTTTTTTAATCACTCTCGGACAAGAAGTATAATACCATAATTCAAAAAAAATGTCAACACTTTTTTTCGATTTTTTTTTACATTTATTTAAATTTAACTAAAATTTAAATTTGAAAACTATACTCAAACTCCTTTGAGATATAATAAATTTGGAGTTTGAGTAAAATAAATATAATTTATAAAACTAGCTTATTTATTTTTAAGATTAATTTTTAAAAAATAATAGTTACCTTCTCTCTTTCAGAAATAAGTCCATTTTCAATTTTTTCATTCGCATCTTCCACAAAATTAATAAAACATTTCTGATTTAGCATTTTCAACTTATTTTTAGTTTCAGAGCCAAGATGATTATCTTCCTTTAAAATATTCCGTACATCTTGATTTAACACAAGTACTTCATTTATTGAAATTCTTCCGCTATATCCACTAGAACACTCATCACAACTTTCTCCCATACACTTCTGGCATTTCTTTTTAACTAATCGCTGACCGATTACTCCAATTAATGAATCTAATATTAGATATTTTGGAATTCCCATATCCACTAGTCTAATTAACGTAGAAACTGCATCATTTGTATGAATTGTAGAAATCACAAGATGTCCTGTTAATGCAGCTCTTACAGCTATTTCTGCCGTAACTTCATCTCTAATTTCAGAAATTACAATAATATCAGGATCATTTCTTAAAGTGGCTTTCAAAACTTCAGAAAATGTTACCCCAATTTCTTGATTTACCTGTATTTGAACAGTCCCATCAATTTTATTTTCAACAGGATCTTCCACAGTTATGATTTTTTTTCTTCCATCATTTAACATATTTATTAAAGATTTCAATGTTGTAGATTTTCCAGAGCCTGTAGGTCCGCTTACAAGAATCATTCCGTATTTTCTATCTAAAATTTCATTTAACATTCTAATACTTTGAGTTGAAAATCCCAATGTTTCAAGCTTCGTATCTTTCAGATAATTTTCTAAAATACGTAAAACCATGCTTTCTCCATTAACTGTTGGCATATAAGCGGCCCTAATATCATAACGTTTATTAGTATTTTTCGTATTTAATAAAAAAGAAAAGCTGCCATCTTGTGGCTTTCTTTTCTCTGCAACATTCATTCCAGCCAAAATTTTCATTCTGGCAATAATTTCTGTAATATTTTTTTCAAGAATTTTTTTACTCACTATTTCATATAATTTCTGACTTTCTTTAAGATAACCATCAATCCGATACTTTATTTCCATTCCCTCTAACAAGTCAAATTTCACGTGAATATCACTAGCTCGTTCTTTAAATCCAGCCTTTATAATTTCATTTAAATATGAAACAGTATCTTTTGATAACAAATTATTTTTTTTATTATCAGAAATATCCTTTAAATTTGTCTTTTCAATTATTTTTTCATTCATTGTCCTCAATTTTCCCTTCCCACTTTTATATTTTTTTTATTTTAAATTATTTCTTCTTCACAGTTCCACTATTAAACTCTTCTAGCACTAATTCTGTCTGTTTTTTCAACGTTTTAAACAATCCTTTTTTGATTAAATTATACCATTTTAAAGCCGCACGTTGAGTGTCAATGCCTTTTAATGTTTCCTTTAACTGCAATTTAAAAAAGTCAACTTCTTCATAAGATAATTTTACATTTTTAGTTTTTTCCTTTTTATTTACTTTTGTGATTTTAACTTCATTTTCTAAATATTTAAAGAAACTAAATACATTTGGCAGCTGTTTTTCATATTGGCTCATCATTTTCCTCATTTCCTCAATCATTTTTGCCAAATAACTTCTCGACATTTTAGAGAATGTAACATTAACTTTTCTTTTCCCTTTTCCAATTTTTTGCACAAGCTGTTGCATTTTAGCTTGTGATTTTGCATTTATCAAATCCATATTACTAACTGTATTAGGATTTACCATTTTCGCCATAAATTCTCCTTTCTATTTTTTTATTATTTATTATTTTAATTTTTTTACTATTTCTTCAAATAAAATATTGCCTTCTCTTAACAACGTGAGTCCTCCATTTTCAAATTTTACAATTGTCGACGGTTTTCCTGTTAATTCTGATTTTTCATTTGAAATAATAATATCTACATTTTTTATCAATTCTTTACTTAAATCTTCAATTCTTTTAACTGCACTTTCACCTGAAATATTAGCACTTGTGGTCAGCACTACTCCACCAGATTTTTCTATTATTTCCAAAGCAATTTTATTTTTCGGAATACGAATCCCAATAGTCTTCATTTTTTCATCAAATTTTTTAGTAAAATCACAATTTGCACGAAAAATGACTGTTAGTTCCCCCGGCCAACATTCATCAAAAATTTTAGAAAATTTTTTCATATCTTCTTCAGTTTCATTTACTAAATCCTTTAAAATTTTCCTATCATTAATTAATGCAATTATTTTCTTAGAAAAATCACGTTTTTTTATTTTATAAATTTTTTCCACAGATTTTTTTTCAGGAAGAGAACCGATCCCATAAACGGTATCTGTAGGGAATACGGCAACTCCTCCATTTTTTAAAATTTCCACAGCCTTTTCAATTTCTTTTTTTTCATTTTTCTTAATTTTAGTCATCATTTCCATCATCAACTGGCATTTCAAATAAACCACTTATTGGGTTATTTGTAGCTATTCTAGTTATTATTTCTGCAAACATTTTACTTGTTGTCAATATTTTTAATTTATCAAATTTTTTATCTTCAGGCAATTCGATTGTATCAGTTACTACAACTTCTGTAAATGCTGAATTTTTCAATCTTTCAACTGCTGGATCAGAGAAAACAGCATGTGTTGCACATCCATAAACTTCCAATGCACCCTTATCAATTAAAGCTTGTGCAGCATTACAAATTGTTCCAGCTGTATCAATCATATCGTCAATCAAAATAGCCTTCTTACCTTTTACATCACCAATAATATTCATAACTTCTGAAACATTTGCCTTTGCACGTCTTTTATCAATTATTGCAAGTGGTGTATGTAGCCAGTTTGCAAGTCCTCTCGCCCTTTTTACTCCACCAACGTCAGGTGATACTACAACTGTATCTTCTGGGCTGAATCCATATTTTATAAAGTTTTTGGCCAAAATTGGCAATGCTTCCATGTGGTCAACTGGAATGTCAAAAAATCCTTGAATTTGTCTTGCATGTAAATCCATAGTAATTACTCTTGTAGCTCCAGCTACTGTCAATAAATTTGCAACAAGTTTAGATGTAATCGGCTCACGTGGGCTTGCTTTTCTATCTTGTCTTGCATATCCATAATAAGGAATTACAGCTATAATTTCCTTAGCTGAAGATCTTCTAATCGCATCAATGAAAACTAAAAGTTCCATAAGGCTTTCATTCACAGGTTTTGAAGTAGACTGAACGATAAATACTTTACAACCACGTACGCTTTTCTTTGCTTTTGCAAAAGTTTCTCCATCAGCAAATCTTACAATTTCAGCAGCTGATAAATCCATATCCAAGTATTTTGCAATTTTTTCTGCTAATTTTTTACTTGATGTCCCCGCAAATACTCTAATTTTGTCTTTATCTTCTTTGGTTAATGTTATCATTTTATTTCCCTTTCTCTCATTAATATTTTTTATTTTTATTAACTTTTTATTTTCTGACATTTCCATATTTCTAATTATTTATTTTTTTCTCTTTATTTACCTGTTTTGCCCTTCCAAAAGCAAGTGTTTCATCAGGGATATCCTTTGTAATGACTGAACCTGCAGCCGTTAAAACTTCATCTCCTATTTCTACAGGTGCCACAATTATTGAATTACTTCCAATAAATGCATTTTTCCCAATTTTTGTCTTATGTTTATTTTTTCCGTCATAATTACAAGTAATAGTTCCAGCACCCACATTTGTATCTTGCCCAATTTCAGCATCTCCAATATAAGTCAAATGTCCTGTTTTCACACCTTTTTCAAGAGTAGCATTCTTTATTTCCACAAAGTTTCCAACATGCACAGTTTGTTTTAAATATGCTTTCGGACGTAAATGTGCAAATGGTCCTACAGTTACTCCTTCTTCAAGAGTTGATTGTTCCACAACAGAAGCCTCTATTCTAACATTATCAGCAATTACAGAATTTTCAATCCTAGTATTTTCCAAAATTTTACAATTTTTCCCAATTTTTGTATTTCCTTGAATTATAACATTTGGGTAAATTACAGTATCTTGTCCAATTTGAACATTATCTTCAATGTAAGTCACATCTGGATCAATCAAAATTACTCCATTATCCATAAGTTCAGTATTTTTTCTATTTCTCAAAATTTTCTCTGCCTGTGCTAACTGAACCTTAGAATTTACTCCTAAAATTTCATCTTCATCTTCAATTTGAAAACTGTCAACGTTGTAGCCTTCGCTTGTCAAAATTTTTATGGCATCAGTCAAGTAATATTCACCTTTTGAATTGTTATTGTCAATTTTTTCTATCGCATAAAGCAAACTTTCATTTTTAAAAATATAGACTCCAGTATTAATTTCATCTATCTTTTTCTCACTTTCGTTTGCTTCCTTTTCTTCGACAATATTTGAAATCTTGCCATTTTCCTTAACAATCCGTCCATATCCAAATGGATTTTTAACTTTACATGAAAGCACAATACAGTCGAGATTTTTTCCATCAAACATATCTTTTAACTTTTTCAATGTTTCTTCCTTTAGAAGTGGAGTATCTCCGTAAGTGATAATTACATCTTCACCATAACTTTTAATTTTATCTTTCGCAATCAAAATTGCATGCCCTGTCCCAAGTTGTTCCTCTTGTGTAACAAAGTCAACATCTCCCATTTCAGCCAGTACATCTTCCTTTTTATACCCTAAAATAAAAATATTTTTTTTATTTCCAATACTTTCAAGAACATCTACAACTCTTCTAATCATAGGAACACCATTTACTTTGTGCAAAACCTTAGAATGCCCAGACTTCATTCTAGTCCCTTTTCCAGCTGCCAAAATTACCGAAATCATCCTTCCTCCTTCAATTTTATCTTCAACTTCTACTCAAGCTATAAAATCAATATTCTACTTTATATCCTAATTATATCAATTTTTTCTAATTTATTCAAATGGTAAAAAAAAGTTTTTTGTTTATGATAAATTGTATAATAAAATGGAACAAATCTAAGAGCTTTATTTTTTTTCTTCATTCTCACTATTATGATTTAAATGAATCCTCAAAGCCTCCAGCGAAATCTGAATTTCCAAAAGTGAAAACAGCAGTGAAATTATTAGTGACACAAGACTTATTCCAAAACTTATTTTCCCAATAAAATCCATTTGAAAAAATAAAAATAACATAGAAATGGCACACATTAATAAACTTGAAACTCCAAAATATTGCATTCTTTTTATATAATTCAGTCTTTTCCTCAAATTTTTAACCTGATAAAACTCATGCTCCACTTCTCCACTTGAATCCATTTGTCTAACAATCGCTGTAAGTGCTAGAAATCTGTTTGTGTATGCAAGTAAAAGTAAGGATACTGTAGGAAAAAGAACCGCAGGTGTAGTTATTTCCAAAGTCATATTTTTCACCTTCCCTTAAAATTTATTTTTATTCTAAAATTTATTAAAAAAATAGAAAAATATTTTATTTGTTTGATAACAAAAAGTTTTAAAATAATGCCAAATAAAAAGTTATAGAAATCTATTATTAAATAAAAAATATTTCTGAACCCTTAAAATCAAACTGATAAAAATTAATTAAAATTAGAATCTAAATAATAGAATAGTCGTAACTTTTGAGTTCAATTTATACTAAAATTCATAATAATATTCTATTTATTTAATAGTCAAAAATTTACTATTTAAATCTGAGATATTGTCAAGTAGTTTTACTATGGCATCATATGCAAATTTATATTTCCAAAAAATACAAAAAAACGCAAGGACTACTAAAATTTATCCTTGCTAAAATTTATTGTACTTTGACTAAAAAGAATCTGGTGATGAAACCACGTTCAAGTTTTCATCAATTTCAAAAATTAAAGGTTTTCCAGTTGTTAAGTTTAATTTCAAGATATCTTCATCTGAAATATTTAACAAATATTTTATTAATGCTCTCAAACTGTTTCCGTGAGCTGCTACAATAACATTTTTCCCTTCTTGTAAGCTTTTTGAAATATCTGAATGCCAGTAAGGCAACACTCTTGCGATTGTATCCTTCAAGCTTTCTCCAAGTGGTGCTTCTTCGTCAGTTAAATCTGCGTATCTTCTGTCTGATTTTGGATAATATTCACTTGATTTGTCAATTGCAGGTGGTGCAACATCAAAACTTCTTCTCCAGATAAGCACTTGGTCATCTCCATATTTCTTAGCTGTTTCTGCTTTATTTAAACCTTGTAATGCACCATAATGTCTTTCATTAAGTCTCCAAGATTTGTAAACTGGAATATACAATTCATCCAATTCTTCCAAAACATAATTTAAAGTCTTTATAGCTCTTTTTAAGTAAGAAGTATAAGCAACATCAAAAACTAAACCTTGTTCTTTTAACGCTTTTCCTCCAGCTTTTGCTTCTTCAACTCCTTTAGGACTTAAATCCACATCTTTCCAACCAGTAAATTTGTTTTCCAAATTCCATTGGCTTTCACCATGTCTGATTAATACTAATTTCATAATTTTCCTCCTAGAATAAAAATTTTTAATATTAATATCACTATTTTATGTTCAAAAACATAAAAATTTTGTATTACTTATAAACTTTTTAATATTTGATTATAGTAAAACCACTATAAAATCGAACTCAAAAGTTGCGACTACTCTATTATCCAAACTTTAATTTTAACCAATTCCTATTATTTTCATTATAAAAAACTGACTATTTTGCTTCAACTTCCACAACTGTTTCAGAAATATCATTATTTGTAGACATTTCTTTCTCAGCAATCAAATCTTCAAGGTGTTCTTTTGTTGCTACCAATTCTTCCAAATTCATATTATCATAAGCTGTTTGAGAAGATGTTTTTATATTTATCCCTTGTTTTCGTAAAAATCTATCAACTTTACCTTGATTTTTTTTGTATAGATAATAACCAACTGCAACTGTTCCCACTCCAATTGCTGCTCCTACTAAATGTTCTTTTTTTACACTTCCAAATTTTATCATTTTTTTACCTCCAAATTTTTAATTTATTTATTTTTTTTATTATTTGTCCAATAATTTCAACTAGATGGACACTTTCTAGCAAAAAGTAATCCTTTGTTATGTATAATTATTTTAATGGTATATATTTATCATCTAATTCCATATTCGCTTGTTTATTAAAAAATATATGATCTATTAAATCGCTCAAATTTTCAATTGAATTATCATTTTTTACATCTACAACATAATGAAATTTCCCATTGTCAGCTTTTAACCGATAAATTCTAACCTCTTTATTTGATACATTGTTCAACACGAGATGTCGTCCAAAAGTTGTAAACCACATAAGTGCTATCGCCGTAACTGATCTATTTGACATATAGGATCTTAATAAATACAAAGCGGGTAATATTTCAATGTCAAAAAAACCTTTTCGCCGCGTTTCCATGTAGGCATGTTCCATAATTGCCGCTGTTGTAAGTCCTGCTGTAAAATTATTTATATCCATCTGTAATTTTTCAATTTTACTTTTTCCAAGTCCGTACAAGAAAGAAAGCAATATCGCAGCTCCAGAATACACAGATAACGAATCTATTGATTTTTCTTCAAAATCTTCCACCAATTTTACTGAAGTCATGTCATGCTCAACTGATAATGCTGTAGCAGTTCGATAAATCATTTCATCAATCGTAATTTCCTCTGGCTCAAAAGTTATAAGTAATGTATTTATAGTTCGATTATATCGTAAAGCTGTACTTTTTGCTCCAACTTTTATTGTTTCAAAAAATTTTTTTATGTCAATAATTTCGTGCGAAATTTTAAATCTGACACGATTTGGTAATTTATGCAATACCGTCAAAGTTAATTTTTTCATATAATTTCCTCCAAAATCAGATAAAACACAAAAATTCTATTTGTTGACATCATATTTTAGAAGTCTTAATGAATTTCCAACTACTAAAATTGTTATTGAATTATGTAAAACTGAACTATATATTGCTGGTAACAATCCTGTCGCACCTAATACAAGTGCAAAACTGTTTATTCCAATTGCCATCGCAAAATTTTGCTTTATAATTTTTACGGTATTTTTAGCTAAACCAACTACAGCTGGTATTAACAACGGATCATCAGAAGTTATTGTAACATCAGCAGCTTCCATTGCAACATCTGTTCTACTGCTTCCAAGTGCTATTCCCACATTTGCATAAGAAAGAGCTGGAGCATCATTTATTCCATCTCCAATCATAATAACTTTGGATCCAATTGAACGGAATTTTAAAATATCCTTTGCCTTATCTTCTGGCAACAATTCTGATTCATATCTGTCCATCGACATACTATTTGCAATAGTTTCAGCCTGTTGTCTCAAATCTCCTGTAAGTAGTACAATGTCATCTATTCCTTGATTTCTCAAACGGTTCATAGCTTTTTTGATATTTTCCCTTGGCGGATCAGAAACTCCAATTACACCGATTAAATTCTCATTTTTAGCCACATAAATAACAATTTCTCCGTTATTTTGCATTCCTTTTACCACGTCAAATGACATCTCTACCGAAATATTATTTTCTTCCATGTATCTTCTGCTTCCCACACGAATAATGTCCTTATTTACATAAGTTTCAATTCCTCTTGCCACTTTAATTACATCTTCCTTATGTCGTGGTATTTTTAACCCTCTATTTCTGACTTCATTTAAAATTGCACTTGCCAAAGGATGTGTAGAAGTTTCTTCAGCCGCTGCTGCTAATGCAATCATTCTATCATCTCTCATGTTTTTAGCAAAAGTTTTTACTGTATGAACTTTAGGTTTTCCTTCTGTAATTGTTCCAGTTTTATCAAATATTACTGTATCAGCCTTTGAAAGTTCTTCCAAATAGTTGCTTCCCTTAATCAAAATTCCATTTTTAGCAGCTGTATTAATTGAAGCAGAAAATGCTGTCGCTGTCGACAATCTTATTCCACATGAATAGTCGATTACCAGCATACTCAATGCTTTTTGCAAGTTTCTAGTCGAAACGTAAACTATTCCAGCAAGCAGGAAATTTAATGGAATTAACTGTGCTGAAAATGCATCGGCGTAAGATTGGATGTCTGCTTTGTTAAAAGAAGCATCTTCCACCAATTTTATAATTCTTGAAGCAGTTCTATCATCTCCAACTTTTTCAGCTCTCACAGTGATATTTCCATTTTTTAAAAGCGTTCCAGCAAAAACCTCCTGTCCAGTTTCCTTTTTAACAGGCATATATTCTCCAGTAATCGCCGACTGATCAATTACTGCGTTACCCTTTTCAATCGTTCCGTCAACACTTATTTTTTCTCCAATTTGAACAAGAATCAAATCTCCTTTTTTTATTTCTTCAATTGGAACTTTCTTAGCTGCTTGGTCTTTATCTTCAGATATTTTCCAAACATAGCTTTCTCCGACACTTAACATATCCTTAATTACACCACGAGTTTTTTTCATCGTATAAACCGTCAAAAGTTCAGCAATTCTCTCTAAAATCATAATTGTCAACGCTGTTCGTTCACTTCCTAAAGCAATACTGCTTATAATTGCTGTAGAACTCAATGTATCTGCATTTGGACGCTTATTTTTAATTAATGAAAAAATTCCATTTTTTAAAACAGGTATTGCTAAAGAAATAGTTGAAATTGTTTTGTAGTTAAATAATCTTCTAATCCCAGTCAATTTAGTTTTTGGACCTGGAAGTAAAAGCAGCAATACTGCAGCTCCGATATTTTTCATAATTTCTTTTGGCGATTCTTCCTGCAATCGTCTTTCTATCACATATTTATTCGATGTTTCCTTTTTTTCATTTTTATAAATATCCACCAAATATGCATTCAATATATTTTGAAGCAAAGACACAAAATTTTCTCCAGTTAGCGAAAAATTATTAAAATAAATAAGTGCAGAACCTGTAATAGTTGAAATTTCAACATTTTTTATATAATGAATTTTCATTAAACGCTTTGTTATTTCTTCTTTGTAAATGCCAATATGTTTTAATGCTCTTGAACGAATTCTAATTCTTCCACGAATTTCATGTAAAATCTCACAACTCAGCAAATAATTTCTACTAGCCATAAAACTTTCCTTTCTTTTTCAGTTAAAACTCAAATTTTTTTTATTAAATCATAAAAAATTTCTAAATTATCTTCTACTTCCTTCAATGATTTATTTTCATACAATTCAGAATGCTCAATCACAGTTTTCCAAACTTTATTTATCCATTCCAATATTTCCTTTTCTGAAATCAAATTTGAATTGTAATAAAGCAAAATTTTATTCGTTATATACGAATACTCAACACTTTTTAGACCTTTTTTTGACAAAATAAGTTTCTTAACCTCGCCATCATATTTTTTCAATTCCTCTGGAACTTTTGATAAATTTGGAACAAAAAGCCTAAGTCTTCCAGGAATACTGTGCACTACCCTTATCTGATTAAGCATCAAATATGTTGCTTTAAAAAAATTTTCTAACATTCCTTTTCCCTTTCAATCTTTTGTCTTTTATTTTCTTTTCTCATCTGATAAAAGTCTGGAAGCCCACCATAACAATGTAGCCCCTTTAGGCAATCCTGGAACTTTCCACAATTTTTTAATTCCATAAAAAATAAAAATTCCTGCAGTTAATGTCTTCAAATCCAAATAACCCTTACTTTTATTATAAATAGCCATATCTGTTGATTCAAATACTTGTTTTAATAACTCTTTTATTTTCCCAGATTTATTCTTCAAGGCTTCTTCATCCAAATGAAGTAATTTTAGCACCACTAAATACAAAAAAGAACCTTCAATAACTTTTTCATCAAAATAAATCAAGATACTCCCAGTAATAGAATTAACTTTTGTAGAATTTATCCCAGATATTCGCCGAATATTATGCAAAAATTCCTCCTTCAATTCCTCATTATCTTTCAATATTTCAGTTTGCAGTCGCAAACGTCCATTTTGATAATGTTTCACTTGAATAATGCCATAAAAACTTTGTAACATAACCGACTCCTTACACTTTTTTCTAATTTATTATATAACTTTTTATTTTAAATTACAAGATGGATTTTTTACATTAATCCTTCTAAATTTTTATTTTTATCTTTACTTTAAACAGAATTAACGATACAATATAAAAAAGATAAAGTACAAAAAGGAAAAATATGAAAAAAAGAAATGTAAAAATCATTTATCAATATGATGGAAGTAAATTTTTAGGATTTCAAAGGCAAAAACACAGTAATGTAAAAACTGTTCAAGGAGAAATTGAAAAAGTAATTTTAAAAGCATTTTCCCAAAAAATAAATATGATTTCTTCAGGAAGAACTGACAAGGGAGTTCATGCTATAGAGCAAGTTTCCAATTTTTTAATTGATGACAACATTCCTTTGAAAGCGATAAAAAGGCAAATTAATAAATCTTTAAAAAGCGAAATTAAAATTTTAGACATTACAGAAGTGAGCGAAGATTTTAATGCACGTTTTGATGCAAAAAATCGGACTTATTTGTATATTATGAGAGCAGAAGAAGATATTACGCCATTTGAGGCAAATTACGTGACTGGTCTTTATGAAAAAGTAGATGTGGAAAAGTTTCAGAAAATAATGGATTCTTTTATTGGAAAACACAATTTTAGCAGTTTTATGAAAAAAGACAAGGCTTATAGAAATTGTATAAGGGAAATCTTTTATATAAAATGCTATTATGATGAAAAATTTGGAAAAAACCAAGTAAATATCAAAATTTGTGGAAACGGATTTTTAAAAACTATGGTCAGAATTATGATTGGCTCAGCACTTGCCATTTATTTTGGCAAAGAAAAAGAAGATTATATTGAAAGAAGGCTAGAAAATCCTAATGCTGATAATAAAAAGATTTTAGCACCTTCAGAAGGACTATATTTATATAAAGTAAATTATTAAAAATTATTATAAAAAAGAAGGAGAAATAAAGATTTTATGAAAAAAAATTATAAAATAAAAATACTAGATGCAAAAAAAGATTCAGATTTATTATTTAAAATCGTAGAACATGAAAATGAAGTTTTTGGAGAAGCAACAGTTGGAAACTGGAATATTAAGCCATTTACTAAATATGGAAAAGTTTTTGCAATGTTAAGCGATGATGAAAATACTAAAGATGAATTAATGTCGGTTATTGAAGTTCTAAGCAGCTTTGACAGGGAAGTGGCTTATGTTTATGGAGTTTCCACTGTGCCAAAATTTCAAAAACATGGATATGCAAGAATACTTCTTCAATTTGTGATGGAAACTTTAAAGGAAATGAAAATAAAAAAAATAGAACTTACTGTTGATATGGATAATTTTATTGCAAAAAGAATTTATGAAAAATTAGGATTTGAAATAGTAGGTAATTTGGATAATGAATATGGAGATAATATTGAACGATATTTAATGAGATATTTTGTAAAATAAAAATTATTCTTTTTATTAATTTTTATATAATAAAATTAAAATGACAATCAAATAAAATTAAGATATAATATAACATGCCTTAATTTTTGTGCATTTAAAATTTGAGGAATACTTTTTATTGTTTGGTAAAAATTAATCATGAATTTAAAATTATTAAATATATTAATTATAATACCCCATAAAAATATATTGAGGAGTAATTAATTATGAAAAAGTTAATATTAGGAATATTTTTATTATTTGGTGTTCTTGGTTTTTCAAAATACGTGGAACGTTGTAAAGTAGTAGAAGATGATACTTGCGTAAGTTTAGATTCAGGGAAAAGATTTAACTTTAGTAAATATGTTTTTGAAGATATTCAATATGGAAGTGTTTATAGAGTATATTTTGAAGGAAACGGATACAGAAATTTATATTTCACAGGTGCTACATATCTATATATGAAACATTAAAAATAAAAAATTTCAATGTCTTTTAATAATTTTAAAAATTTCTTATTTTTACCAAACGATAATTATTAAAATACAGAAATTTATACTGAACTTTATTATGAAGAAAGGAATAATAACTATGAAATTATTATTAAAATTAGCAATTTTAATTAGCAGCGTTTCAGGATTTGCAAATGCAGCTGAAAAAGTATGTATCGATCCAGGACACCAAGCAAAGGGAAATATGCAAACAGAAGAAGTGGCTCCTGGTTCAAGCAAGAGAAAAACAAAAGTAGCTTATGGAACAAGAGGTGTTGCAACTAAAAAACCTGAATACCAGCTAGCCCTTGAAATAGGTTTAAAACTAAGAGATGCTCTAAAAGCTAAAGGCTATTCAGTATTTATGGTAAGAGAAAAAAATGATGTAGACATAAGCAACAAAGAAAGAGCCTTAATGACAAATAAAGAAGGCTGTGATGTATATTTAAGATTACACGCAGATGCAGGAGGAAGCAGTACCAGAGGAGCAACTGTACTTACATCATCATCTAAAAATCCGTACACAAAAAGCGTACAACAATCAAGCGATAAATTCTCAAAAGCAATCCTGTCAGAATACACAAAAGCAACAGGCTTCAAAAGCCGAGGCGTTTCCTACAGAGATGACCTGACAGGAACAAACTGGTCAACAGTTACAAATACATTACTAGAAATGGGATTCATGACAAATCCTGAAGAAGACAGAAAAATGGCTTCTCCTGACTTTCAAAATGTGATGGTAAAAGGGATTGTAAATGGAATTGAAAAGTATTTTAGAGAAAAATAACAAAATTTTATTTTAATTTGAATAATAAAAAAATCTGTCATAATTGGCAGACTTTTTTTATTTTATATAATTTATTATCTATGCAATTCATCATACATTCTCGCAAGTTCTATAGTTCTTTCCTTTGTCATTTCAATATTTGCTGCTCGTGAAGCATGGCCGCATCCAGTTCCACAACCTATTAATTCACCATTTTCATCTCTTCCTGCAGACATTTCTTCTGCTGTTTTATCCATTTCCTTATCTTTTCTTTTCAACCAAGCTCTTTCTTCATTTCTCAATCTTGTTTTTTGACTATCAGATAATTCTGACATAAGAAGTTTATAAACTTTATTTAATTCTTGATCCCAAGCTTCAAAAACTTCATTTGCGTTTACCATGTTATTTTCCGGAACCGAACTCATTCTATTCATTAACTCAGCCTCATAATTTGTTCTTCTCTTTCTAACAACTGGTGCTGTCGTTGTTTCTTGAGAAGCAGTTGTAACTTGTGCTAATTGCTGTTGACTTTGACTTCTAGCTATTTCTTGCTTTGTTTTTTCTTGTTCTAATCTCAACTTAACTTCTATTTCCTTATTTTTTATATGAGAATTATATAGTAAAAATCCTCCTACTGAAAAAAAGGCTAATACAGCTATAGTTGCTATTGTAGTTACCCAAATTATGGTGTTTTTGTTATCATCCATATTTTTCCATTCCTTTCTTTAATATAATTTACCTTAATTTTTATATAAGAATTAATTCACTACTATTATACCTCATATATTTGATTTTTAAAAATAAAATTTTTAACAAAAAGATAGCAAGAAATCGTAGGCTTTCTATAAGTGGGAGTAGTTCACTTTTATCAAAAATATAAACATTTTGTCAATTACGTTATTTGATACTTTTTAGTAAATTTATTATGAAATTTTTTTATGATTTTTTAGTATATCAATTGGAAATAATTATTTATTTGATTATTTAAACCTATTGCAAATAGCCTATTTATAATGCTTTTTTGATTTTAATTAAATTTTTTAAAAAAAATGAAAAAATTTTTAAAAAAAGGGTTGACAAATTTGAAAAAATGTAATATTATATATTTGTAGTTAGCAACCTAAGTTAGAGAGTGCTAACAAAAAATAAGGAAGGTGCCAAGATGAATGATAGGGAGCAATTAATTTTAAAGGCTATTATCAAACATTATCTGGAATTTGGTGAGAGTGTGGGATCACGGACACTTGAGAAGAAGTATAATATCGGTGTGTCTTCAGCCACTATCAGAAATACAATGGCAGATTTGGAAGATAAGGGTCTGATTGCAAAAACACATACATCTTCTGGACGTATTCCGACAAGTGAAGGATATAAACTGTATGTTGATGAACTTTTGAAAATTAGGGATATTTCCCAAGAGGAAAAGGCGAAAGTCATGCAAGCATACAATAAACGGATGAATCAAATTGATATGATATTTGAAGAAACATCCAGGTTATTGTCAAAAATTAGTCAATACGCTGGAGTTGTTCTGGAGCCAGCATTTACGCAGGAAGGTGTAAGAAAGGTAAAACTAGTGCATATTAATGACACGACTGTGCTTGCTGTGGTTATAATGAATTCGTCTCTCACAAAAAATTTGAATATTTTTTTGGAAAATCCTATAACTGAAAATGAAGTTGAAAAAATAAATGATTTTTTAAATGAAAAAATTTCTAATAGTCAGTATTTTACATTATCTGATTTAAAGGATTTTTTCACAAATACAAATTTATTTTCACAAAGCGATTTTCAAGGTAACGGAATTTCTGATGAAGGAAAATTATTTTTTGAAGGTGGAACGAATCTTATTGAAAACAATACATCTGATATTATGAACATTATAAATCGTGTAAAATTATTTAATAATCCAAATGATTTGCGAAATGTATTTTCACAGTTTTTGCAAATGAAAGAATTTAAAGATGGTGAAGTAAACGTGATTTTTGGAGAAGATTTGAAAATTGCAGGACTTGAAGATTTCTCATTTGTATTTTCAGTTTATACGTTAAATAATGCGAGAGGAATTATCGGTGTAATTGGACCAAAGCGAATGGAATATTCAAAGACAGTTGGATTAGTTGAATATGTAGCAGAAGAAGTAAATCAATTATTAAATCAAAAAAATAAACAATAAAGAGAGTGGGGTTTTTAAATGTCCGAAAAAGATTTAGAAAAAGAAGAAAAAACTGCTGAAGAATCAAAAGAAACACAAGAAAATATTGATTCTACTGCAAAAGAAGAAACAAAAAGTGAAGAAATTAAAGAAGAAACACCAGAAGAAGTAATAGCAAAACTTGAAAAGGACTTGGAAGAATGGAAAAGTTCTTATACAAGAAAATTAGCTGAATTTCAAAACTTTACAAAAAGAAAAGAAAATGAAGTTGCTGAAATGAAAAAATATGCTTCTGAAGGAATTATTATAAAATTATTAGATAATATTGATAATTTAGAAAGAGCTGAAAGTGCTTCTACAGAAACTAAAAATTTTGATGCGTTAGTTGAAGGAGTTAATATGATTTTGAGAAATTTAAGAAATCTTTTGACTGAAGAAGGTGTTGAAGAATTAGAAGCGGCAGAAGGCGTAAAATTTAATCCTTATGAACATCAAGCGATGATGACTGAAAATGTTGAAGATTTGGACAATGATGTTATTGTGAAAGTGTTTCAGAAAGGATATAAATTGAAAGGAAAAGTTATTAGACCAGCAATGGTTACAGTAAATAAAAAATAAATTAAAAATTAAAGGAGAATGATAGATATGAGTAAAATAATAGGAATAGATTTAGGGACAACAAACAGCTGCGTGGCAGTTATGGAAGGTGGAAACTTTGCGATAATACCAAATAGTGATGGAGGAAGAACTACACCTTCAGTAGTAAATATTAAAGATAATGGAGAAATTATAGTTGGGGAAATTGCTAAAAGACAAGCGATTACAAATCCTGATTCAACAGTAATTTCAATTAAAACACAAATGGGATCAGATTATAAAGTAAATATTCATGGAAAAGATTATACACCTCAAGAAATTTCAGCAATGATTTTGAAAAAATTGAAAAAAGATGCTGAGTCTTACTTAGGAGAAACTGTAACAGAAGCAGTAATCACTGTACCAGCTTACTTTACTGATGCTCAAAGACAAGCAACTAAAGATGCAGGAGAAATTGCAGGACTGAAAGTCCAAAGAATTATTAATGAACCGACAGCAGCAGCATTGTCTTATGGATTAGATAAGAAAAAAGAAGAAAAAGTGTTAGTATTTGACTTAGGTGGAGGTACATTTGACGTATCAGTACTAGAAATTGGAGATGGAGTAGTAGAGGTTATTTCAACTTCTGGAAACAACCACTTAGGTGGAGATAACTTTGACCAAAAAATTATTGACTGGTTGGCTGATGAGTTTAAAAAAGAAACTGGAATTGATTTGAGAAATGATAAAATGGCAGTTCAAAGATTGAAAGATGCAGCAGAAGATGCTAAGAAAAAATTATCAACTACATTAGAAACACAAATTTCATTACCATTTATCACAATGGATGCAAGTGGACCAAAACATTTGGAAAAGAAATTAACTAGAGCAGCATTTGATGAATTAACAAAAGACTTGGTTGAAGCAACTAAAGGGCCTGTTAAACAAGCGTTGGAAGATGCAAACTTAGATCCAAGCGGAATTGATGAAATCTTATTAGTTGGCGGATCAACAAGAATCCCAGCAGTTCAAGAATGGGTTAAATCATTCTTTGGAAAAGAACCTAATAAATCAATTAATCCTGATGAAGTTGTAGCAGCAGGAGCAGCTATTCAAGGTGGAGTATTAATGGGAGACGTTAAAGACGTATTGTTATTAGATGTAACTCCATTGTCATTAGGAATTGAAACAATGGGGGGAGTATTTACTAAGATTATTGATAGAAATACTACTGTGCCAGTTAAAAAATCACAAGTATTCTCAACAGCGGCAGATAATCAACCAGCAGTATCAATCGTTGTATTGCAAGGGGAAAGAGCTAGAGCGGCTGACAACCATAAATTAGGAGAATTTAACTTGAACGATATTCCACCTGCACCAAGAGGAGTACCTCAAATCGAAGTAACATTTGATATTGATGCAAATGGTATCGTGCATGTATCTGCTAAAGATTTGGGAACAGGAAAAGAAAATACAGTAACAATTTCTGGTTCATCTAATTTGTCTAAAGAAGACATCGAAAAAATGAAAAAAGACGCTGAAGCAAATGAAGCTGAAGATGCTAAATTTAAAGAATTAGTAGAAGCTAGAAACCAAGCTGACCAATTAGTAATTGCAACTGAAAAAACTATAAAAGAAAATGAATCTAAATTGCAAGGAACTGAAAAAGAAGACATCGAAAAAGCAATCGAAGAATTGAAGAAAGTAAAAGATGGAGACGACATCGAAGCAATCAGAAAAGGAATCGAAGAATTGTCGAAAGTATCTCAAGGATTTGCAACTAGAATGTACCAAGAAGCAGCTCAAGCACAACAAGCGGCACAAGGCGGAGAAGCAGCTGGAGAAAATAACGATTCTAGTGCTAATGATGTGGAAGATGCGGAAGTTGTGGATTAAAAAAATTAAAATAATTATAATAACTAAGAATAGAGGTTTATTCTCTATTCTTTTCATAATTTTGAAATAGGAGTAAAAAATAATTGGAAGAAATTTATTCATTAAATTTAGGTGATTATATTGAAATAGAAAATAAATTACCTAATGAAGAAAAAAGGCAAGCCAAAATAAAAATACATAAATTAAAAAAAGATAGTATAAGTAATTTACATTTGGATTGTTGTTTTTATTGCGGGAATAGTTTTATTGAAACAAAAAAAAAAGAAAATGGTTGTTGTAATTCTCATACAGTACCTAAAAGTTTTTTAGATAATATATCTGAAAATGGTAATGTAAATTTTTTTAATAGTATATATCAAAGTGAGTTTAATAGTAAAAATAACGGTCTTAATAATGCAGGGACATTCAAATTAATTTGTCGAAAATGTGACAGAGAAATTTTTAAATCTTATGAGAATATTGATAATTATAATTATAATTCAAAACCTAATGTTAAAATGTTAGCTCAAATTGATATGAAAAATAATCTAAAAAATATAGATAAATGTATTAAAAATTTAGAATTATATAAAGTATTAGAAGAGGGGCTATCAATATTTAATGAAGTTTCAAAAAGGAAAGAAAAATTTGAAATTGATTTATCAGAATATAAAGAAGCATATGATTATGCAAAAAAAGTATCACAAAAACCTTTTAATGATTATAATATTTTATATTTTAAAAAGTTAAATTATATAGTTCCAGTTGCTTATCAAGGAACAGTAGCATTAATTAACGATTTGAGAGGAAATATCATAAATAATGTTTATAGTAATGACAAAAAATATAAAATAAAAAATATTTCGTTATGTGTATTTCCATTAGAGAATAGCAGTGTTATTATCATTTTCACAAATAAAAAGAACAAAAGGTATAGTGAATTTTTTAATGACTTTAAAAAACTAGATTTAGAAAAACAATTATCCATAGTAAATTATATATTGTTTTCTTATACAGAAGAATATTTTTTATCACCATTAATTTCTAAAAATACTTTAGATCAATTAAAAGAATTAGTTTATAAAACATCGGATTTTTATAGAAAAACAGAAAATCCTGATGATAAAAAGGAAGTTTTTAAAAAAATTCGAGAAATATATAATTATGACGAGAGTTTAAAATTTCCTAACTTACTTTTAGAAAAGTTTTCAATAGAAAATTTGAAAAAAGAAAATATTTGAATTAAGAAGAAATTGTTATGATAAAAAATTTAGAATAAGAAACAAAGAAATCAGAAGAAAAAGAACTAAGCAATATTGAAAAATTAAAATAAATAAAAATCTTTAAAAAAGGATGTGTTGAAGATGGAAAGTACAATAAACACTCTAAAATATGAAAATGTTGAAATTTCAGTTGCGGATAGAGGAGCAGAATTACAAAGTTATAAAGTAAATGGAGAAGAGTTTATGTGGGACAGGAAGCCAGAGTTTTGGGCTGCCAGTTCACCTGTGTTGTTTCCGTTTGTTGGGACTATAAAAAATGGGGCTTATAGTTTTGATGGAAATAAATATGAGATTTCTACACGGCATGGGTTTGCTCGGACTGAGGATTTTGAACTAGTTGAGAAGACTGAAAATTCTTTGAAGTTTAGATTTTCTTCAAATAAGGAAACTTTGGAGAAGTATCCGTTTGAGTTTGAATTGTTTATAACTTATACAATTGTTGGAAATACTATGGAAATTGAGTACAATGTTGTAAATAAAAATGATTCTGATATGTATTTTTCGCTTGGAACACATCCTGCATTTGCACTTGATGTAAATGATGACATAAAATTGAGTGATTATTATTTGGAATTTGAGAAAAATGAGACTTCAAAGAAATATAAATTGAATGAAAAAGGGCTTGTTTTAGATGAAAAAGCTGATTGCTTGAATAATGAGAATAAATTGTATATTACTGAAAATGTATTTGATGATGATGCGATAATATTCGATGATTTGAAATCAGAAAAAGTTACAATAAAAAATAGTAAAAATTCTAAAAAATTAAGTGTTGAATATAAAGGTTTTCCTTATGTCGCATTTTGGAGCAAGTCGAAAGCTCCGTTTGTGTGCATAGAGCCTTGGTATGGAATTTCTGATTTTGAAAATACGAGCGGGAAATTAGAAGAAAAAATTGGAATTTTGAAATTGGAAGCTGGAGAGGAATTTTTTGCAAAATTAGTTATTGAAGGAAAAAAATAAACAAAAATTTAAATTTTTTATTGGTTTTATTGACAAATTAGGTTATAATATATTCAATTAGCTGTAAAGCCAATTATTAGATGATTATAATTTTTTGGATGCCAGCTATAAAACTAAAAAACTATAAGTTCCTGACAAATTAAAAAATATTTTTTGGAATTATAATAGAAGGAAGTGAAAATGTTAGAAATACTAAAAAATAATTTTAAAAAGTTTGCAATTTTTGTAGGTGCATTTTCATTTGGAAGATTATTCTATAATTATGGCATTAACTTTTCAAATTTAAATATATTTATATATTTTCTAATTGTGTTAGGCATTTGTTTTTTTGTTGGTAAATCGCTAAAAGCAGGATTTAAAAATGCGATTATTGAAACTTTTTTATTAGTTTTAATTCATATATTTCAATTGGATGTAAGTTTCAAATCATTTTTATATGGAGTTTTCATATTTATTTCAATTAGTTCAGTTTTTAATAAAATAAGAGAGTCTGGGAAAGGAAAGGATCCCATTACAGGAGTTTTATATTTATTAATTGCTTTAACAGTGTTATTTATATTTTATAAAAATTCAGGTTCTATATTATACTTTAGGGGTGTAGAAAATATAACTAATGAAATGTTAATATTATTTGGATTAATAAGTTTAATTGGAAGTATTTAAATTTATTATATAAGAAATGAAATTAAAGTTTTTGAATAAATAATTATAATTTATAAAAATAAAAACAGATAAAATAAAATTTGCAGAAGTGGAAAGGATAAAAGATAGAAAATGGCAAAAAGAGATTATTATGAAGTGCTTGGCGTACCTAAAAACGCTTCGGAACAGGATATAAAAAAAGCGTATAGGAGTATGGCAAAAAAATATCATCCTGACAGAAATAAGGATAATCCTGAAGCTGAAGCCAAATTTAAGGAAGTACAGGAAGCAAATGAAGTGTTAAGTGATCCTCAAAAAAGGGCGGCTTATGATCAGTATGGACATGCAGCATTTGAAAATGGAGGATCTGGAGCTGGCGGATTTGGTGGACAAGGCTTCGGAGGACAAAGTTTTGGCGGTTCTGGCGGATTTGATTTTGAAGATTTAGGAGATATTTTTGGAAGCTTTGGAAGTTTTTTTGGTGGAAGAGGTCAACAAAGTCAAGGACCAAGAGTACATAGAGGGGATGATTTAAGATATAATTTAACATTAACTCTTGAAGAAGTAGCTTTTGGTGTAGAAAAAGAATTGAAATATAAAAGAAATGGACAATGTCACACTTGTCATGGAAGCGGTGCTGAACCTGGACACGGTACAAAAACATGTGACAAATGTAATGGTTCAGGGCATATAAAAATCCAACAAAGAACATTATTTGGAATGGCAAGTGGAATACAGGAATGTGATAAGTGTCATGGAACTGGAAAAATACCTGAAAAAGAATGTCATACTTGTCATGGAACAGGTTTGGAAAGAGAAACATTTACGAAAAAGGTAAGATTTCCGTCAGGTCTTCAAACTGGACAAAAATTAATAGTAAGAGGATGTGGAGACGCAGGGGCAAATGGTGGAATCTTTGGAGATTTAAGAGTATATATAACTGTTGCAAAACATGATATTTTTGATAGAATAAGCGAATATGACATTCGTTGTGAAGTTCCTTTAAAAATGACAACGGCTATTTTAGGTGGAGAAGTAGAAGTACCTACACTTAATGGAAAGAAAAAAATTATAATTCCAGAAGGAACTCAAAACGGAAAAATCTTTAGATTGAAAAATGAAGGAATAAAATATAGCCGAAGCGAAAATAGAGGAGATGAAATTGTAGAAATAAAAGTAGAAACTCCAACAAATCTTACTGACAAGCAAAAGGAAATTTTACGTGAATTTGATGGTTCGCTTGACAATAAGAAAAATTACAAAAAAGCACATTCATTTAAAGATAAAATAAAAAGATTTTTCAGTAAATTTGAAAATTGAAAATTTTGGTAAAAATGAAAACAAAGATTGATAAAAATTTATATTATATTTTGTGTTTATACAACAATTTTTACATACCCTCAAACTAAAAAAACTGCATCTCTTATCTCATTTGAGTTTTGGGTGCAGTTTTTATTTAATTTATAATTTTTCAAAATCCTGACATCATGTCCTTATATAGATGTTGTAAAATTTTCTCATTTAACTTAAATACCTTGTATCTTATATTTTTTCTTATCTGGATAATTATTTTCAGATTGAATATTTTCTATATTATTTTCTTTTCATTTAACTCTTTCTTATTTTTCTCTTACTTGCAATAATAGTACTAACAAAAATTATAATAAAAATTCCTTATTTTTATTTATTCTCCATTTTTTAGTATTTCTAAAATACTTCATAATTATTATAACATATAATTATAACAAAAAAAAACATAAACTATTCATAATAAATCCATGAATTTTTATGCTAATATAAATACTATATTTATTTTTTTATTTAAATGGTGCCCAGACGCGGAATCGAACCACGGACACAGGGATTTTCAGTCCCTTG
>ERZ773069.605-NODE-605-length-23289-cov-14.338469_pt1 | contig 23289 bp, 25 predicted proteins | sample MGYA00580619_ERZ773069 | MGnify/ENA primary metagenome ERZ773069 (study PRJEB29015, sample SAMEA2738007) | human oral metagenome | biome: human oral; feature: human-associated habitat; material: dental | place: China | collected 2108 ...
GTAACGACCAACATCGTCCAAATCCACTTTTGCCAAACTAGCTTCCTTGAGACTAACCGGAAGACTAATCAAGTTTAAACGTGCATTGATAGTTGCTTGTTTCTGCGCTTCGACTAGTTCTGGAGTTTCTTCATAAGAAACGTCTGCATACCCCTCATTCTTCACCAAGATCGGCTTATAGCCTTTGGCAATATACGCTTTATCACCTAGCAAGAAACGGTTTCGCTCAGAAATATACTGATTAAACTTAGAAATGCTTCGTTTGATTTCAGCAGGTGTTAATTGCTCAGACTGGATAAAAGCCGCCACATCTGGATCGGCTACGATTTGCTTCACCAACTCTTCATAGTTAAATTGACGAGCTTGTTTCCTATGCGCCATCGTTTGTCCAACACTCTCCATCTAGTCACCTCCTTGGTCTAATTTCGCTAAAAGTTTTCTCTTTTGCTCCTCTAGCTCAGCCTGCTTTTCAACACTTGTTTCATTCTTATAGTCAGGATTGCTCCAGTCGGGAACATTGATCTTTGAAGTAGCCGTTTGATTTGCTTTTTTGCTTGGTTGTTGATTTCGCTCACGAATTCGCAAAACTGCCTCTTCTGCTGATGTCACTTCTTGATATGAAAAATCATTTGCTACTTTCAAAGCGTATTTTTCATTGAGATTAGCCGAATCCACTTTGTTAAAAGTCAACAGCAAAATCACATTAATCACTTCATCTAACAGTCCCAAATTTGCCAATTCTTGCAAACACTGACGTTCTCCTCGTGTGATTGTCGCATGCTTAGTTTTTTTGATTTCTGCTAAAAACTGCATGGCTGACTTACTCTTAGCCTCTCGAATAATCGTTTGTTCAGCGTTAGAAAATCCGCTTGCAGTAGGCTTTTGATTTAATTTTTGCTTCATTCGCTTGGTTGAAATCACATGACCGACAGCCGTCTCCTTAGCCAACAAGTAGGTCTCATACCAAGTCCAATTTTGTTGCTCTGAAATAGCAAAAAGTACCAGCAAATCTTCTTTTTCGTTTTCAAAACGCAAGTTTTCTCGCGCCATCAATTGTTTAAAGTAATCCAAGTCAAAATGATTCTGTTTTGATTGCGTCTCTGCCTTTGCATCTTCCACTTGAAAAATCTCTGACAGCTTCACATCTTGTTTCTCACCATTTGGGTGACTAGGTAACAAAGCCTCTACCGCAGCTTCACCAATCTTCTTTTCTAGCAGGCGCTTGTAAACAGGATTGCTTAAAAATTCACCAGACGACAGTGTGGGCTGCAAATAGACCTGAAAATGATTCTCCGTATGATAAAGCTCTACTAACTGCATAGCAGACAACATTTCTAAACTTTTTTGCAAGGCATTCATCCCCAGATTGAGATGATTCAAAATGTGCCCAAAGGTGTAAGATGATTTCCCGTTGTCCCAAAAAGCAAGAAAATACTGATAGATAGAAGTCGCTTCAAGCCCTAAAATTGGCAAATACAGACGAATCAAATTGGTGCTGTCCTGGCTAATCAGATTATTCTTCACAAAAGAAAATTGATCATTCGGTTTCATCTATTGTTCCTTTTTCTTTTTCGCTGTTTTTGTAATCTGTTTCAAGAGGTTTTCCAGCTCGCTCACATCTTTAAAGCTACGATAAACACTAGCAAAACGAACATAAGTAATTTCATCTAAATCCGCTAACTCTTCCATTACTAAACCACCGATATACTCGCTTGCGATCTCGTTTTCATTGCTGCTGCGCACTTTTTGCTCAATTCTGCTGACAATTTCCTCAATCTCATCACTAGAAACAGGACGTTTTTGCGCCGAACGAATGATTCCATTAAAGATCTTGTCTCTTGAAAATTGTTCCCGCGTGCCATCTTTTTTAACGACAACGAGCGTCCGTTCTTCTACACGTTCATAAGTCGTAAAGCGATACTGACATTCATCACACTCACGACGACGACGAATTGTATTACCATCTTCTGCTTGCCGACTGTCAATAACACTTGATTTACTACCACCACACTTAGGACAACGCATCTGCTTCCCTCCTGAATTCTTAATACTTCATTATACCATGTTTTAAGAAATAACAAAAGATAGGACCTTCCTCACGAAAACATATAATAATCCGTTATCCTATTTACTTCTCTCGAGAAATTTTATATAATAAATTGTAAACGTTATCATTTTAAGGAGAATTATGATGAAAAGATTTTTTTCTGTTGCCTTTTTTAAAGACAAAAAGAATATCGCTATTCTAGCTTTAATTGTTCTTTTGTTGGTTTCCTTTTCTACCAAAGGAAACCAGCGCGAAAATGGGGAAGAATATAAAGTACAGATTCAAAAATTAACAAAAAGCAATGAGGAAGTTACTAAAGATTACAAAGCATTAAAAAATGAGTTTGACTCCTACAAAAAAGAAAACGAGCAATATATTGCTCTAGGTAAAAAAGAGGAAAAAGCAGCAGAGGAAAAGAAGAAAAAGGAAGAAGAGGCGAGAAAGAAAGCGGAAAAAGCTAAGCAAGAAAAAGAGACCGCAGAAAAAGTAGCAAAAGAACAAGAAATAGCTAGACAAGCAGAAGAAAAACGAAAACAAGAAGAAGCTGCGGCTGCTCAAGCGCAGCAACAACAAGAGGCTGCTACAGTACAAGAAGCTCAACAGCAGGAACGAACCGTTTATGTAGCTCGTAATGGAACTGCTGAGGTTTATTGGTACAGTATAGATAATATGCCACGCAATACACGGTTTGACAGAGTAGTCACCATGACTGAAGCCGATGCTATCAATGCTGGAAAACGCCACACCTCTAAAGAATGACAATCAAAAACGGGAAGTTTTATCTTGAACTTCCCGTTTTTGATTGTTAAAATGCAACTTCTGCTTCTAACCCAAAATGGTCACTAACGACAGGTGTTGCTTTGCCGTCAAAAACAACAGCAGATTTTTTAACGTTAAAATCTTTACTCGTAAAGATATAATCAATTTTTAGAGCATCCTTGTTTCCAGCCCAGCCGGCAATATCGCCTTCAACTGTTGCTGTACCAATAACTGTAGCCGCAACAACATGACTGTCTTGCAGAGCAAGCGGACTTTTTAGAATGTGCCGATAACCCTCATAACCGACGGGATTGTTAAAATCTCCCATCAATACTAGAGGCATATCGCGCCGCAACAATTCTTTTTCTACTTGTACCCATTCTTCTTGGAAGCCTTTGTCCCACCAAGAAAGATGACAGGAAGCCACCGTTACAAGCCGTCCATCTACTTCTGTTTCCGCCAAAAGTACTTTTCTAGTGTGATAATCCGTTGGATCGTTGGCATCTGAAACCAATAACTCACTTGGTTTCAACGGCTTTAAGGATAAAATAGCGACTCCCTCATGAAACCGATCAAAACCAATATGATTATAAGCCCAAGACCAATGATAAATAAGACCTTTCTCTATCAATCTCTCCACGAGACAATGCGCAAAGTGGTCTTTATGAATCGCAATGGCGCCATCTACCGCATGATAAAATGGAGCCTGAACAACCTGTTCAGACTCCATTTCTTGATTGACTTCCTGCAGGCAAATGACATCATATTTTTCTTGAAGAATCCGCTCAGCTAGCTGATTTAGCTTGCTTTCTTGCTCTTCTTCCATCCAACTATGAGTATTTAAAGTCAGGAATTTTGCCATGATTTCTCTTTTCTATTTACAATTCTACTTTAGCAACAACCGTTTTCGCTGCTACTTTGCCGAATGTTTCAACCGTTACAGATTTAATAGCTTGTGCATTTGTGAAGACAACAACTGTTGAAGTTTCACGACCTGCCGCTTTGATAGCTTCTAAATCAGCTGTCACAAGAAGATCACCTGCTGCAACTTTTTGTCCTTCTGCAACATGTACTTCAAATGGCTTACCTTCAAGACTGACTGTATCAAGTCCGATATGAACAAGCACTTCAAGGCCATTATCAGTCAAGAGACCAAGAGCGTGTTTTGTAGGGAAAATGCTTGTAACAGTACCTGCTACTGGTGAGTAGATATTCCCATTTTCAGGTTCAACTGCAAATCCGTCACCCATCATTTTTTGTGAGAAGACAGGATCTTTCACATCAGAGATAGCAATGACTTCACCGTCAGCAACCGTTTCAACTTCTTCTGTTACACCTTTGTAGCTCACTTCCGCAGCTTGTGAAGCTGTCATTTGACTCGGAAGAGTTTCAGGAATCACTTCACCTGAGTCAAGTAAGTCTTGAATATCAGATTTAAGAACATCCGCTTTCGGACCATAAATAGCTTGAACACCTTGGCCTTTCATCACCAAGCCCATTGCTCCTTCAGCTTTCCATTGTTCTTCTGTACCAACTTTTTCACCATCTTTGACAGTCACACGGAGACGTGTCATACAGGCATCTACATCAACGATATTTGCGCGTCCGCCAAGAAGGTTGATAATATTTACTGCTTGAGAAGCTTCAGCTACTTTGCCACCAGCTTGAGCAGATGAATCACTATCTTCTCCATCAGCTGTTTCATAGTTACCATTACGTCCTGGAGTTGCGTAGTTAAATTTCTTAATCATGAAGTTTGCAATGAAGTACATGATCACTGCAAAGAGAATTGTTACCCAAATAAAGTTCACAATATCCATACCCAAACCAGCGTTGATTGCAAGTGGTGTACGAGTTAAGAATTCGATCGAACCAAATGAGTGAACACGCAAGTGAACAACGTCAGCCATTGCAAAGGCTAACCCTTGCACAACTGCATACACCAAATAAAGAGGTGTTGCAACAAACATAAACATGTATTCAATTGGTTCTGTAACACCTGTTAAGAAAGTTGCAAGTCCTGTTGCAATCATCATCCCTTTGTATTTATGTTTCTTATCATCATCTACATTTCGATAAATTGCAAAGGCAACCCCCATCAAAATACCAAATGAACCAATCATTTGCCCAACTTTAAAACGAGCTGGAGTAATACTATTTAGAAGATGTTGATATTGATCAGCGTGTGAACCTTTTAAATTAACAAGGTCTGTTACCCAAGCCAACCATAATGGATCTTGACCAAATACAGTCGTTCCTTTAGCAGCCCCTGTCAACACTTCATATGTCCCACCTAATTGAGTATAGTTGATTGGAATTGTCAACATATGGTGAAGTCCAAATGGTAAAAGAAGACGTTCTAAAGTACCAAACAAGAATGGTGCGAGAATTGGAGCTGTCTTTTGAGAGTTAGCAATCCAAATACCAAAATTGTTGATTCCAGTTTGAACAACTGGCCAAAATACTGCAAGAATCAAAGCCACAATTGTAGAACGCAAAATAACAACGAATGGCACAAACCGTTTACCATTAAAGAATGAAAGCGCATCTGGTAATTTACGGTAATTATAATATTTGTTGTAAGCAGTTGCTCCAACAAAACCGGCAATGATACCAACAAACACCCCCATATTAAGGGCAGGAGCTTCAAGTACACTTACAAAATAATCAGCCACCTTAATGGTTCCACCAAAGACAGTTTTTACAGTAGCTCCTTGTTTTGTAAGAAGGTCTGAAGTTACTCCAAAAAAGACCCCTGTAATACGGTTAATTAAAATAAATGAAAGTCCGGCCGCAAATGCACCACCAGCACGTTCTTTTGCCCAGCTACCTCCAATAGCTAATGCAAACAAAATGTGAAGGTTTCCGATAACTCCCCAACCAATTTGCTCAAGAATACCGCCTGTCGTAACAAGAGCAGCTACATTTGGATTGATCATTGGAATGGACTTACCAATACTGATCATCAAACCAGCCGCAGGCATTACTGCGATAACGACCATCAAAGCTTTTCCGAATTTTTGCCAAAATTCGAAACTGAATATGTTTTTGAATGTCTCTTTCATCATTCATATCTCCTTATAAAAATTCCACAAACGTTTTACGAAAACGTTTGCATTTATTTGACCCTTTAATTATATCATATATTTTTATTTTGTAAAGCGTTTTTATATAATATTTTAAAAATTTTTCCTATTTCTTGCTTGCAAATTGTAATAGACTAGGGAAATACGCCCATTAGAAAAGTGCAGAAAAACGATATTTCCTGCACCTCAGAGTTATTCTTGCATAGCATAACCAACACCACGCACGGTTTTTATATAACTTTTTTGCCCCACTATATCAATTTTACTACGAAGATAGCGAATATAAACATCAACAACATTTGTTTCAACAGCTCCTTCATATTTCCACACGCGCTCTAACAGCTGTTCACGGCTTAAAGCTTGATGGCTTCCCATCAATGTTGCTAATAAATCATATTCTCGTCGAGTCAAAGCAATCACTTCTTCACCTCGATAAACTGTATGATTTTGCACATCAATCCGAAGATTCCGATAAGATGTTGGAACTTTCATCTGACTACAATGCTGATCAATAAAATCACGTCCACGAAAAATGGCAGAAATTTTTTCAACTAAGTCCGTCACAATGAATGGTTCTACCATGTAAGCAACAGCAAAGCGTTGGATTTCCTCAGTATATTGAAGAATATTATCACGATTATCCAATACAATGATGACCGAAGCAGGCTTTATCACACTTAATTGTGCAGCAAATTCTGTTCCCATCATATCGTCAAGCATAAAATTCAACAGGAATAAATCGTATTGATTCGCTCGCGCAGACGTTAAAGCATCTTTTCCTGTTTCAAAAAGATCAACTCGATAACCTTCTTTTTGTAGTTCTAAGCCAATAAATTGTGCTAACTTTTTTTCTTTCTCAACTAATAAAATCCGCTTCGCCATAGCCTATCCTATTTTTCATCATACCAAGAATAGTGGTAAATTCCTTCTTTGTCCTTACGTTCATACGTATGCGCACCAAAGTAATCGCGTTGCGCTTGAATTAAATTGGCTGGCAAGTTTTCTGCACGATAGCTATCAAAGTAAGCAATTGCACTAGAGAACGTTGGTACCGGCACACCTGCTTGAACAGCCAAAGCTACTACATCACGAACAGCTTGTTGATATTTTGCAGTAACATCCATAAAGTATTCATCAAGAAGTAGGTTTGCAAGATCTGCATTACGGCCATATGCATCTGTAATTTTTTGCAAGAAACGAGCACGGATGATACATCCAGCACGCCAAATAGAAGCAATTTCACCAAATGGAAGATTCCAATCATGCTCTTTAGAAGCTACACGCAATTGTGAGAAACCTTGGGCATAAGACATAATTTTTGAGAAGTAGAGGGCTTGACGAATTTTTTCAATCAATTCAGCCTTGTCTCCTTCAAATTTAAATGCAGCTGGTTTTGGAAGAACCTTGCTTGCAGCCACACGTTCATCTTTATAAGCAGAAATATAGCGCGCAAAGACAGACTCTGTAATGAGCGGAAGCGGCACACCAAAGTCAAGAGCTGATTGACTCGTCCATTTACCAGTTCCTTTATTTCCAGCCGCATCCAAAATGTAATCGACAATCGGCCCATCTTGACCTTCATCATCTTTACGAGTCAAAATATCAGCAGTGATTTCAATCAGATAGCTATCCAACTCACCTTTATTCCATTCTGTAAAGATGTCAGCCATTTCTGCTGCTGAAAATCCAAGCAAGTGTTGCATTAAATCATAGCTTTCTGCAATCAATTGCATATCGCCATATTCAATCCCATTGTGAACCATTTTTACATAATGACCTGCACCGTTTGGACCAATGTAAGTCACACATGGTGCACCATCTTCTGGTGCTTTGGCTGAAATTTCTTCCAACACATCTGCTACTAATTCATAGGCTTCTTTTTGCCCACCAGGCATGATAGACGGTCCTTCAAGCGCACCTTTTTCACCACCAGATACTCCTGTCCCGATAAAATTGATTCCTGAATTTGCCAATTCTTCTGAACGACGAATAGTGTCTTTATAGAAAGTATTTCCACCGTCAATTAAGATATCTCCCTTATCAAGGAAAGGTAAAAGTGCCTGAATCGTTGCATCAGTTCCTGGTCCAGCTTTGACCATGAGCATGATACGACGTGGTTTTTCGATAGAATTTACAAAACTTTCCACATCATAACTTGGAACAAAGTTTTTTTCAGGGTGAGATGCAATCACATCTTCTGTTTTATTCGCTGAGCGGTTGTAAATTGCTACTGTATAGCCACGAGATTCAATATTAAGGGCAAGGTTACGACCCATGACGGCCATACCAACAACACCAAAATTCGCTTTTGTCATTTTGTACTCCTCTTTTTAGTTTGTTTTATTTTATCATTTTTATGCGTGAAAATAAAGGATTTGTTATTTTACATGAAACTATTTGCTAGCATAAATAGAAAAACATATAAGTAAAATAATTCTTAGAGCCTGTCCCCGCAAAGATAGTTTTGTCAGACGAAGATTCACTCCTCAGTTAATCTAGATAAAAATTTACAAGAATACTGAATATATTTCAAAAAACTTTAATAACGGACGAGTGACGGAGAATAGTCTTTTATATATGAAAAAGTTGTCTATAGAATACAAGCCCTTATATTTATATATGTGTGCCAATGAATTTACTAGCTAATTGATAAACCTGTCGCTCTGCTTTATTGGTTCCCCACGTCTTGAGTTCCGATTTTACAAGTTCTGGAAATTTTTTACTAATATCTTTTAAAGCATTCCCTACGGACTTTCTTACGTATTCACTAGAGTCTAATCTTAAGTTCGACAATCTTTTTATCGCTTCCTGAGGATTCTCATTAAAATAAGGTCTGCTAGTCCATATTCGTAAACCTTCTGTTACTGCTCTTCTTGTATTTGGCTGTTCTGCATGTAACCACTCATCAATTACATCTAGAGATTGCTCATATCCAACTCTTTTGCAATGCTCATCAAAGGATTTTGCTAGAATTTCCTGAATTCTCCAATTTTTATCTTTCGACACTTCTTCTTTCATAAAATGCAAAACTGCTTTATCATCAGACAGATATCCGAATAAAAAGACAGCATACATCCGAACTTGATATACCTCTGATTGATAAGCTAATTTAGCTAATGCATACACTTCTTTTTCTTCATAGCTTTCAAAATCTAACTGCGCTATTTTCTCAAATTCTTTAAAACCATTTTTTATTTCAGAAAAATCATGCTCTAATCTTTTTATGTATTTTTGCATCTTTTACTCCTCTTTCCAATAAAAAACATGGCAAACAAAAATTATATTTTCACTCTTCATCAAATAGACCTTGCAGGCTAGCAAAAGGACTGTTTTTCTCTTTTTGCTCTTGCTTACTTTGCTGATATTCTTCTTCGGTCATGACCTGCCAATCATTTCCAGAAGGCATGCTATCACTCGCTTTCTCCTCGGCTGTCAGCACTTTAAGAGGGATATGCAATAAAATATTATCTGCCACACTTTCAGTTAGATCGATTTCTTCATTTTCAATCGGCAACACCAAATCATCCGCTATCAAATCCTGGTCTACTTTTCCACTATGCGCATCGGCAAAAACTTCATTCACTAAGTAGCTTTCTTTTTGCTCTACTGGCTCCATACTGCGACTTGATGCCAGTGTAATGGTATAAGATAAATCGTAATCTAAAAAATAAAGACCGTCCTCATATTGCACTCTTCCACTTGCAAAAATATCTTGGACATTTAAAATTTCAGGATTGCGTACTTGCAATTCTTGTGTCAAATCAAATCCTTGCTCAAAAGCAAGACCATCTGGATTTTTACGAATTTCTTGAATATATAACATCATTTCCTCATTTGTATTTAGATTTCTAGTTTTATTATACCATTTTTGAGATGATAAATAGGAGAGAAACTATTATTTTGTTATAATAATAACAATCAAAAGGAGGATTGCGATGGAGAATTTAGGTCGTATATTTAAATCTTTCCGAGAAGCTAGACATATTTCATTGACAGAAGCAACCGGAGGAGAATTTTCAAAGTCTATGCTGTCACGTTTTGAAAATGGTCAGAGTGAGCCTTCTGCTCAAAAATTATTTACAGCTCTTGAAAACATCCACACAGATGTGAAAGAATTTACTCTAGCAGCTCATGGACATCAAAAAAATTCCGAACAACAACTAATTGACACCCTTCAAGAACAGTCTGATAATCCAGATTTTATCGAAGCTTTTTACTTAGAAAAACAAGCTCTATATCAAAAATCCAGAAAAAAAGAAGATATGATTGAAGCTATTATTGTCAAAGGTTTTCTTTGTGCCCTAAAAGATGGAGTTACAGCTTCCACAGAGGAAAGTAACTTTCTTCATAATTATCTCTTTTCTGTGGATATTTGGGGTTTGTATGAACTTAAACTTTTCGCCTTTTGTACAACTATTCTCTCCTCAAAACTTTATACACAATATACAAAAGAAATGGTCAACAGAAAAGATTTTTTAGGCTTATTTGAGAGCAATCGTTATACTATTCATACCATTTTTATAAATGGCTTCTTTCTAGCTATTGAATCAAGACACTTTGCAGAAGCTACTTTCTTCGAAAACTGGATTAAAGCTCATTTTTATAAGGAAAATGAAGCCTATCTACGAATCGTTTTTAAATTCGCTCAAGGAGAACTCCTATTCCTTCAAGGAAATAAAGAAAACGGATTGAAACAAATGAAGCAAGCTGTCCATATCTTGCAACTATTAGATTGCCAGACTAGTGCCGAATACTATCAAAATGGAATTGAAAAGCTCCTCAAAGAAAATTAACTTTTGTTGAATATGTGCAACGTTTTGCTGACGTTGCCTTTTTTCATTTATACTAAAATATATAAAGGTTGCTTGCAAGTTACTTTTCCATATCGTTCACTTACTTAGGATTTATTCCCACTTGCGAAAAGGTTATTGAATTTACTTTTTTGCTTGTTATAATCATTGCAACACATATAGGAGGTTATCATGAAACTTATTTTGAGAAATAAAGTATTTGCTTTTATTAGTCTGTCACGCATATTCAATATCTTGGGTTCTTCCATTTATAATATTGTTTTTGTAGTCTTTGCATCCAGTTTACCAAATCCTAAATTTGCTGTTGGAATTACTAATTTTATCGTTCTCGTTCCAGTGTTTTTCACTATTTTTGTGGGAATGAAAGCTGATCAAACAACCCATAAAGCTCGTTGGCTCATTCACATGGGCTATCTCCAAGCCATGTTATTTGTCTTTGTGGCATTTCTAACTCGCTCAACTTCTTATCTAGCTTTTTCTGTCGTTTGTTTGCTAAATATCGTATCAGATATGATGAGTGATTATCGTAGTGGTCTGCAAATGCCTATTTTGAAAAAGAATCTAGTAGAGGAAGAGATGATGCCGGCTTTCTCCTTTATGCAACTAATTGCTTATCTCTGCAATCTTGCCGGACAAGCATTAGGAGTTTGGCTTCTTGCTGTCAGCAACCAACAATTTGCGTTGGTCGCCTTCATCAATGCCTTAGCTTTCCTACTTTCTTCCACTACTCTTTATTTTGTTCGTCATAAACTCACCCATGACCCAGTCAAAGAAAATGAAAATCCTCTTCCTCTCAAACAACAATTCCTAGAAATGTATCACAGCTCCAAACTAATTTTTGAACAAAACGGAGACAGCCATTTTTTGACTTTACTCTTTCAGATACTAATACTCAATGCACTCGGCGGCTCTATTATGGCCATTTACAATCTTTATTTATTGGATCATCCTTTATTTGGACTTCCTTTCAGTCAATCTCTTCTCATTTTTGAAACAACGATTATTTTAGGAGTTATCTCTGCCAGCCTGACTCCCAATGATTATTTTAGCAAACTTTCCGTCAATAAAATTGCTTTTTGGGCTACTTTATCCATTGCTCTAATTGGCTTCATAAATCTTCTCCAGCTACCTGTTTTCCTTACTATTTTTGCTGTTTTCTTTATCATGTATCTTTCCGGAAAAGTCAATCCAAAAATCAACAGCATGCTCCTCAGCAAACTTCCATCAGATATCTTAGCACAGACTTCTAACTTTCTGAGTTTGCTATTTAGTTTTTCTGTCCCATTTGGAACAATGATCTTTACCAGTCTCGCTATTTGGAATATGAAAGTTACTTGGATTGTGTTTACAATCTGTGGCGTGCTGTCTCTCTTACTCTCATTCCAAAAACAACATAGATAAAGCTATCGTAACTAAAATTTATATGGTGAAATACCAAAAAAGATTGGGACAGACAGTCATGATTGCTACACAACCATATAGTCTATCTCAATCTTTTTACATTTTTCTTAAGCGCTCCACTCGCTCTGAAATCGGCGGATGAGTGTAAAATAGCTTTTGAAGTCCACTTTCTTTTTTCGGATCATTGATATAGAGAGCTGCACTAGCGTCATCAACTTTGTGGTGCATCGGCTCGCTATTTTCTAATTTCAAGAGAGCGTTAATCATCCCTTGTGGATTGCGAGTTAATTCTACACTTGAAGCATCTGCTAAAAATTCACGTTGACGAGAAATCGCCAACTGAACTAAAGTAGCTGCTAAAGGAGCCAAGATAATCGCAATAAGCGACAGAATCAGCATCAAAATCCCTAAACCGTTGTCATTATCTCGACTATCACGCCTGCGACTACCGCCACCAAACCACATCATACGCCCAGCTAAGCTAGATAGCATGGTCACTGCACTAGCAAGTGCTACCGCAATCGTTGAAATCCGAATATCATAATTACGAATATGGCTCACTTCATGCCCGATGACCGCTTCTAACTCTTCACGGTTCATTAGATTTAACAGCCCTGTCGTTGCGGCAACTGCTGCATTTTCAGGCTTTGAGCCCGTCGCAAAGGCATTAGGCGATGAATCCTCTACAATATATATCCGTGGCATCGGGACTTGCGCTACCATCGCCATATCTTCTACCACATGGTACAAATCAGGAGCTTCAGCCTCAGTGACTTGTCGAGCACCGTTCATAGACATGACAACCTCAGTAGACTGAAAAATCATGCTAAAAGCATAAATGCCGCCAATGATAAAGGCAATTATCACACCACCGAGAGTTGAATCTAACCATAAATACCCTACCGCAGCACCAATAATCGCTAACAGAGCAAAAAAAGCAATTAAGAGAACCCACGTTCGTCTTTTATTACTAGCAATTTGATCAAAGAGCATATTAGTCACCTAGACCGCTAAAATCAACTTTTGGTACGGATTTTTCTTCTTCTGGGACAGCTAAGAAATCTGCCGGCTTAAAGCTAAACATTCCGGCAATAATATTACTTGGAAATGTTTCCAGCTTCACATTGTAATTGCTTGTTACACTATTATAAAGTTGACGAGAATACGAAATTTTATTTTCAGTATTGGTCAATTCTTCTTGCAATTTTACAAAGTTCGCGCTTGCTTTTAACTCTGGGTAATTTTCTGCAACTGCAAAAATACCAGAAATCTGACGCGTCAAGGCATCACTTGCTTTCATAGCTTCTGCTGGAGTTGTTGCAGCAGCCACCTGCCGACGTAGTTCTGTTACCTTTTCAAGCGTTGATGCTTCATATTTAGCATACCCTTTGACCGTTTCAATCAAATTTGGCAGCAAATCATTTCGACGTTTTAACTGAACATCAATTTGACTCCACGCTTCTTTGGTTTGCATCCGACTTTTCACTAGACCGTTGTAACTAGCAATCACAAACAATATCAGTACCACAACAATGGCTAAAATAATCATCCACATAATCATTCTCCTTTAAATTTATTATAGACATTATACCAGAAAAATGAAAAGAATAAAAATTTAGACTTCTTCAAAAGAGAAATTTTGAAGATTCTCTTCTGATTATTTGATATAATAGAAGCAAGAAGATACAAGTAAGGATAAATGATGACACCCAAAGAATTTTATGAACTTTTAAAACAGCAACAGATTGAACTCACGGACCAACAACAGATGCAGTTTGAACGCTATTTTGAACTGCTCGTTGAATGGAATAAAAAAATCAATCTGACAGCTATTACTGAGAAAAAGGAAGTCTATCTCAAGCATTTTTATGATTCCATTGCGCCAATTTTACAGGGATTGATTGACAATAAAGACATTAAACTGCTGGACATTGGAGCTGGAGCAGGTTTTCCGAGTCTTCCGATCAAAATTCTCTATCCAGCGCTAGATGTGACGATTATTGATTCTCTAAACAAGCGTATTCTGTTTTTAAATCACTTGGCTGACGAATTAGGTCTGGAAAAAGTTCATTTTTATCATGGTCGGGCAGAAGATTTTGCTCAAGATAAAGACTTTCGCGCCCAGTTTGATATTGTCACTGCACGCGCTGTTGCTCGTATGCAGGTCTTAGCCGAGCTGACCATTCCCTTTCTTAAAGTTGGAGGGCGTCTTTTAGCGCTCAAAGCCAGCAATGCTCCTGAGGAATTAACGGAAGCTAATAACGCTCTCAGGCTCCTATTCAGCAAAGTCGAAGAAAACATTCATTACCAACTCCCCAATGGCGACCCGCGGTATATCACGGTTGTTGGCAAAAAAAAAGAAACTCCCAATAAATACCCGCGCAAAGCAGGGATACCTAATAAACGGCCGTTATAAAAAGAAAAGCCAACCATTTAATTGGTTGGTTTCGTTTTTATCTGCCAACTTTTCGGCTGCGATGTTGGTAATGCTTGTAAAGTGCGGCATAGCGTCCGTGGTATTCTGTCAGCCAAGGCTTATCTCGACCGCAAAAGTGAAGAAAAACGGTGTTCTCAATCACCCAATCCAAGTCCCACTCTCCTTTACTCCGAGCATAATACAGCACATTGTAGCGTGCATCATAATTATACAATTCATCTGGAATTTGAATTGTCAAATGCCCATACAAGGCATTTAGCACATCTTGATCCGGTAAAAAGAGTTTAAAACTATTTTGAGCAATGTATTCTAAAATCTTTTCTCGTTTCACTTCTTTTCGAATGGTGGTCAAATTCATAAGCAAAACGCCTGAATTATAATAACTTTCTGCCTCAAAATTTTGTAAGCGCAGCTTATTGACTAAATCTGTCATATTGTCATCTGATCCATGACTAGCCGCAGCATACAAAGAAGCTCCCAACTCCATTTCATAAAGAGGACAAATGTCGTTCAAACATAAAATATCTGCATCCAAATAAAGAATCCGATCCAAATCTTGAGGAAGGTATTCATGTGCCAGCAAGCGATAGTAGATTGTTTCTGGATACCGATCAGTACTTGGAGCATCTTCAAAAGCTTTTTCACCAATCACAACCGGCTCATAGATGATTCCTAATGCTGCACAAAAATCCTCAATCTCCGCATTCTTTTCTAACAATTGTTTTTGCAAGACAAATACATGCAGCAAAGTTGAAGGTGTATTCAAATAAACTGAATACAAAGTCGTTTTAAATTGCTCTACATAGCGATCATCAATTGAAAACAAAAGGTTTATTTCTGTCATACTCTCCCCATTCTATCTCATCTATTCTTCTCGAAAAACAGGCTGCGCTCCAAACGTTTGTGAAACAGGCATGATTTCAATCCGGTTGATATTGACATGAGGAGGCTGTCCAACAATCCAAGCAACAGTATTGGCAATATCAACTGGCTGAATAGCATGAGCTCCTTCATACAATTTTTCAGCTCGTTGATCGTCCCCTTTAAATCGGACATTTGAAAATTCTGTTCCCTCACAAAGGCCGGGTTCAATGTTAGTAACACGAATATGATGTCCTGCCAAATCAGCACGTAAATTCAAAGAAAATTGCTTCACGAATGCTTTACTAGCTCCATAGACGTTGGCACCTGGATAAGGAACCGTTCCAGCAGTCGAACCTAGATTGATAATCAATCCGCTATCTCGCTCTACCATTTGCGGTAGGATCTGACGTGTTAGATAAACCAAACCAATAATATTGGTCTGAATCATCGTCAGCCAGTCTTGCATATCTGCCTCATAAGCCTTGTCTAAGCCCAATGCCAGACCTGCATTGTTGACCAAAATATCAATCGTTCGCCAAGCATCTGGCAAATGTTCTAAAGCCTGATCCACACTTTTTCTATCCGATACATCCATTTGAAGCGGATAAAAATTTTCAAGACCCAACTCCTCTTGAAGTTGTGTCAGCTTTCCCAATCTTCTCGCTGAACCAATCACTCGGTGACCTTCTGCCACCAAGCGACGACAAATAGCTTCACCAAAACCAGCTGAAGCTCCTGTTACCAATGCAATCATTTTCTTCCTCCTGTGTACATTTCAATTTTCGTTTATAGCCAAGGATTGTAAAAGCGACCGTGATTAACAAAAAAGAGTAAAAAACTGAGTAGTAAAAATAAAATAGCCAGCAAAATCACTTCAATATCCAATCTCTGAAAAGCCTGATAAGTGTACCAAGTCCGCTTCTTATTTTTACCAAAACGGCGCAATTCCATGGCTGTCGCAATCGTATCAATCCGCTCCAGCGAGCTAAAAATCAATGGAATAATGATTTGCAAGTTCCCTTTGATACGCTGGCTTAATTTTGCTTTTTTGGACAATTCCAAGCCACGCGCTTCTTGCGACATTCTGATTAGGTAAAATTCCTCCTGCAGGTCAGGAATATAGCGCAGCGTCAAACTGACAGAATAGGCAATTTTATAAGGAATTCCGATTTGATTCAAACTGGATGCAAACTGACTGGGATGAGTGGTCATCAGAAAAATAACCGCCAAAGGAATGGTGCAGAGATATTTTAAGAACAAATTAAACAAATAAAAGATTTCCTGCGCAGTCACGGTATAACTGCCTAATCCGCTGAACCAGACCGTCTGTTGACCATAAATCTCCACTCCGTACTGAGGAGCAAACAGATAGACCATGATAAGATTCAAAGCGGCAAAAACACCTGCAAAAGCCAAAACAAACGATACATCTTTGAAATGAATGTTCGAAACTCTAAAAAGCAAGAGCGATCCAACCGCAATGACCAGCAGCAAGCGAGTATCGTAGCTAATCATCGCTGCAGTCGATACCAAAATGAAAAACAGTAACTTACTCGCTCCGGATAGGCGATGCAAAAAGGTCGTTCCCGCATGGTAACCGATAAGTTTTTGCTGATTAAGCATGGCTTTCCTCCCTTTCTTGCATATAAAATTCTGTTAAAGCGAGTGGATCAACGTTTAATTTCTCAGCCAAGTAAAAGATAGACGTTTCCTTAAGGTTCGCTGCATGAATCAAAGTCTTATCTGTCAAAACTTCGGCCGGTGTTTTGTCTGCCAAGATCTTTCCGTCTAACATCACAACCGCGCGGTCAGAATAATCCAGCATCAGCTGCATATCGTGCGTAATCATGATAATCGTATGCCCTTTTTGGTTCAATTCATTTAAGAAATTCATGATTTCTGTGTAATTGCGCTGATCTTGGCCAGCCGTTGGCTCATCTAAAAGGATAATCTCTGGATTTAACACTAAAATCGAAGCAATGGTCACCCGCTTCTTTTGCCCAAAAGACAAGGCGGAAATGGGCCACTGCCGAAATTCATATAAACCACAGGTTTTCAGCACAGCCAGTACACGCTCTTTTATCTCATCTTCTGCAATCCCACGCAGCTTCAAGCCCAAAGCAACCTCATCAAAAATCATGGTCGTAGAAATCATCTGATTTGGATTTTGCAAAACGTAACCAATCCGTTCTGCCCGCTCCTTAATGGAGTCGCCCTTAATGTCTCTTCCCTGCCAAGTATAGCTTCCTTCTGTTGCGATAAACTGGCAGAGCGCTTTGGCTAACGTGGATTTTCCAGCACCGTTTTTCCCGACAATGGCAATTTTTTCGCCTTTAGAGATTGTAAAATTAATATCTTGTAAAACCTTTTTCTCACCGTAGGCAAACTGGACATTTTTCAACTCTAGCAAATCATCCTGTGCCTGTGATTTTTGAATAGAAACTTTTTCACCCAAAAACTGAATAGCAGAGATATCGATCTGTGCTAAATTTGCCAACTGTGCAGAGTTCTCTAGCTGAAAACCAAGCTGCCGCAAGGTTGTCAGATAAAGCGGCTCTCGAATCCCATTCTCAGCTAACAACTGCGTATGCAGCAGGTCATCAGGACTGCCGTTAAAGAGAATTTGCCCGTCATTAATGAGGACAATCCGATCAATAGACCGATACAGCACATCTTCCAGACGGTGCTCGATAACAATCGTTGTTGTTCCTGCTTCCGCATGAATCTGATCAATCAGCTCAATCGTATCCTGTCCCGACTTCGGATCTAAGTTTGCCAAAGGTTCATCAAAGAGCAAAATCGGACTTTCGTCAATCAGCACCCCGGCCAAACTGACCCGCTGCTTCTGCCCACCAGATAAGTCTTGGGGACGCTGGTGTAACAGCGATAACAAATCCAATTTCTCCGCCCACAAATGCACCTTGTCTTTCATTGTCGGCAAATCCACCATGTCATTTTCCAAAGCAAAAGCCAGATCTTCCGCGACACTCAGCCCGATAAACTGTCCGTCCGTATCTTGCAAGACAGTACTAACAAGATTGGACAAGTCATAAATGCTGCTATCAAAGACAGACTTCCCTTTAACCAACAAACTTCCTGTCATTTCTCCATGATAAATAGTTGGAATAATGCCGTTTAAGCATTGCCCAAGAGTGGACTTCCCCGAACCAGACGGCCCCACGATTAAGACCTTTTCTCCCTCATAAATCGTCAAATCAACATTTTTCAAGGTTGGTTCTGTCTGTGCTTGATACTGAAAACTAAAGTTTTCAAATTGAATAATTGGTTTTTTCATAGCATCTTCTCTATAAAGCAAGGGCGAGCTGAATCGCCAAGTTAGCCACTTTGTCTTTTTCGTCTAGGTCCGCATGATTGGCTAAATTGCGCATATCCCAGGCTTCTTCTGACAAGTGATCCGCCGCATAAAAGAAATGGCAAACGGAAATCTCACGAAAAGCTCCCAAAGCTGCAACCGCCGCACATTCCATATCTACACAAATCGCTCCCGCATCTTTTCGCGTCCGAAGTTTCGCAGCCGTTTCCCGATAAATACCATCTGTCGTCCAAACTTTCCCAGTCGAATGGGAAATCTTATTTTTCGTTAAAAAAGAAAGCAGAAAATCCCGCAAGCCAACATTTACTTCTATCTCATCAGAAGCCGGCAGGTAATGATAACTGGTCCCTTCATCACGAATCGCAGTATGGGGCACGATAATAGATGTTTCCTTAATATCTTCATCCAAAACCCCACAAGTCCCAAAAAGAACCAGCTTCTTCATTCCAAAGGCAATCAAATCTTCCAAAATCGCCACACAGGCAGATGCCCCGACTGGTGCATTAAACAGAGCTATTTCTCTTTCTTCCACAAAAACCTTGTAAATAGGAATCTCAATATTTGCCATAGAAGTAGAAGCTAGCAACTCATGCTGAAAATCAGCCAGCATGCGCTTAAAGGTCTCACGGGCAAAGCAAGATACTACTGTTTCTGGAAAATCCGGCAACGCCTCAACCAAATCTTCTGGATTGATAATCGCCTGACGATTTTCATCAAATTCCTCTAAAATCATCCACTTCTCCTCTTATACTTACTCATTCTATTGTAGCATAAAAGAAAATAAGATGAAAATCAATTTTGAAGTCTGCGAACATTACCGCTAAATTAAACCTTGAACGTGAAAAAGAATCTGACCAAACAAAAAGAGTTCAGCTTCTTGCCAACCCTACACGGTTAATGAGAACATGTGATAATGTTTAAAATGCTCGACTCAGTCGACGGAGCAAACCAAAACTCGTTGAAGCTGGTGACCCGGTCGACGGGACAAACAAGAACTCATTTCTTCTGTCTGAACCTCGGATGACATGAATCAAAATCAGTTTGCTCCGTCCGACCCTCGGATAACATGAACTAAAACTAGTTTGTTCCGTCCGAGCCTCGGATGACATGAACTAAAACTAGTTTGTTCCGTCCGAGCCTCGGATGACATAAGCCAAAATCAGTTTGCTCTGTACGAGCCTCGGATGACATAAGCCAAAATCAGTTTGCTCTGTACGAGCCTTGGATGACATAAACCAAAATCAGTTTGCTCTGTCTGAGCCTCGGATGACATGAACCAAAATCAGTTTGCTCTGTACGAACCTTGGATGACATGAACCAAAATCAGTTTGCTCCGTCCGACCCTCGGATGACATGAACTAAAACTAGTTTGTTCCGTCTGAGCCTCGGACTATATAAACTAAAACTAGTCTGTTTCGTCTGAGCCTCGGAAAGCTTACCCAGACAATATTTTCCGTATTAGGTGCTTCCTTAAGCCTAAAAAGGAAATGAAAAGCTCAATCACAGCGCGTTTTACCATTATAAAGCAAGGCAGGGAGCATATTGTCCCTGCCTCTGTATCTGTATCATAACAATGAACTGTTTCTCTCCCAAAAGAATTCCATCCTCTTTTATTCAGAATCTTCTATTTCCATATCAATCTTGTCTCGACGGTGTTGATTGTATTTATTTAAAAGCCAATTGAACACATCCAGCAAGCAAAACAGCTGCTAATTCATCAACATAACTTTCTATTGGAGAATCAAGAAAGAAAAACTTGATACTGATTGCAATTATCAAAAATACCAGTAAAAATCGAAACGCATAGGCTTCAGCCTTGTATGTCCCTTGCCGAATACGCTCGTCCTTTTCGCCGCCAAAACAATCCTTTATTTTGCTCATGATTCATCTTCTAAATCCGCTAAATATTTCTCAAATCGCATCTTCTGCCATTTCCCAATAACTTCTAGTATCAGATTGAACACTATCATGATTGGAAGGTAAATCAGAAACGTAATCGGAATCACAACTAAAAACTTGGCATGCAATGGATTATTCTGATAAACAGTATGATTGATTTGAAAATTCTGCACCAAAATCACAACCGTCACCAAAGCCGTCATTGCCATAACACCCCAAATAGTGAAGGTAAAACTATTAAAATAATTAGCTCCTAGCCGCCAGCAACGTTCCAAAAAGTATAGGAATGCAATGAGACTTGAGAACAGGAATAGCTGTGTATAGACCTTGCTCGAATGGATAAAAATACTTCCAATATAAAAGGTAAGATTACTAGTCATCAGAAAACTAAAAGCTTCCATTCCTGCTTTATTGACCAGTTGCTCTTCTCGCTCATCCAAAATCTGACGTTTTATGAATTTCATCTGCTCTCCTTTGCTATTCTTCTAATTGTCTCTGACGTTTGGTGTTCAACCAATCAACTCCTCTATCCAAAAGATCAGAAACCAAAGCCATTGTCACTAGAATAACTAAAAATTTTAAAATTGAGTGCTGATTCAAATATAGCTGTATTTTAGAGAACTTGCCAACAAAAGAAGCAGATAAAATAATGAATGCCACCGTAAATCCGTTTACTAAACGACTTTTCAATCCTTTTTCTGAATCATACTGACGAATTGCCAAACCAAGCTTCCAAGAACGAATAAGCGCATAAAGCTCCATTCCTACTATTATCACAATTTCCGATAAACACGCTTCAATTGATAGATGCAAAAATATCAATTTAATAAAGATAGAAGTCAACAACAAGATAACCACTAAAAAAGCAACCTCATTACCTAATTTTTGTTCCATCTGTATCGTTCGCTCATCTTGAAAGACTCTTTTCTTTTTAATTTCCATCTTTAGCCTCCTCCCAAAATAATTGATCTAATGTTTTATCCAATCGTTTACAAATTGCAATACAGAGACCGAGACTAGGATTGTATCTCCCCGCTTCAATTAAACCAATCGTTTGTCGCGTGGCACCAATCGCATCTGCCAAATCTCTCTGGGTCAAATCATGCTCAACCCGAGCCATTTTTAGTTTAAGATTTTTTGCCATTCTCTTTATCCTCTGAGTCAGAACCATTTTTCTTTGTAGCGTGCAGAGTGAAATCATGAGTTAAGCAACTAAAACTGAGACTCATGAAAATAAAAATCTCTTACTTTTTGAATAATTTTCATGATCCACTCTCCTTCTTCACTACTATTACACACTATATTATATAAAATGCAATATATAAATTACATTTTGTGTGATATTTTATTGAAATTAAAAATAAAAAGGCTGGAACAAACATCTCCAGCTTCAAAGCATACTGTGCAATAAACCAACAACGCAGTGGTGAGAGTAGGAAGAATCATTTTCAAACCTTCTCTCCGTCTCACTCCCGCTTCCTGTCACTAATCTTTTTTCAAACTTCCTGATTTGGTTTGCGTGCGGGCATAAGCTAGCAAAAGCACTGTTCCCGCAATGGCAACGGTCAAACCATTAGAAATCGTTGCAACAACACCTTGGACAAACACCTTGTTTGCAGGCTCATTGTAAATCAAAATATCACCAAGCGGGGCGATGACAATCCACACCACAGCATTGGCCAACAATTGAATCACATTAAACGATACAATATCTTTTGCTTCAAAAATACCTTGTGTAACACGGATTCTTTTCCGAAACAGTCCAACAATCAAGCCAAACAAACCGCTGGCAATGACCCATGACCACCAAGGATTTCCATATTGCAAAGAATCTTTTAAGGCATGCCCGATGAAGCCCGTTAAAAATCCAACCACCGGACCAAAAATCACACTAAACAAGGCCTGCAAAGCATACTGCAATTGAATGCTCGTATTTGGCACAGGAGTTGGAATACTAATCATTCCAATAACGACGAAGAGAGCTGCACCAATCCCCGTTGCGACAACACTTCTTATTGAATTATTTTTCATAATAATCTCCTTTATTATTTATTTTTCAATCCGCTTGATTTCAATACTCCATTGCGCTCCGACTCCTACATTATAGGCCTTCGCAAAAGACCCCTGATTGATAGCAAGACCAACACGATAAAGAGAATTGATATATAAAATAGGCTGACCAATCCGTACATCCGCAAAAGATTTCCCATAAGTCACCTGATTCTGATAGACCAGCATATCGTTATTATAAATCGTGACCTCAAACCGATTACCAAATTCAGGACTAAGAGTATAAAATTCCTCACGTGTAATAGACGTCCATAGCGAACCAAAACGAACATCTAAAATATCAATAGCCCCACTAACAAAATCATTCCCAATTGTCGTTTCCACAACAGGAATTTCTACAATTTCATCTATACTTAATTCTGGGCCCACTTCTTCAAATGTAATGTGTCCGCTTGCTAACTTCGCACCAGTATAAGCATAAACATCTCGGCCATGAAACGTGTAAGAATGTTCCGTATTCTTCCGCCGGTTTTCCACTTCCGAAATCTCACGAATCGCTAGAATTCCCACATGTTTCTTGATAAACGAAAGTGTCCCATTATTTGGCGTGACAATATACTGATTTTGTACAGTTTTGGCAA
>ERZ773069.606-NODE-606-length-23235-cov-19.250906_pt1 | contig 23235 bp, 21 predicted proteins | sample MGYA00580619_ERZ773069 | MGnify/ENA primary metagenome ERZ773069 (study PRJEB29015, sample SAMEA2738007) | human oral metagenome | biome: human oral; feature: human-associated habitat; material: dental | place: China | collected 2108 ...
GCGAGCCGGGAAAAGAAGGAAGAGCTGTACCGCGACTTTCACGGCAGCTGCTGTGAGATGGAGGGCGCCGCGATTGCGCACACGGCCTATCTCTACGGCCTGCCCTACCTCGTGATCCGCGCGATCTCCGACCAGGCGGACATGAAGGCGGTGGAAAATTACCCGGCGTTCACGGAGCAGGCAATTCGGAACTTTTTAGCCCTCACGCTCCGCATGCTCGAAGCGCTTTGAGCTACTCCTCGAGGACTTCGATTTCCAGATAGTCAAAGGGCAGGGCTTCCAGAAAGTTGTCGGCGGTAAAGCGCGTGCGCGCGCGCCGTTTGAAGTCCCGGATGTTTTTTTCGAGCCAGAGAGGGGACGGCAGGTCAAATTCCGTTGCGAGCTCCCTCACGGCGCCGAGCACTTTCTCGGTGCGGCTTTTCTCTGTGCTCTCATCGCTGATGACAGCGCTGCTTACGATTTTAGTGTGCCGGACACATTTTCCGGAGAGACGAAACATAAGAGTACCTCCGCGGTTGCGAATTTTTTTCTATGGTAGCGGAAGCGCCGGAGAAATGCAATGCGGCAGGGAGAAAGGAGTTTTGGTTGGAAGATTACGGTAAATTCCTGGAAGAGGCGCAGCAGGCTGTGCTCCTCGAAGAAAAACTGCGCGGTCAGGAGACCGATTTAAAGGCGCAGACAGAAGAGCGGCAGAAGGAACTCGCGGCCGAGGAGCAGAGCTTAAAGGACAGCATTGACCGCACCGTGACGAGCCGCCGGAAGGAGCTCGCCGCAAATTTCGATGATGAGATTGCGGAGGAGCGGGCGGCCTTAAAGCGCGCGCAGTCAAAGAAAGAGAGAGCCAAGCACATCGGCAAACAGGAGCGCATCGCGGCGGAATCCGCGCCGATCGAAGAGGAGATGGCGGAAACCGGCAGACGCCTCCGGGAACTGTTCCGGAAACAGCAGGTTCCGGGGATTTTCCGGAGCAAACTGTACTACGCGCTCTACTGGCCGCAGCACTTCGGCGAGTGGATGCAGATTCTTCTCTTTGTTGCGCTCCTCTTTGTGGCACTGCCCTGCGGCATTTATTTCCTGGCGCTGCCGGATTCGCTGCGGCATATCCCGGCGCTGGTGCTGATCTACATCGCGGACATCGTCCTCATCGGCGGCATCTACACCGTGATCGGCACGCAGTCAAAGCTCCGCTATCTCGAGACGCTGAAAGAGGGAAGACGCATGCGGAACGAGATCGCGGAAAAAGGACGGGAACTCCGGCGTGTGAAGCGAAGCATTCAGCGCGATAAGAGCGATGAGCCGTATAACCTCGGGGATTTTGACAACGAGATTGCGGCGACCGAGCAGCGCCTCGAAGCGACGCAGCAGAAAAAGGCCGAGGCGCTCCGGATCTTTGACGCGGAGACTGCCGACAAAATCGCCGAGGAACTGCGCGGCGAGGCAGCGACACGCGTTAATCAGAAGAAGAGCCAGTACGAGGTGGCGCAACATGCGCTCACCGAGGTCGGAAAAGAGCGCCAGGCAGCGGCACTGCGCCTCGCGGAGCGGTACGAGCCCATGCTCGGGAAGGAATTCATGACGGCGGAAAAGATTGCGGCGCTCAAGGACATCATGGAGAACGGGACGGTCACGAATCTCGCCGAGGCCATTGCGCGTTATCGGGACCGGCAGGAGTCGTAAAGTATGGCAGAAGAGACCAAATCTGCGCGCACAATCTGGCGGGGACTCATCCGGATCGGCATCGGACTGCTGCTCTTTCTGGTGCTGCTCAGTCTGTATCACGGGCGCAAACAGTATCACGCCTACGCCGTCATCAACCAGCAGGATGTGAGTCAGGGCAGTCTGGTCGGCTACGAGCCGTTTCAGCAGGGTTATCTCAAGTATTCGAAAGACGGTGTGAGCTATATCAGCGAAAAGAACGACACCTACTGGACCTCCAGTTTTGAGATGAAGGATCCGGTGATCGATGTGAACGGGAGCTATGCGGTGATTGCGGACCGTTCGGGCAACACGCTGCAGATTTTCGACGAGAAGCACGGAAAAATCGGCGAGTGCCGCACGGAGCGAACGCTGGACAGCGCCTCGATTTCGCTGTCGGGTGTTGTTGCGACGCTCGAAGAAGACAGTTCGGCGAGCTATATCCAGTTTTATAAGAAGGACGGCTCTGTCCTGGACATCACCGTCAAGGCACTGCTCGAGGGCGACGGCTATTTCACCGCGCTCGATCTCTCGGATGACGGCAGTCAGGTGATTGCGGGCGTCGCCTATCTGGAGGGCGGTAAGCTCGCCGGGAAAATCGTGGTTTACGATTTCTCGGACAGCGGCGGCAGCGGCCGGGAAGATCAGATGAAGGGCGGTATCACGCCCTACGAGGGCGAAAATCTGATCTCGGAGGTGCGATACTTCCGGAATGGGCGCGCTTTTGCGGCGTCCACGCGCGGGCTCTGTTTTTTCCAGGTCGGCAAAAACGGCATTGAGAAGGGCTGGAAGCTCGCCGAGAAGCAGGAAGTGATACGTTCGCTCTGCTTCGACCGGAACTATGTCGCCATTGTCCTAAACGAGGCGGAGGCGCAGGACAATAAGCCCTACCGCGTTGAGCTCTACAACAACGGCGGCGACAAAGTCATGCACGCGAATTTCAGCGAGCACTATACCTCATCCTTTGTGGACAGGGGCACGGTTTTTCTGATCGGCAGCGATGCGCTGACCATCTTTTTGCAAAACGGCACGAAGCAGTTCAGCGGCGCCGTGGATTTTCCGCTGGTGCGTGCGGCCCGGCTCTCGGGAGAGAACCGCTATCTCTGGCTCGGCGCGGCGCATATCAAAGAAGTCAGGTTGAAGTAAACCAAAAGGAGGAAAGGAACCATGGAGAAAGTTGGCATCGGTGTAGACGTCGGCGGGACCGGTATCAAGCTCGGCTTGTTTCAGCCGGACGGAACCATTCTGAAAAAGTGGGAGTTCCCGACGGACACGAGTGAGAAGGGCACGCATGTGCTGCCGGACATCGCCGAGAGCATTCGGAAGACGATGGAAGAGACCTTTCAGGGCAAGGCAGAACTGATCGGCGTGGGAATCGGTGTGCCGGGTCCCGTGCAGCCGACTGGCTATGTTGAGGTGGGCGTCAATCTGCACTGGCGGGAAATGTACCCGGCGCGCGAGCTCTCGGAGCTGCTCGGCGGTGTCCGCGTCGAGGTCGGAAACGATGCGAATGTCGCGGCGCTCGGTGAGGCTTGGCGCGGCGGCGGTGAGGGCGCGGCCAATGCGGTGCTTTTGACACTCGGCACCGGTGTGGGCGGCGGCGTCATTATGAACGGCGAAATTGTGACCGGAAAGCACGGTCTCGCGGGCGAGGTGGGCCATATCCACGTCCGCGACGGAGAGACAGAGCCCTGCAACTGCGGCGCGGTCGGCTGCCTCGAACAGATTGCGAGTGCCACCGGCATTGTCCGCGAGGCGAGACGCCGCCTCGCGCAGGAGAAGACGCGCGACAGCGGGCTCCGGGCGCTCGGTGACAAGCTGACGGCAAAGGATGTCTGCGACCTCGGGAGAGCCGGTGACGGCCTCGCGGACGAGGTCATGGAGACAGTCGCCAAATATCTCGGCGAGACCATCTCGATGCTCTGCATGACGATAGATCCCGAAATTTTCATCATCGGCGGCGGCGTGTCCCGCGCGGGCGCGTATCTGCTCGACAAGATTAAGGTCTACTACGATCGCTACACGAAGATTTCGCAAAACCGCGGGCGCGTGGTGCTCGCGGAACTCGGCAACGACGCCGGAATCTACGGCGCGGTAAAGCTGGTGCTCGGATGATACAGGAGATTTTTCCGGGCGTCTATGTGGCGGAGATCGAGACCGAAATGGTCGGCGTCCGCCATCTGAATTACAGTTTTCTCCGCGGTGCCGCCGGTGAGCGCAGTGTGCTGATTGACTGTGGCTTTCCGGAGAAGGCGGATCCGTCCTGCGGCACAGCGCTGCGGGAGGTCATGCGAACGCTCGGCTTCCGCCCGGATGGTTTGGATGTGCTGATCACGCACGGCCACAAGGATCATCTCGGACAGGCGCGGGCACTCGCGGCCGAGGGGGCGCGCATTTTCGTGAACCCCGAGGACATGGATCAGAGCGCGATTCTGAACACGCTCCTGATGGACGAGGCAGGGCGGCGGCAGCTCTTTCGCCTAGTCGGTCTCGAGACTTATGACCGGGAGACCTACGAGGCGTTCTGGCAGGCCGCCGACTGCTTCAGCGAGGGCTATGAAGGGGTCTGGGATTTTCCCTATTTGCCGATACGGCCGGGCGACTGCCGTCAGGTCGGCGACTACCGCCTCGAAGTCACGGCGCTGCCCGGGCACACGCGCGGAGAGCTCGGCTTCTTCGCACGGGAGCAGAAGTTTATTTTCAGCGGCGACCATATTCTCGAGGAGGTCGCGCCGATTGTGAGCAACATCGGGGAGTTCCCGAATGCGCTCTCGTCCTACATCGCCTCGCTCGGTGAAGCGGCGGCACGGTTTTCGGACTATCTCTTTGTGCCGGGACACGGCGCGCCGTTCCGGAACCCGCGCACGGCGGTCGAGAAGACCATACGCTACTATCACCGGCACTGTGAAAATCTGTATCACATTGTCCGCGCTGCAGGAGAACCGATTCTCTTGCGGGATATCGGCGCGATGGCATACCGACGCTATCAAAGGCCGCTCACGGAAAAGGAGCGTGAAGTCTGTATCCAGATCTGGTTTAAGACATATGCCTGCCTGAAATATCTCGAAGAGCAGGGAGCTCTCCGGGAAGAAATCAAAGAGGGTGCCTCCTACTGGCAAAGCCTACAGTGAGTCCTCGGAGGCAGCGGAACAAAAAAAGGCATCCGGTTTTCCGGATGCCTTTTTTTGTGTGGTCGGCTTAATCGTTGACCTCGCGGAACCGCACGCGGGCCTTGAAGTAATCGCCGTCGATCTGAATGTCCAGCGTGCCGCCCTGCAGTTCCGTGAGCGACTTCGCAATCGAGAGACCCAGGCCGCTGCCCTCGGTCGTGCGGGAGCGGTCGCCGCGCACAAAGCGCTCGGTCAGCTCTTCGGGACTTATGTTCAGGGCGCTCGCCGAAATGTTTTTCAGCGTGAAGCTCACAAAGCCCTCCTCCGCCGAGACTTCCGCATAGATGCGGGAATTTGCGGCCGCATACTTGCAGGCATTGTTGTAGAGGTTTTCGAGGACGCGCCAGAGATGTTGGCCGTCCGCAAAAATATAGAGCGGTTCGGTCGGGAGCGTCGGTATAAGCGTTAGACTGCGCTCTTCGAAGCGCTCTTCGAACTCGCCGTTGGTCTGCTCGACCAGCTCCACAAAGTTAATCTTGACGGGATCGATCTGCACATTGCCGGTCGAAGCCTTGCTTGCCTCTACGAGATCCTCGGTCAGCGTCTTTAAATGCTGCGATTTCTTTTCGAGGATGTCGACATACTTTTGGACCGCGGGATCGGAGGGATGGGCTCTCCGAATGAGGTCGATGTAATTGATGATCGAGGTGAGCGGCGTCTTGATGTCGTGCGACACATTGGTGATCAGTTCGGCTTTCATGCGCTCGGAGCGGACACTGTCATTCAGCGCGCGCTGCAGACCGTTGCTGATGTTGTTGATTGTGGTCGCGAGTTTCGCCTCGCGCCCGTGGAAATGTGCGGGATCCAGGAGCCGCTCACTGCGGTCGGGCTCCGCGTCCAGCGTGCTGATGGCGCTCGCAATCTCATCGTTCTCGGCCTGCTTCTGGTAGAGATGCTGGTAGAGCCAGAGATCCAGGATGCAGATGAGAAGCGCGAGGGACAGTGCCTCAAGGCGTGCATTCAGCGATTTCCCGTGCAACAGAAGCGTCACGCTTGTCGCGCCGGCGAGATTTGCGAGCAGGAAAATCAGATAGTAGATCGTGATGCGCTGGGCAAAGCTCACATCTTTCGCGCGATTTTTCAGCTTGTCCGTGAGTTCCCGTAGGAAGCTGTTCTGCCAGAGCTGTCCCGCCTTGTAAGTGCGGAGCACCGAGAAGTAGAAAATCAGGAAAAAGAGATAGACAATCGCCGCGAAGAGCAGCTTCTCCGAGAAGTCCCAGTAGCCGGAGGGTAAAATCAGGCGGAGCAGCCGCGCGATGACCTGATTCGCCAGGAAATTGGCGACTGCGCAGAGCAGGGAGAGCAGAAGAAAATTGCTCTCGAAGCGGTGGCGGTCAAAGGAAAACAGGAAAACCTCGCGGGAACCTCTGCCCCTGCGCCCCGAGAGGAAGGAGAGCAGGAGAAAGCTGATAATCATGAGTCCCGCGCCCGAGAGAAGCAGCGCCAGTCCGTAGGCGTAGTGTGCGCGCTGCTTGGCATAGTCGAGCACGCCCTGGTAAAAGGCATCCTTCAGCGGATAGTTGGTATCGACCGCGAGAATCAGGTGGTATTCTGCCGTGCGGCTCGCAATTTCGTCGAGCAGCAGCGAGCGGATTTTGTTCGGCGTCTCGGGCAGATTGTTGTTCGGCAGCGGATTATCGGAACTGAAAATCGCATAGCGGCCGAACGAGCGCGCCTGCGCATCGGTTAAGCCCGGACGGTTGGTGTAGTCCTTTCGCCCCTCAATCTGCAGGAAATAATAGAGATTGGAGTTGCCGGTGTTAAAGAGCTTGACGCCGCGATAGTAGTCGCCGAGGCACTGCATGACCTCGCGGGTCATGGTGTCCAGGGTCTTAAAGGCGGAGCCGGGGCCGGACGCCTTCTGGGTCTCGCGGTAGGCGCGCCAGGTGATCGGATAGGTCTGACCGTCGCCGCCCGGCGCGGCATCGTCGTGTATCACGCGGTAGTCGTTGTCAAAGGAATAGCCGTGTTCTTTGGCGTAGTTCAGGACATCCGAAACGCTGAACAATTTCTCCGCGCCGTTGCCGTCCGAATAGGAGAAGACTTCATTGTCCGCGTCAAACTTTCCGTCGGTCTCGAAGACATCGCGGTAGCGGACATAGCCGAGGAGCTGTTGCACGCGGTCGCGGAGCAGCGCCTCGAAAGCGGGCGAATCCTCGTAGTGTTCCGGATTCACCCAGCTTAAGCCCTCCCGGAAGCCGGAGCTCCCGTAGAGGAGGCAGATGCCGGAGAGAAAGAGTAACAGTGCCAGAAGATGGAGAGTGAGCAAAAAAGTCTTTTGGTAGAAAGAGACTTTCTCTGCCCGTGAGACCGGTTTCATGGCTTCTTTTCCACCTTATAGCCGACGCCCCAGACAACCTTCAAGTAGCGCGGTTCCTTCGGATTAATCTCGATTTTCTCGCGGATGTGGCGGATGTGCACGGCGACCGTATTGTCGGCGCCGATGGCCTCCTCGTTCCAGATTTTCTCGTAAATCTCATCGATCGAGAAAACCTTGCCCGCGTTTTTGACGAGCAGGAGGAGAATGTTGTACTCAATCGGCGTGAGCTTTACATTGTTGCCGCTCACCTGTACTTCCTTGGTCTCGTCGTTGATCACGAGATCGCCGACCGTGTAGAGGTGCATGTTGTCGCGGCTGTCCACATTGCCGAGCTCTGTGTAGCGGCGCAGCTGACTCTTGACGCGCGCCACGAGCTCCAGCGGATTGAAGGGTTTCGTGAGATAGTCGTCCGCGCCGATGTTCAGGCCGAGAATTTTATCGTTGTCCTCGGACTTTGCGGAGAGAATGATAATCGGGATGGAGCTCTTCTCTCGAACCTGTCTCGTGGTGCGAATGCCGTCCAGACCGGGCATCATGACATCGACAATCAGAAGATCCACGGGGGTGTGTTCCATAATTTCCAGCGCCTCCGCACCGTCATAGGCGGGCAGAACCTTGAAACCTTCGCCGGTGAGGTAGATGCTGATTGCCTCGACGATTTCGTGGTCATCGTCACAAACCAGAATTCTCTGCATATGCTTTCCTCGCTGTGTTAAAATGAACGTTCTAGTTCCGGCGCGGCATGAGACCGCGCTGTGTCTAGTATATCATAAGGAGAGCGGGAAAGCGAAATGACGGATGAACAGTTAATGCGGGCGGCAATCCGCGAGGCCGAAAAGGCGGGGGCGCTCGGCGAGACACCGATTGGCTGTGTGATTGCGAGAAAAGGAAAAATTATTGCGCGGGGCTATAACCGGCGCATGACAGACCGGCAGACCCTGGCGCACGCAGAGCTCTTTGCGCTCCGGAAAGCCTGCAAAAAGGAAGGCGACTGGCGACTCGAGGATTGTACGCTCTATGTGACCTTGGAGCCCTGCCCCATGTGCGCCGGTGCCATTGTGCAGGCGCGGATTCCGCGGGTGGTCTACGGAGCCTCCAATCCGAAAGCAGGCTGCGCGGGATCGGTGTTGAATTTGCTCGACGAGCCGCGCTTTAACCATCAGGTCAGTGTGGAAGCCGGTGTGCTCGGAGATACCTGTGCCGCGCTCATGAGGGACTTCTTTCGGGAGCTCCGCGCAAAGCGTAAGGCAGAACAGAGCGAGAAACGGGAATTATAGATAATAAAGAAATAATTTACAGATAATTTAACACTAAATTTACAAATAATTCCGATACTACTTGCAAAAGTTCCGGGGGCATACTATACTTAATACTGGTTAAATTAAGAATAGTAAAAGGAGAATCCCCATGCAGCGCACAGAACGATGCTTTCGCTTGTTTCGCATCGGATATGCGGTTGTCTATCAGATTTTGTTGCTGTCAGAATGCGCAAGTCAGTATATGAGCAGCAGCAGGCATGAAATTGCGGCGTTCAACCTGTTTTTGAACAATATGATGCTGGCGCTGAGCCTGTACGGCATCTTCCGCAAGGGGCAGCTCCGCGGCGATTTGCGTCTTTCGCTGAAGCTCTGCCTCGCGGCACTGGTCTGTATTTTCTTGAAAACTTTAATTTTACAAGCAATTCCGATGCCCTTTGCCTACACCGAACTGTTAAACGGCGAGCTGGTCTTTATGGTGTACCTCTTTTACCATCAGCTCTGGTGTTACGATCCGGAGTTCTTCTGAATCCGGTCCTATCTTGACAAAGGACGGCCGCCTCCCGTATACTGAAAGTCCGCACAGCCGGGGAGACGGCGGTTCCCTGCACCTGCAGTCCGCCATAGCAGGGGTGATATCCCGCCTCGGGCGTGCAGAGCTGTGAAGCAGCCCACGGTAAGCGGCGTAGACGCGAGGGCCCCCGCGCGGCGGACCTTTGCGAACCGTGTCAGGGCAGGAATGCAGCAGCACTAAGCAAATGCGTACGGGCGATGCGGGATCGCCGTCGCCGAGCTGGCTGCCGCGGTAACGTTCATGGCTCCCGTTCAAAGCGGGATGTGCGGTTTGTTTTTGATTGATGTACAGAGGAAGAGACGGCAGAGCCGTCTTTTTTTCGTGGGGCTTTCTTGTGATATAGGCGGATCTGTCGTATACTTTTGAAAGGTATGCGGTCGGAAATTGCGTATACGGAAGCGTCTGGAGGAGTCGGATATGGCAGAGAGAGAAAAGTTAGAAAAAGAGAAGTTGGAGAAGGCAAAGGCAGAGAAGAAGGGCGGGCGAATCCGCGTCGGTATGCTGACCAGCGGCGGCGACTGCCAGGCGCTGAATGCGACGATGCGCGGCATCGCGAAAGCGCTCTACAATCTGTATGACAGCGTGGACATTGTCGGTTTTCGGGACGGTTATCGCGGCCTCATGTATGAGGACTACCGCCTGCTCCTGAAGAATGATTTTTCCGGCATTCTCACGCAGGGCGGCACCTTGCTCGGCACCAGCCGGCAGCCGTTCAAGCAGATGACACAACCGGACGAAAACGGCAACAACAAAGTGGAACTGATGAAAGCGACTTATCGGAAGCTGGGGCTCGACTGTCTCTGCGTGCTCGGCGGCAACGGCAGCCAGAAGACGGCCAATCTGCTGCGGCAGGAGGGGCTGAACATTGTCTCTCTGCCGAAGACCATCGACAACGATCTCTTCGGCACGGATGAGACCTTCGGTTTCCAGAGCGCCGTTGAAATCGCCTCTAACGCGATTGACTGCATTCACACGACAGCGGCTTCCCACGGCAGAGTCTTTATTGTCGAAGTCATGGGACATAAAGTCGGCTGGCTCACGCTCTATGCGGGTATTGCGGGCGGCGCGGACATCATTCTGATTCCGGAAATTCCCTATGATATCAAGGCAATCATCGAAGCACTGCAGAAACGCCAGCGGGCGGGCAGTCGCTTCTCGATTATTGTCGTCGCGGAGGGCGCAATCTCGAAGGAGACGGCGGCGCTCAGCAAGAAGGAGAGAAAGACCAAGCTCGCGTCGCGTCGCTATCCCTCGGTTGCCTACGAGATCGGCGCGGAGATTCAGGCCATCACCGGACAGGAAGTCCGCGTGACCGTGCCGGGTCACACTCAGCGCGGCGGTGCGCCGAATCCCTATGACCGCGTGCTCTCTTCGCGTCTCGGCGCACGCGCGGCAAAACTGATCAGCGAGGGTCGCTTCGGCGAGATGGTGGTCATCCGGAACAATGAGATTACGAGCATTCCGCTCGAGGAGTCGGCGGGCAAGTTAAAGACCGTGGATCCGAACTCGTCGATTGTCGAAGAGGCGAGACTTCTCGGACTCTCGTTCGGAGACCGCTGAGATGGCCTATGTCGCACTTTACCGGAAGTGGAGACCGAAAAACTTTGATGAGGTAAAGGGACAGGATGCCGTCTGCACGGCACTCCGGAACCAGATTGAGACGGGGCGTGTGGGGCACGCCTATCTCTTCTGCGGAACCAGGGGCACGGGAAAGACAAGTGTCGCCAAGATTATGGCGCGCGCCGTCAACTGCGAGAACCCGGTCAACGGAAACCCCTGCGGGGTCTGCGCATCCTGTCGAGCGATTCTCTCGGAGAGCTCGATGAATGTGCAGGAGATTGACGCGGCGTCGAACAACGGTGTCGACAACATCCGCGATATCAAGGAGCAGGTGCAATATCCGCCGACCGACGGCAAGTACCGGGTCTTTATCATCGACGAGGTGCACATGCTCTCGAGCGGCGCGTTCAACGCGCTTTTAAAGACGCTGGAAGAGCCGCCGTCCTATGTGATTTTTATTCTCGCGACAACGGAGCAGAGCAGAATTCCGGTCACGGTGTTGTCCCGCTGCCAGCGCTATGATTTCCGGCGCATCACGACGGATACCATTGCGGCGCGGCTTACGGAACTCGCAGCTGCCGAGCATATTCGGGCGGAAGAGGCCGCACTGCGCTACATCGCGGCGCAGGCGGACGGCGCGATGCGAGATGCGCTGAGTCTGCTCGACGAGTGTGTCGCCTTTTGTCCGGACGGAGAAATCCGCTATGAGGCCGTGCTGAACATACTCGGCGCGGTGGATGTCGAGGTCTTCTCGAAACTGTTTCGCGCCCTGCTCTACGGCAAGACCGGTGAGGCGCTGGCACTTCTCAACCGTGCCTTTCTCGAGGGGCGGGAACTCGGGCAGTTCAATGCGGACTTCCTCTGGTACCTCCGGAACCTGTTGGTCTTAAAGACGGCGGAACACGCCGAGGGACTTGTGGACAGCGCGGGAGAGCGCTTGCAACTGCTCCGCGCGGATGCGGAACTCGCGAATAAGGCCGTGTTGCTCCGGGCAATCCGCGTGCAGGCGGAGCTGTCCCAACAGCTTCGCTATGCATCCGATAAGCGGACGCTCACGGAGCTCGCGCTGATACGGCTCGCGGAGCCGGAGATGGACACCGACGGCGATGCGTTGCTCTCGCGGATTGCGCGCCTTGAGAAGCGCCTGCAGGATGTCGCAAAGAACGGTATCCCGGTCTCGACGGCTGTACCTCCCGCGCCCGCGGAGACGGAAGTTGCGCAGGAAAATACAGCGCACGCGGAAGTCAAAGAAATTGCTCTGTCGCGTCCCGCCTACGAGGACTTCATGAAAGTCCGGAGTGAACTCGGCAGCATCGCGGAGAGTCTCGGCGGCATGTACGCCCCGGCACTCCACAGTTGTGAGCTCATTGCGGAAGAGAGCGGCAAGCTGACCGTCTGTTGTCCCAACGAGGTGACGGAAGGTGTCCTCGGCAACGGGGGACTTGACGCTCTGCGGGACTGTCTGCGGGAGCGCTACGGCAAGGAGTTTCAACTGGGGCTCGCGCGAAAGACCGGTCAGACGGCGGCGCGGAACTATCGCATGACAGAGGAAGAATTGCGGGAACAAATTCATTTTCCGCTGGAGCGGGAAGAATGAGTGCGCCGCAGGCAGTAAAATACAGGAGAAAAAAATATGGCAAGATTTAACGGTATGCCCGGCAACGCAAACAATATGATGAAACAGCTCCAGAAGATGCAGAAGCAGATGGAGGAGCAGGCAAAGGCTTTCGAGAGCAAGGAGTTTGAGGCGACGGCCGGCGGCGGCGCGGTGCGCGTCACGGTGGTCGGCGGCCGGGAGGTCAGCAAGATTACACTGGACAAGGACGCCGTGGATCCGGACGATGTCGAGATGCTTGAGGACCTCATCAAGGCGGCGGTCAATGAGGCACTTCGCATGGCGGAGGCCGAGAACCAGCAGATGATGGGCAAGCTGACCGGCGGACTGCCCTTCTAAGCAAAAGAACGGATTTTCATGGACTATTACGGCAAACAAATCACGAGACTCATGGAAGAGCTCTCGGCGCTGCCGGGCGTCGGCAGAAAGTCCGCGCAGCGCCTTGCGTTTCATATCATCAATATGCCGACAGAGCGCGTCGCGTCTCTGACCGATGCTATTCGCAGCGCGCGGCAAAACGTGCGCTATTGCAAGGAATGTTTTACCCTGACCGATGAGGAGCTCTGCCCGATTTGCAAGAGCGCAAAGCGCAATCACCGGCAGATTATGGTGGTCGAGAACACGAGAGATCTCGCCGCCTATGAAAAAACAGGAAAATACGAAGGCGTCTACCATGTGTTGCACGGTGCCATTTCACCGATGCTCGGCATAGGTCCCTCGGACATCAAGCTCAAAGAACTGATGCGGCGTCTGGAGAGCGATGTGGAGGAGGTCATCATTGCAACCAACCCGAGTCTGGAGGGCGAGACCACCGCGATGTACATCGCGAAGCTCGTGAAACCGACAGGCATCAAAGTCTCCAGAATTGCGAGCGGGGTTCCGGTGGGCGGCGATCTGGAATATATCGATGAGGTCACGCTCCTGCGTGCCCTGGAAGGAAGAACGGAGCTCTAAGAGGCGGAAAGGAAGCGGATGGACAAGCACGAACTGAACGTAAAAGTGGAGCAGATGCGCAAGCAGGCGGGGCTTGGTGACTATCAGACGGCAATGAAGATTGCCGATAAAATCGACTGGAGGCGCGTGTCGAATGTGAGTCTTCTGACGCAGGTCTCCGAGATTTACGAGAAGAACGAGAAGTATCGGGAGGCAAAGGATATTCTGCTCCTCGCGGTCGAGAGAACGCCGATGGGGCGGGGCCTGCTCTTTAAATTGACGCAGCTCGCCCTGAAGGTCGGGAGCATTGACGAGGCGGAGGAGTGCTTCGAGGAGTTTCAGAAGCTCGCGCCGCAGGATTCCCGTCAGAAGCTGCTTCGCTATCAGATCTTAAAGGCAAAGGGCGCACAGCCGCAGCAGCTGATTCCGCCGCTCGAAGAGTATGTGAATGAGGAAATCTCCGAAGAGTGGATGTACGAGCTCGCCGAGCTCTACCATAAGGCGGGAATGCGGGACGCCTGCCTGGATCTCTGCGACCGCATTACCATACTCTTCGGTTCCGGCGAGTGGGTGCAGAAAGCACTGCGCTTAAAGGCAGAGGGCGAGGGAGAACCGTTGAACGAGTACCAGCAGAGCATTGCCGGAGAAATTTACTACCAGCCGGCAAGCTCGCCGCGTCAGAATGCCGTGCGAGAGACAGCGCCGGTGACACCGGCGTTTTCGCAGTCCGTGCCGGTGATTCCGGAGTTTTCGCTGCAGCCGCAGGAGGCAGTGCCGCCTGTCATGACAGCGCCGGAGACTGTACCGCCGTTCACAGCGGTGCCGGAGACCGTACCGCCGCTCGCTGCAGCGCCGGTTGCCGCGCCGCAGTACACGGAGAGTGTGCCGTACGGCAATACGGCGGTTCAGGAGACGGCGGTGCCGCAGCCCGCGGTCGCAATGCCGCAGTATGTCGGCGGCGCTGAGACAGGGATAGCGCCGCAGCCCATGACGGCACAGATTGTACCGGAAACCCCGGCGGCACCGAATCCGGCCCCGGTTTACACGCAGGCGCTGACCGAGCAGTATGCGCCAGGGCAGGAGGATCGCTATCGCAATGTGCCGACCTTCCAAACGGCGACGGCGGCGACGACCGGTGTGCCTTCGTGGACGGAGGCCGTGCAGCCGCAGGAAGCGCCCGCGCAGAACGATATTGATGCCGAAATCGACGCGCATCTCCGCCGTCTCGAGGAGGAGAAACTCGGACGCAGGGCCGCGGCAACGGTTTCACAGTCGCAGAGCGCGGCGCCTATGCAGGTCGCGACGGAAAGCATGCAGACAGCGGTAGCTGCGGGAGCGGGAAGTGTGCCGACCTTAGAGAATGCGGCAGTGACGGAGCGCGCACCGCTTGCGGATCCGCGTACGGTGGAACAGCGCTACCGCGAGGAGAGTTCCCGCCCTTCGCGCGAGTATGTGGTGTCGACCGAGCAGCGCGCGGCCAATTCCGAATTTCCGGGCACCGAGCAGCTCATGGTGGACCGACTCCGCTATGAGGAAGAGAGCGCGGCAGCCAGAGCGCGGGCAGCGGCACGCGCCGGTGAGATTGAAGAGGAGCTGAGATCCCGCGAGGCGAAGCTCGATGAGACCAAAGTGCTGCCGAAACTCCCCGGCCAGGAGAGACGGGAACAGCTCGCGCGGGAAGAGGCAGAACTGCGCCGCCTCGAGCAGGATAAAGAGGCAGAGCTGATTCAGAAACCCGCCGGGAAGACCGAAGAGACCGCGGCTGTCGACGAAGAGACGCCTGCCAAGGCGAGCGAGAGTGCGGAGACCGCGACTGCCGTCAAAGAGGCGCCCGTCAAGGCGGCGGAGCTTGCGGCTGCCCCTGCGGAACAGGTCGCAGAGAAGGCAGACGAGCAGACCGCGGAAACGGCGGCAGGTAAACCGGAGACAGCACCCCCCGCTGTGGCGGAAGCGGCGGCGGAAGAGAAAGCAGCGACATCGGCGACAGAGCGCGCCGTGAGCCCCGCGAAAGAGCCGCTTGCGGAAGAGGCAGCGGTTGCGGAGTACAGACCGAAGCAGCCGAAACTGCTCCGGACACCGGGATCGTTCAACGCACTGATTGAGGGAAGAACTTCGGAAGAAGGACTGCAGGGGGCGGTGGAACGCCTCAAGGAGGCGCAGGCTGTGACCGGCTTCAAGCGTCCGGCAGCCAAGGTGAAGGCAGAGCGTCTCAATGTCTACGGTGTCCGCAATTCCGCGGAGAAGACGGCAGGCCGCGACCTCATCATCGAAGAAGCGGGCGATTTGAGCGATGTGAGCCTCAGCGAGCTGATTCAGCTGATTGCCGCGGACGGCGGCATGCGCACCGTGCTCCTGATTGACAACCCGTTGCAGCTCACCAGACTCCGCGCGTCGCACCCGGAAGTGGAAAAGGTCTTCCACACGGCGGACAAGCGCGAGGATGTGAAGGCATACTTTGCGGCGGAGGCGAAGTACCGGGAGGCCGAGGCGCGTCGTCAGGAAGAAGTGACAAAGAGCGCTCTGGAGGCAAAGGAAGCGCGCCGCAAGGAAGAAGAGGCGCGCCGCAGGGAAGAGGAAGCACTTGAGATAGTGGCCGCTAAGGAAGCGGCGGAGAGAGAAAAGGCCGAGGCCGAGAAAAAGGCCGCGGAAGCGGAGCGGGAGAAGCTCATCAGGGCGCGGGAGAACAATGTAGCGCAGGCGGTCAGTGCCGCCGCCGCACCGGCAGCGAGTGCTGTCAAGGAAGAGACCGTGCAGGCGCGCACCGCACCGCAGACCCGGGCAGAGGACAGAGAGAGACCGAAGGCCGCGGGAGTAGCGCAGGCCACGGAGACAGCGCAGGCGGTAACACGGCAGGCGCACACGCATGCAGAGGAACTCGCAAAACTCGAGGCCGATAAGAAGCGTCTCTATGAGAACGAGCCGATGACCAAGGATGCGTTTGCGAACTATGCGGCGGTCTACGCGCGCAATATCGACTGTGTGATTACGGGCAAGAGCATGAATGCCCTCTACGAGCGGATTGAGCTTCTGCAGGCGGACAATGTAAAGCTCACGCGGAAAAATGCGGAGACTCTGATTGAAGAAGCGGCCGATCGCGCGGAGAAGCCGCCGCTCAGCAGAAGACTCGGCGGGCTCTTCTCCAAGCGCTATAACAAAGACGGGCTCCTGATTCTGAAGGAAGAGGATTTCCTCGGCTGATGGCAGCGCAACTCAGCACCTGGCTTGATCGGAACTGGTTCGCCCTGCTCGTCGCCCTGTTTCTCCTCGGCATGATGCTGGACGGTCACCGGCGAGGCTTCCTTCGCCTCGCGGTGAGCGCCCTTGCCCTGATTCTGACAACCCTGTTTGCGCGGACGGCTCTGCCGGTAACGGCGAGTTTTCTCGCAAAGAACACAGGCTTACAGACAGCCGCGGAGCGCTACATTTCCGAGAAGACAGGTCTTGACACCGTGACGGACCGCCAGATTGATGACACGGCGGGGCAGGACCGCGTGATTGAAAATCTGCCCATTCCGGAAAGCCTGAAAGTCGGACTTCGCGCCAACAATACGGCGACAACCTGGGAAGCGCTCGGCGCGACCGGTTTTCAGCAGTATGCGGCGGATTTCCTCGGGCGAACGCTCTTAAACTACTTCGGCTTCAGCCTGCTGTTTATTCTGTTTCGCATGTTGCTGCACCTTCTGATGCGCGTGCTGAATCTCTTTACCTCGCTCCCGATTATTCACGGAATCAACCAGATTGCGGGAGCTGTGCTGGGACTCGCGGAGGGCTTCTTTTTCCTCTGGTTCGGCTTTATCCTTTTGAATCTCTTTCAGTATACGCCGCTCGGCAGCGGGATTCTGGAGCGCATCGAGGCGACGGGATGGCTCACCTTTCTCTACCAAAACAATCTGTTGCTCACGGCGCTCGGCAATCTCTGGCAGGGCCTGTTCTGAGTGACACGGAAATGTAAATCAAAAAGCCCCGAATCCGAAGGATTCGGGGCTTTTTCTTGTCTTTTCGAAGTTACGGATTCAGCGGTTCTACCACCTGAATCGAAGAAGTGCTCTTTTTCGGCTCGGTGGACTTAGCGGGACCGCTCTTTCCGCCGGAGACAGTCTCGCCCGGGGCAGGCGCGCCGCTGTTGTTGACGGCATTTGCCTTATTGCCCGACTTTGCGGCGGTTGAACTCTCCTTTGCCTTTGTGCCCGCGGCGCTCGTCTGCTTTGTGGCGGTCGAGCTTTCCTTTGCTTTCGTACCCGCAGCGGCGGAAGTTTCCTTTGCTTTGGTGTCGGCGGCGCTTGTCTGCTTTGCGGCGCTGCTTTCTTTCGCCTTGGTGGGAGCGGCGGTGCTTGTCTTTGCGGCGGTCTGGCTTTCTTTTGCCTTGGTGGGAGCCGCTGTGCTTGTTCTTGCGGCGCTCGTGCTCTCTTTCGTCGCCTTAGTCCGGCTCTCGCTCCGCTCTGTCTTGCGGCTGTTCTGCTTCCGCTCGCTCTCGCGCGTCTCATCCTCGACGGCGGTGCCGCCCTGCTTCTTCTCGTCGGCGCCGTAAGTATGGTACTCATGGCTGTTGTCGCCGCCGTTTCCCATCGCATCGAGTTCGGAGAAATTGCAGACAGCTTCGTGGCCGAGTTTATCGGACGCGTGAATTTCGAGGCGGTCGGTCGTAATCTGGAAGACCGCGATGTGGGCGGCATATTCAATGCTGCGCGGGAGCACGCGCTCCTCGTTTGCGTCCATGCCGTAAATCGAATCATAGTCCACACCGGACTGGGCGTCGTCAAAGCTCACGGTCAACATGTTGCCGTCGAGCTCCTCGCCGGAAATCAGCGGGGGCTGATCATCGATCGAGCCGATGTGCTCGTACTGGGTGCGGCTCATGCCGTTGATATAGCGGATTGTGACTTCCAGCGTGCCGTTCTTGTCGACACTCGTCTTATAGTGACCGCCGCCCAGATTTTCAAGGTTCAGCGGTGTGTCGTCGAGCTTGACATCAAACGCAGCGAGCGGCAGGCGCGGGTGCATCTCCAGTTCGATTTCAGCCGAGCGGAAATCGACGGACTCCTCAATATGAAGCTTAAACTTGGGACGCAGGGTCACCAGGAAAAAGATCAGAAGATTCAGGAGAAGAAAGGGGATTACATAGAAGAGAAACACATTGCCCGGCTTCTTTTCCTCCGGCGTCGGCTGATTTGGGTTTCTCGCCTCCTCGTTGGCCATAAGACTCCTTTCAAACAAGCTATATTTTTTTCATTCTAACATTTGCGGGGAATGCGGGCAAGTGCGCGTTTTAAAGGAAAGTTTAGGACTTTTAGGGTAGTCATAAGTACAAAACATGTTATAATAGACGCTATCGTGCGCGGAAAAGCTATGGAAAGAAAAGGCGCACGGTCTTTGTGCTTCTCAGGCAACAAATGGGGGAAATATCATGAACGAGGAGGCAGTAAAGAAAACGATGAAAAAACAGACGATTTTTCAGCGTATCGCGGCGGTTGCACTTTCGCTCGCAATGACGCTTGGTATGAGTAACCTTTCCGGAGATCTCTCGGCGCCCGTACACGCGGAAGAGGGCAAGGTAGTCCTTTCCTACGAGATGGAATATAAGGGACAAGGCTGGACCGGCTGGGCCGGGGACAACCACATGCTGACCCGCACGGGCACCTACCCGACGGCGTTCCGTGCGGCGCTCAGAGAGCAGCCGGCAGGCATGACGGGAACCATTCAGTATCAGGTCAATGTGAGCGGCAGCGGCTGGACCGGCACCAAGGAGAACGGCGCCGTGGCCGGCGTGGAAGGCGGAACGGCGCCGCTCGAAGGCGTTCGTGTCTGGCTGAACGGCGATCTCGCGTCTTCTTTTGATGTATACACGAAGGCACAGGTGAACGGACAGTGGCTCGACTGGGTCACGAACGGACAGGATGCCGGTAAAGTCGGCGTCGGCACGCACATTGACGGCGTGCGGATTGCGGTCGTGAAGAAGGGGGAGACCCCGGCAGAGGTCGCGGCAGCGTCAGTGCGAAAGGTGGATCCGAACCGCCCGATGGTGGCGCTGAGCTTTGACGACGGCCCGAGCAAGTACGACGCACAGATTCTCTCGGCGCTCGAGGCAAACGGCGGCCGCGCGACTTTCTTTATGGTTGGCAATCTCGTGGCGCGTCACCAGAAGACCGTGCAGCGCATGGCGGCGGACGGCATGGAGCTCGGCAATCACAGCTGGGCACACGAGAATCTCGCAAAACTCAGCGGCCCGGCCGTGCAGGAATCGATTCAGAAGACCAACCGCGCAATCCGCGAGGCAACCGGTCAGAGCGCAACGCTGGTGCGCCCGCCCTACGGTTCGCTCGGCGGCAAGGCGCGTCCCACGCTCGCGGCAATGGGCTATTCGGCGACGCTCTGGGACATTGATACCCTGGACTGGAAGACCAAGAACGCGGACAATACGGTGAATGTCGTTCTGAGCCAGGTGAAGGACGGCGATATTGTCCTCATGCACAGCATCTATGCACAGAGTGCGGCGGCGGCAGAGCGCATTATTCCAGAGCTGACCAGAAGAGGCTATCAGCTCGTCACGGTCAGTGAGCTCGCGGCGGCGCGCGGCGTCAAGATGGAGCCCGGCCACAGCTACGGTTCCTTCCACAAGAAAAAGTGAGTACAGCGGAACTTGAGAGCGCACTGAAAAGCGGTGTGCTCTCGCGGGCCTATCTTCTTTGCGGAGAGGAAAGCTATCTCCGCAGGAATTATAAGGCCCGCTTTTTTTCGTTGTTTGCGGGCGACAGCATGAATGTCACGCTGTTGCGAGAAGAGGCGGCGAACGAGGACAATATCATCGCGGCGGCGGACACGCTGCCTTTTTTTGCGGAGCGTCGCCTTGTTTTCGTCGAGGAGAGCGGGCTCTTCCAAAAGAGCGCCGACAAGCTTGCCGATTACCTGCCCGCACTGCCGGAAAGCACTCTTCTGGTCTTTTCGGAGGAGAGTGTCGACAAGCGGACGCGCCTCTACAAGGCAGTTGCAAAGCTCGGCGGGATTGTGGAGTGCGCGCACCCGGCGGAGCAGGATTTGAAGCTCTGGGCAGCGCGCTACCTGCTGCGGAGCGGCAAAAAAATTCAGGAGAGTGTGCTCGAGCAGCTGCTCGCGGCAGTCGGCGGGGACATGGAGATGCTCGGCGGCGAGCTTGAAAAGCTGATTGCCTACCTCGGCGCGCGGGACGTGGTCACGCGGGAAGACCTGGCGGCGATTATTTCGGTCTCGGTTGAAAATCGCATCTTTGATATGATTGCGGCGAGCTGTGAGCGGAAGACAGACCGGGCGCTCTCGCTCTACGGCGACTTGCTTGCCCTCAAGGAAAAGCCCGGGCGCATTCTGGCGATGCTAAGCCGTCAGTACCGTCAGCTTCGCCTTGTCAAGGCCTTTGCGGCCGAGGGAAAGCGGGAAAAAGAAATCGCGGAGCTTGCCGGGCAGCCCCAATGGCTGGTACGGAAACTTTTGCAAATGGGGCGGCAACTTTCGCTCAGCGGCCTTGCGGCCGCCGAACGGCGCGCCGCGGCCTTGGAAACAGCCTATAAATCCGGTCGCATGGGCGAGCAGCTCGCCGTGGAACTGCTGCTTTGCGACAGCGATTTGACAGAATACTCGCTGTAAGTTTGCACAATTTTTAATAAACGACATTCATAAAAATGTGAAAATAATACAGAAAAAACCGAAATACGCATTGACACTCACCGTAATACTTGCTATAGTTACATTGTGATTTGAGTGGACACGGATTCGCGCGACAGCAAAGACCATGAGGTTCCATCCATGGTCGATCTGACACGCACTTTGTTGCCCCGGGGGATTACGGATTATTTTATTCATGGAGGCACGACAATGCACAACGGAACAGTTAAGTGGTTCAATGCGACGAAGGGTTATGGTTTCATCACGGACGATGCGGACAAGAGCGAGATTTTCGTTCACTTCTCCGGTATCAACTCCGAGGGCTACAAGACGCTCGAGGACGGCCAGAAGGTCACGTTCGAAGTGGCTGACGGCAACAGAGGACCGCAGGCAGTCAACGTAACGGCTGTTCAGTAAGCTTATCCCATACGGGGGCAAACGAAACGACAGCAGGATTTTAACTGAGATGGAACAAGAGAGAGTGCGAGAGCATTCTCTCTTTTTTTGTGCCCAGCTCGTACAGTGTCGCCGCAATCTTGCCGAAGGCAATCCGTATCATCCGGGTGCCGCGAAGACCGCTGCAGCACTGCGGCAACAAATGTGCTTGTAGTCAATAGATGATTGGTGTATTATGTAGTTAGTTCACTATTTCGAGCAAACAAAAGGCAATCGGAAGAGCCGAGGGCGCTGCGGATTCCGCATAAGACCGCAGCGCGAACAAAAGAGAGATGACAGAAGAGAGGCAAAGAATGAATCGGATTGAACTTAGGGAGGTCAGCAAGCGCTACGGCAAAAAGTCTGTGCTGGACGGCCTGAACATAACGGTCAGACAGGGAGAAGTTTACGGCCTGATCGGCAAAAACGGCGCCGGAAAGACAACCCTTTTTAAAACCATTCTGGGGCTCACGGAGATACAGGGCGGGCGTGTTTCGATTGACGGAGAGACGACACCGGCAGGGCTTCGAAAGGCAAGGCGAAAGATAGGTTTCTTTATCGGCGGTAATTTTTTTGCGTATCTGAGCGCAGAGGAGAATCTGCGCTTTTACTGCGGCGTCAAGGGGATACGGGATACGGCGGAAATCGGGCGGGTGTTAGCGCTCGTCGGACTTTCGGGCGTCAAGTCCAAGTTCGGCGCCTTTTCACTCGGCATGCGACAGCGTCTCGGCATTGCGAATGCGATGCTCGGGAAGCCGGAGATTCTGCTGCTCGACGAGCCGGTGAACGGTCTCGACCCGGAGGGCATTGCCGAGATGCGCGCGCTGTTTCGGAAGCTGGCTGCGGAAGAGGGGTGTACCATTCTGCTTTCTTCCCATATCTTAGGGGAACTCGAGCACACGGCGGATCGCTTCGGTATTCTGGAGAACGGCACACTGGTGTGCGAGATTGCGCGGACAGAGTTACGGTCCGGGGCAGACGACTGCGTGACCTTGCGTGTTTCAGATTTGGAACGGGCAAGGCGCGTGTTGCAGGCAGCGGGCATTCGGATCTTGGGACGGGAAGAAAACGGGCAGAGCCTTGAGGATTACTATTTTTCGCTGACGGGAGGCAGAAAAGATGCATAACTATATGCTTGCGGACATCGCGCGCATTTTGAAAAAACGAAGCGTCCGCTTCGGAATTCCGGGCTTTGCACTTTGCCTTGCGCTGCTGCTTCTGTTCTACGGCGGCAAGGGTGCGGTTTCTGCCGATATGCGCCGGGCGGCCGAGTTCGCGCTCGACTTTTTCCCGCTGGTCATCGGGACGCTGCTCTTTGTCTCTGTCTATGTGGACGATTTTAAGTGCCGGGCAATGCAGGTCGCAATCGGCGCGGGCGTCTCGCGAGAAGGTATCGTCCTCGCAAAATTCGGAGAATGCGCGCTGCTTCTGCTCTGCACGCTCGTGCCGACCGCGGCGCTCTGCTTTCTGCTGCCTGGCATACGCCATCTGTTCTACACAGGCGCGGAGGCGGTCGCCCTCACCATCGCACAGGTATTTCTGCGGACGCTCGGTTTTATGCAGCTTGCGGCGACACTCTGCTTTCTCACGCAGAACAGTTTGCAGGGCGTGATTGCCTTTGCGCTGCTCTCATCGAACGCAATGTATATTCTGATCACAATGACCCTTCTGACGGGACCGCTCAAAAACAATGTGGGACGCCTTCAGCCCTTTCTTTACACTTCGATGCTTCGCAGCGTGCAGACCGACATACTGAACGGAAAGCCGTTTGTCGGCATGTTTGTGCTCGCAATCGGAGTGTATATGCTGCTTCCGCTCATCCTTGCGCTGTTGGGATTTCGGAAGAAGGAATTGTCGTTTTAAGGAGGAAGTATCATGCGAAGTATTCTGAAAAAAATACGGCAGGTATGTGTTCGACTGCTCCTAGGGCTCATTCTGCTTCTGCTCGGAATCGCACTTTTCTGTTTCGGAAAGCAGAAGATAGAGGAGGTACAGGCGCACCGGGAAATTCCCGAACTCAGAGCAGAGATGCAGTCTCTATCCGC
>ERZ773069.611-NODE-611-length-23154-cov-7.509892_pt1 | contig 23154 bp, 20 predicted proteins | sample MGYA00580619_ERZ773069 | MGnify/ENA primary metagenome ERZ773069 (study PRJEB29015, sample SAMEA2738007) | human oral metagenome | biome: human oral; feature: human-associated habitat; material: dental | place: China | collected 2108 ...
GCTAAAATTATATAAATTTATGGTTTGAGTAAAATAGTCATAGCTTTTGAGTTTGGTTTTAAATAAGTTTTACTATATTATTTTTCTTTTTTCCAATCAATACTTTTCACTAGGATAAAGAATATTAACCCTGCTAGCGTATTTGAAAATAAATTTCCCCAAAAAATTGAGTAAAGACCAAGATATTTTTGCGTTGTTAAAATAAAAATGTATCGTAATAGCCAAATCCGTAAAATAGACATAGCTAAAGGTATCCTTGTTCTTCCAAGAGCGATAAAAACACCTTGTGAAATCATAAATACACTAAATCCAATTACAGAATATGTGTAAATATGTAAAGCTTTGTCAGCAATCTCAATAACTTTCGAGACGTTTGTAAAAATAAGTACAAGTGGTAAAGAAATAGGTAAAATTAATATGATTGTCAAAATAGAAATTATAACTCCTGTTTTCCATCCAATTTTAAAAACATCTTTAGATTTTTTTACATTTCCTGTTCCCATATTTATACTAATCATTGAAGAAACTGTAGTTCCAATTGAGGATGGCAAGATAAAGCAGATAGCATTAATATTTGAAGCAATTCCTTGTGCGTTCAGGGCAATTGCACCAAATTTTTCCATTTCTTTGTTTATAAGAAAAAATCCAAGATACAAAAAAGCATAGTTTAACATTGAAGGAAAGCCGATATTAAGCAATTTTTTTATGATAGGCAATTTTATTGAATAATTTCTCAGACTTAATTTAACATCGCCTTTTTTTAAGAATAAGTCATAAAACATCCAAATTGTAATGGTAATATAGGAAAAAAGCGAGGCCATTACAGCACCTGTGATTCCCATTTTTAAAGCATATAAAAAAATTGAGTTAAAAATTATTTTCAAAATTAGTAACAAAAAAATACGAATAAATGTAACTTCAGGCCGTCCAATTGCATTTTTTGAGGAATTATAAATAGCAGCTAGAAATACAAAAGGCATTACAAGTGAATAAAGGGAAATGTAAATATAAACATTGTCACGAATTTCAATAGTTGTGTATTTTGAAATTATAAAAGCCGAAAAAACGCAGACTGGAATAATTAAAATTCCAATGATAAAACTAAATACAAAAATTTGAAGCATGGTTTCTTTTACAGCAAGCATTCTTCCTTTACCATAAAGTCTACCAAGCATAACAAGAGTAGCCACACCTAATCCTTGGGACAAGGCAATCATAACATTAAGAATAGGCTGGCTGAACGTAACGGAACTTGCTACTTGAACATTTGTGAGCCTGTTAAGGAATAAACTGTCAGAAAGTGGAATAAGTGCCTGGATAATGCCGACTAGCAATGTGGGGATGGATAGAAAGAGCAGTGTGTTTATAACTTTTCCATTTAAAATCATTTCACGCCGTTCTTCATTAGATTGAGTTTTAAAAATCATTTGTTCTCCTCCTTTCAAAAAATATCGTATTTTTTTATTATAACATTTTTTTTGAAATTTTAAAACTAAAATTAAAAAGGGAAATTTTACAATTTTTATCAAAAATACTTTACAAATATGAAAAAATTAGTTATAATGATAAATATTATGTGATAGAGGTGCAATTATTAAAAGTAAATTTACGGAGAAAAGTCGATTCTGTGAAATAAGTTGAAAGGAATAATTGCCGAAGCGTAGGGATTGACTATCTTTATTGCTGGGGCTATGGAGAATATCCATAGGACTGTCATTATCAAAGGATAATGGGGAGCTGTCAGATATAATTCATATAAATTTTTTAAGTTTTTTAGTTTTAAATAAAAATAATAAAAATTTTTAGATATATGTTTTATATGCTGATGCTTGTTATCGGCATTTTTTATTATCCGAAAACAAAATACTGAAAGGAGAAGGAAATTTTTTATTTTTAAAAAGTTTCTATGGAAATATGAAATTATTTGGAACGTCGAAAGTTAATGAAAATGGTAATTTATCAATAGGAGGAGTAGATACAGTTGAACTCGTGAAAGAATTTAAAACGCCACTTTATGTGATGGATCAGGAGCTTATTGAAACAACGATAGATAAAATGAAAGAGGCATTTAAGTCAACGAGATTTAATACAAGAATTGCTTATGCTGGAAAAGCGTTTTTATCAACAGGGATGATTAAACTGGTTGAATCAAAAGGGCTGGATTTGGATGTTGTTTCGGGCGGAGAACTTTATACTGCTCATAAAGCGGGATTTCCGATGAATAAAGTTCATTTACATGGAAATAATAAATTGGTAAATGAAATTGAAATGGCTGTTGAATTTGGGATTGATACGATTGTTGTTGATAATGAGGATGAAATTGATAAAATTGAGAGAATTTGCCGTGAGAAAGGGAAGAAGCAGGCTGTGCTTGTGAGAATTGATCCAGGAATTGAGGCACATACGCATCATTATATAAAGACTTCTGGGCTTACTTCAAAATTTGGAATTTCATTGTTTCAAGATAATTTATTTGATATAATTAAAAGATTGAATGATAGCGAATGGATAGAATTTAAAGGATTTCATACGCATATCGGTTCGCAAATTTTCCAATCGGCGTTCTTTATATTTGCTCTAGATGAGATTTTTAAATATTTGGATAAATTGAAAAAGGAATTGGGAATAGTAGTTCACACAGTAAATATGGGTGGAGGATTTGGAGTTTACTATAAGGAAGGAGATGATCCGAAACCGATAGAGGAAGTACTTAATGAAATAATAACATACACGGAAGCAATGGAAATTAAATATCAGATTGGATTTAAGGAACTTTGCATTGAGCCAGGAAGAAGCATTGTTGGAAATGCAGGAACTACTTTGTACGAAGTTGGAGGAATTAAGGAAACAGTCGGCGGAAAAACGTATGTGTTTATAGATGGAGGAATGTCGGACAATATAAGAACGGCATTATATCAGGCAGAATATGAAGCTGGAGTTGTAAACAAGCTAAATGACACAGATGTAAGAGAAATAACTTTGGCAGGAAAACTGTGTGAATCAGGGGATATTATCATTGAAAAAGGAAAATTGCCAAAAGCAACAGAAATTGGAGATATTGTGGCAGTAACGACAACAGGGGCATATTGTTACACAATGTCAAGCAACTATAACAGAATGATGCGTCCAGCAGTTGTATTCGTAAAGGATGGAAAAGCTAAAGTTGCGGTAAAGAGAGAAACATTGGATGATTTAATTAGAAATGATGAAATTTTTGATTTATAAAAAATAAGAAAGAGGTGAATTTACTGTGATTATTGTGCATAAATATGGTGGAACTTCGGTTGCTACAACGGAGAAAATAATGAATATCGCAAAATATCTAGGAAGTGTAAAGGATTCTGGAAATGATGTAGTTGTCGTGGTTTCAGCAATGGGAAAAACTACAGATGCCCTAATAAAATTGGCTCACGAAATTACCGATAAACCTGATTTGAGGGAGATGGACAGGCTGATGTCAACTGGAGAGCAGCAGACAATTGCATTACTTAGTATTGCTTTACAGACGCTTGGATACGAAGCTATCTCGCTTACAGGGGCTCAGGCAGGAATAAAAACAAGCGGACATTATACAAAAAACAGAATCGAGGACATTAACGGAAAAGAGATAAAAGAACATTTATCAAAAGGGAAAATTGTAGTTGTAGCTGGATTTCAGGGAGTAAATGAAGCTGGAGATGTGACAACTTTGGGACGTGGAGGATCTGATACATCGGCTGTTGCTCTAGCGGCTGCACTTGGAGGGAAATGTGAAATTTACACAGATGTAGATGGAATTTACTCAATTGATCCAAGAGTTTATAAAGATGCCAAAAAATTGCCAGTTGTTTCTTATGATGAAATGATGGAGCTGGCTTTTTTAGGAGCTGGAGTAATGGAGCCAAGAGCAGTTGAGCTTGGAAGCAAATATGGTGTAGAAATTTACGTTGGAAAATCGCTTGGAGAAAAAAACGGAACGATTATAACGTCAGTAGAAAAAACAAAGGAGAATAAGGAAATGGAGCAAAAAGTAATAACAGGGGTATCAATCAATGAAAATATGGTAATGGTAAACGTGGAGGAAATTCCAACAAATGCACAAAATGTGTATGAAATTTTTGAAAAAGCCGAAGAAAATGGAATAAACATTGACATAATAAGTCAAAATGACGTAACAAGCCATCACGGAAGCTTTGCCTTCACTTGTCCAAAAACAGACATTGCCGCACTTGAAAAAATTGGAGCAGAAATAGAAGCGGAATTTCCAAGAACATCGTTCATAATAAATCCTTACATTACAAAAGTTTCTGTAGTAGGAATAGGGTTGATAAGTAACATTGGAGTTGCTGCCAAAATGTTTAGAATCCTTTCAGAAAACGACATAAGTTTCCATCAGGTTTCTACTTCTGAAATCAGTATTTCGTTAGTTGTAGACGAAGTTATGGGGAAAAAAGTGGCTGAGTTATTTGCGAAGGAATTTGATTTGTAGAAGGAAGGTTTGAATGAAAAAAATAGTAATTTTATTAATGTTGATTATTGGAATGGTTTCTTTTGGTAATAATTATCAAAATAATTCAGAACTTGAAAAAGAAGTCAAGCAAACGATTAATAATTTTAATCAGCTTGAAAAAGATAAGCTATTTTCTGAACTAATGAAAAAGAAAACAAAATTAACGCTTGAAACAATAAAGATTAATGGTGCAGAGCCAGAGAATAAAACTAAACAAAAATCATTTATGGCAGTAATGGAGATGGTAACAGAACAACATTTAAAAAATTTAATTTACAATTCAAAAATTGAACTGGAAGATATAGAATATATATCAAAAAATAAAGCTAATGTTTCAATAACTTTAAAAATGATAGATGCAATGGAACTTTTGACAAGTTCAGAAAAATATCTTTTGAGTAAATATGGAAAAGGTGGAAGATATTTAGATACAGATATATTTTTAGATGAAAAAGTCAAGAATGATGTAATGAAATATTTTGATGAACATACAAAAGAATTGATGAAAAATGATGATAATAATAATGAAATAGTTGATATCGAATTAGAATTCACTTTAAGAAATGGGAAATGGGTTAGTAATGAAACTATCTCAAGATATATTTTGAACCAATTCAAAAATTATTAAATATAAAATATAAAAAATAATGGAGGTTTTTGAGATGTTAAAATTTGAGAAATATCAAGGTGCGGGGAATGATTTTATTATTGTTGCTGAGAAGGATCTTATTGAAAAAGGAATACCTGAATACGGGGAATTTGCTAGTCAGGTTTGTGACAGGCATTTTGGAGTGGGTTCGGATGGACTGATTATTTTGAAATATGTAGCAAGCATGCCATTTATGTTTTTCTTTAATGGAGATGGAAGTCAGGCTCCAATGTGCGGAAATGGAATAAGATGTTTTTCGCATTATCTTGTAAATAATCATTTGATTGAAGGGGATGAATTTGTTGTAAAAACAGTTCCTGGAGACTTGACTATAAGAGTAAATTACGATGAGGAAAAAGACGATTTCACAGCAAGAGTAAATATGGGAAAACCTGTCTTTAATGTAAAAGAATTAATAAATATTGAAAAAGAGCAGTTTTTAAGAGAAAAAATCAATATCGACGGAACAGAAATTGAAATTTCGTATATTTTTATGGGAACTGACCATTCTGTAATATTTGTAAATGACTTTACAGATTATAACATTGATGAGCTTGGTAAAAAAATTGAGAATTATACTGACTTATTTCCCAAAAAAGTCAATGTAAACTTTGTAAAGGTGTATGACAGGGAGCATATAGAAGTAATCACTTGGGAACGTGGAGCAGGAAGAACATTGGCTTGTGGAACTGGGGCTACAGCTTCAGCTGTACTTGCCAAAACTTTTGATTTTGTAGATGATAAGGTAAATGTGAAAGTTCCAGGAGGGCAGCTTGTTATTGAGTATGAAGGTGGAGAAAATGATGTATTTATGACAGGACCTAGTGAAAAAATAGCTGAAGGAATGTATAAATATCAAAGATAATTAAATTTTTAGTTTAGGAAGTTAAATTAAGGAAAGAAGGGATAAAATGAAATTTGAAGGTTCGTACGTTGCGTTAATTACGCCATTTAAAAATAATGGAATGGAATTGGATGAAGATAAATTAAGAGAATTGGTAAATTATCACATTGAAAATGGAACATCTGGAATCGTACCTTGCGGAACAACTGGAGAAGCTCCAACTCTTACATTTGCAGAACATGAAAAAGTAATAAAAATAGTTGTGGAAGAAGTGAAAGGAAGAATACAGGTAATCGCAGGGGCAGGATCAAATAACACAACAAGAGCGATAGAACTTACAAAATACGCAAAGGAACTGGGAGCAGATGCAGCGTTAAGCACTTGCCCATACTACAATAAACCAAGTCAAAGAGGACTTTATGAGCACTACAAAACAATTGCACAAGAAGCAAAATTTCCTATAATGCTTTATAATGTGCCTGGAAGAACAGGAACAAATATTGAAGCGGAAACAATCGCAAAACTGGCTGAACTGCCTGAAATTGTAGCTGTAAAGGAAGCGACAGGAAGTCTTGAACAAATGATAAGAATTCAGGATTTATGCGGAGATAAAATTGAAATTCTTTCAGGAGAAGATCACCTAATCCTACCAATGCTGTCAATCGGTGCAAAAGGAGTCGTTTCTGTAGTTGCCAACATAATGCCTCAAGAAATGAGCGATTTAATCAGTTCATTCTTAAACAAGAACTTTGATAAGGCATTTGAACTGCATACAAAATTATATGATGTAAGCAGAAACATGTTCGTAGAAGGAAATCCTGTAACTGTGAAAGCTGCTATGAAAATACTTGGAAAACTTGACAATGACATAGTAAGATTGCCATTGACGGCAGCTGAAGCTGATACTTATGGGAAATTGACAAAAGTGTTTAAAGAAAAAGGGATTTTTTAATTTTTTATTTGCTGGAAAATTTTCAATTATGAAAAGAGCTGGAGTGAAATCCAGTTTTTTTTCTTTACTCAATATTTAGATTAATACTATTTCCCATTAAAATAGTAGAAATCAAAAATTCATGGAATTAAACCTTTTTTACAAGATTATGCTATTATACAATCTAAAATATCCTTTAATTAAATTTAATCATTAAGTATTTATCTTAAGGGATTTTATAATTTTAGTTTATAAATATTATAATTAATAATAGTTTTTTCTATTTTTTTTACGTAAGGGCATCAGACGCCATGCCCTTACAACCCCGCTTACACAAAACTTTCTTATAAAGAAAAAATAAAACTCGCTTCGTAAAACTACGCTCACTTTCGCAAACAAGAGTTGTTTTAACATAAATAAGTTCTATCATTATAAAAATTATAGCGAAAGAAATACATTCGTATTTAATTATTTTTCCTTTAACGAAATTTTGTTTATTTAATATTTTCTAAATTTAAGAATTTAAATATAATAATCTTTATAATCTGATACAGAATGTCGTGATTTTTTTGAAATGAAAACGACTAAACACATTTATGTGTTTCTTTCGCCAAAAGCTTTATAGCAAAAATATTTTATAGAATTGTTCTAAATTTTATTTGCGAAAGCGAGCGCCAGCGAGTTTCGTTTTCGTAGTAATTCAAGTTTATCCAAATAATAAATGTTTAGAATACTTTCCCAAATAAAATTTGGGAATATTTCAAAAAAATGCTTAGACGAGCCAGGGATAGTGCGTAGCACTTTCGCCATTCTCTTTAATATGCCATTATTTAAAGATGTTAAAATAACTTTTATTGCGAAATGAAGGGAAATGGTGCCTGATTTCCCTTGCTTATATAAAAAGAAAATATAGAATTACAAAAAACATTTATTAATAATAAGCAATTTTTCAAATTCTGAATAAGAATTTTTTATATAGATACTTAAAAATCAAGCAAAATTTTTTCTTATAATTTCATAAAAAATTATTACAGAAAAAAAATCTAAAAAAAAATCTAAAAAATTTTTTTGATTATTTGAAATTATGGGGTACAATATTGTTAATAGGGAAATATTTTTTAATAATGGAAATTAGAAATTGAGAGGAATGGATAAAGATGATACACACAACGAAAGAGTTAGAAGAGATACAGAAAAATTTTATCGAAATGGAAGTAAAAAGTTTTGCAAGGGAAATTATTGAATTTATTGATGAAAGTCCGAGCAGTTATCATGTTGTAAAGAATTGTTCAGATATTTTGGATGAAAATGGATTTGAGAGAATTATGCCTCGTGAAAAATGGGAGTTAAAAAAAGGAGGAAAGTATTTTTTCAAAAAATCCAGTTCTACAATAATTGCTTTTACAGTTGGTGAAAATTTTGATGCGAGAAAAGGGTTTAAGATTTTTGGGGCACATACCGACTCTCCTTGTTTTAGGATAAAACCTAACCCTGAAATGGTGACAGAAAATATGGTGAGATTAAATACAGAAGTTTATGGAGGGCCTATTTTGAGTACATGGTTCGATAGACCGCTCTCTATTGCCGGACGTGTTATTGTGAAAGGTGAAAATCCATTTTTTCCAAAAACTGTAAAAATTAAGATAGATGAACCGCTTTTGATAATACCAAATCTTGCGATTCATCAGAATAGAGAAGTAAATAATGGAGTAAAAATTGATAAACAGAATGATGTCTTGCCTGTAATTTCACTTATTAATCATAATTTTGAGAAAGAAGGCTATCTTGAAAGAATTATTTTAGAAAAAACAGGAATAAAAAAGGAAGATATAATTGATTTTGACTTGTATTTGTATGCAACGGAAAAAGGGTGTCTTTTAGGTACAAATGAGGAATTTATATCTTCACCAAAAATTGACAATCTTGCTTCTGTTTATACAGGGCTGATTGGACTTGTGGAATCTGAAGAAAATAAGGACAGGATTAATATTTTTGTAGCTTTTGATAATGAAGAGATAGGAAGTGCCACAAAGCAGGGAGCTGATTCTAATTATCTTTTGAATACGCTCGAAAGAATTTCATTGTCGTTAGGACTTGATAGAAGCGAGTTTTTACAGATGCTGGAAAGTTCATATATTTTATCAGCTGATGCGGCACATGCGGCACATCCTGCACATTTAGGCAAAACAGACCCTACAAACCGTGGAAGAATAAACGAGGGTGTTTCAATAAAAATTAGTGCAAAACAAAAATATACATCCGATGGATATTCAATTGCTGTAATCAGACAACTTATTGAAGGAACGGATATACGGATTCAGCCTTTTGTAAATGAATCAAATGAACTTGGAGGAAGTACAATTGGACCTCTTTCTTCAACACATCTGGATATAGACGGAGTAGATTTGGGAGTTCCAATGTTTGCAATGCATTCGGTACGTGAATTATGTGGAATTTTTGATGTATTTTATTTGAAGGAATTAGCGAAAGAGTTTTTTTCAAAAGGATAGAAAATATTATTTTTAAGGAGATAGTCATTATATTGGCTATCTTTTTTAAATGGCGAGTTTGTTGTTTTTTTACATTATCTATGATAAAATGAAATATAAAATAGCAGAAAGGTAATAGAATGAAAGTATATTTAGAATTGTTCTGGATTTTTTTTAAGATAGGTGCATTTACTCTTGGTGGGGGCTATGCTATGGTTCCGCTTATTCAAGCTGAAATTGTTGTCAAAAAGAAATGGATTGAGGAAGAAGAATTTGTAAAGCTTCTGGCACTTGCCCAGTCTTCACCAGGTGCATTGGCAGTAAATATATCGGTTTTTGTAGGTTATAAAATGAAAAAGATGCTTGGTGTAATAGTTACAGTTATAGCAGCAACATTGCCATCTTTTATAATTATTCTTCTTATAGCATCACTGTTTAGCAATATACAGGATAATATATATGTAATAAAGGCATTTAAGGCAATAAGACCAATGGTGGTTGCATTAATTGCGGCAAGTGTCTATACAATTGGAAAATCGGCTAAAATTAATAGAAAAACGTTATGGATTGTGATTTTGGTTGCAGTAATGGTAGCATTTTTTAAATTTCCGCCTATTATTATGATTATTTTAGGTGCATTTTTAGGAAATCTTTGGATGATTTGGAGGAAAAATAAATGAATTTAGCGATATTATTGATATTATTTTTTATATTTTTTAAAATAGGATTGTTCAGTTTTGGTGGTGGATATGCAATTTTACCGCTTATTCAGGCAGATGTTGTAGATTTACATAAATGGGTAAATGTACAGCAATTTACAGATATTGTGGCAATTTCACAAGTAACACCAGGACCAATTTCATTAAATGCCGCAACTTATGTTGGATATTTGATTGGAAATAAAGTGGGATTTTGGGATGCGTTTATAATGGGGACAGTTGCAACAATAGGACTGATTCTTCCATCAGTTATTGTAATGTCATTTTTTAGTAAATTTTATTTGAAGTTTCAGGATAATAAATATATGGATAATGCGTTTGCAGGCTTAAAAATTGTTGTTGTCGGATTAATTCTGGCGGCAGCTATAATGCTGATTGATAAAAATAATTTTATAGATTGGAAAAGTGTGGTAATATTTATTATTTCTGTGATACTTGTGCTAAAATGGAAAGTAAATCCAATATTGCTCACAGTAATTGCAGGAATTGCGGGAATAATAATTTACTAAATACAACTATTTTCTTAAAAGTAAAAATTAATAGACTGAGAAATTTTAAAAATAAATTTTGTAATGAAAATATATGGGAATATTTTATAATTATTAAAACATAAAATGAATAAATATCGATTTTTAATAAAAGAAAAGGATATGAAAGAAAAGAGGTAAATTATGAAAAAAAAATATACTATTGCATTATTAATATTAATTTTGGTATTTAGCTGTGGTAAAAAAGATAAAAAGACGCAAAATTCTCAAAGTAAGTCAAAGATTGAAAATATAAAGGATGATAAGCTTAAGGAATTAACGAAAAAAGCTGAAAAAGGAGATGTGTCGGCACAAACTGAACTTGGAGAAATGTATCTTCACGGAAATGAAGTAAAAGCAGATTACAAAAAATCTATGGAGTGGAGTAAAAAAGCTGCTGAAAAAGGAAGCTACCGTGCAATGACTAACATCGGAATTCTTTATTTTGATGGACTTGGTGTAGAAAAAGACTATAAAAAGGCTTTTGATTCATTTTCAAAAGCGACAGATGGCGGAGATACAAAAGGACCAAGATATTTAGGGATAATGTCTGAAAAAGGGCTTGGAGTGAAAAAAAGCCTTGATGATGCCGTATTTTACTATGAAATTGGAGATAGTAGCGGAGACTTGACTTCACGGTATAACCTTGGGAAGATCCATGAAAAAGTGGGAGATTATGCAAGATCAATAGAACTTTATAAAAAAACAGATGGCAGAATGGATAAAATTACAGCTCCAATGTACGAAGCACTTGGAGATCTATATGCAGCTGGAAAAGGTGTAGAAAAAAATACAAAAGAAGCTAAGGAATGGTATGAGAAAGCTGTAAAATCTGGAAGTCAGGAAGCACAAGAAAAAATAGCAAAATTAAAATAATCTTTAAAATTTTCATTTAATTTTTTGTTTTAACAAGTTATAAAAAATTTGTAAATAATGTTATTTACTAAAATTGTTATTTATGATAAAATAAGTTAAGAAATTTAAATATATTTATATAACTATATAATTTTTATTTTAATTAAATATAAATTCTATAATTTCAGAAATTTAATTCTTAATTTTATAAATTTGAATTTTATGTGAACTATAAATATAATATTTAGATTGAATATAAAATTAAGAGAACTTTATTTCAGACTATACTTTTTTACTTAAATTTTATATAATTTTTAGGATTTTATAAAATAAAAATTAATGAAAATAGAAAGGAGATGCTACGCTAATTGTAGTCTTTTTTATTAAAAGGTAGAAAATGTTGTAATAAAAAAAGAAACGTAGCAATAGGAAATAATGTTAGAAACATTGATTTTTAGAGAAATAAGATATAATGAAAATAATGAGCAGCTTCTCAAGGAAAATTTGGAAAAAATAAAAGAAAATCCTGATGATGTGGAAGTATTAAAAACATTAGCTTCCATCTATCACGCACTAAAAGAAAATGATAAAGCAATTGATATTTATGAAAAATTGGTAAAATTAAAACCTGAAGAAATAGAAACAAGAGCATTTTTAGGTTATTTGTACTATGAAAATGAAGAACTTGACAAAGCTGAAGAAAACTTTAATAAGGCACTTGATGTAAGCACAGAAGATGAACCGTTTATATTGTTCCTTTTGGGGAATATTTATTCAAGAAAAGGTAAAATCTCAGAAGCGGTTGACTGTTATGAGCTTGCTATATTCCTTGATTTTGATATGTATGTTGCACATATTGATTTTGCTAGAAAATATGAACATATGGGACGGCACCAAAAGGCGCTTGAAGAATACAGGGCAGCCTTTAGAATTGATTCAAGGGATGAAGGACTTATTGAAAAAATAAACTACATCGAAAATAAATGTAAAAATTCAGCAGATGAAGATAAAAAAGTAAATTTTTCAGGAGCAAATTTAGGAATTGTTTAAAATCAAACTGAATATTTTTAAGTAAAATATAATTTTAGAAAGTTGTCATATGATAACTTTCTATTATTTTTTAAATGATGTTGAAGGAGAGAAAAAGTGGTAAATTTAGTATGTGAAGCTATTCTTCCAGATTGTCCGATGAAGGATGTGGAAGAAATTGAAAAAAGTATAATGACAACTTATAAAAAAAGCATATGGTCAAAGTTTTTAAAGGCAATTAGTGATTTTGATATGATACAGGATGGAGATAAAATAGCAATTGGAGTTTCTGGTGGAAAAGACAGTTTGCTTTTAGCAAAGCTGTTTCAGGAATTGAAGAAAGATAAACGGAAAAATTTTGAATTTAAGGCAGTTAGTTTAAATCCTGGTTTTAGGAATTCTGATTTGGATAATTTTAAAAATAATTTGGACAAGTTAAATATTGACTGTGATATTATTAATACGAATATTTGGGAAATTGCAAATGAAAAGGCAAAGGATTATCCGTGCTTTTTATGTGCTAAAATGCGACGTGGAATTTTGTATACACAAGTGGAGGAGCTTGGATTTAATAAATTGACGCTTGGGCACCATTTCGATGATGTAATTGAAACCACTCTTATAAACATGCTTTATGCAGGAACAATGAAGACAATGACTCCAAAAGTTCCATCAACTTCTGGAAAATTGGAACTAATTCGTCCATTAATCTATGTAAAAGAAGCTGACATAATTGATTATACAAAAACAAATGGAATCCGTGCGATGAACTGTGGATGTACAATCGAAGCTGGAAAAACTTCAAGTAAACGTAGGGAAGTAAAAAATTTATTAGCCGAACTTGAAGAAAAAAATCCAGGAGTAAAGCAAAGTGTATTCAATTCAATGAAAAATATAAATTTGGATTATGTTTTTGGATATACAGGTGGTAAAGAAGCTGAATAAATAAAGAAATTGTTATATTTAATTGTAATTGTTATATTTAATTGTAACTGATAGCTTTAAAGTAAAAAATATAACTTTATAATATCGTGGCATTAAATATTTAGAGTAGTCATAGACTGCTCTTTTTATATATAGTTTTTTAGTCAGAAGTTGAAAAATTGATTGTATATATAGGGAGAATAAGGTATAATTAAAAAAGAAATATAAAAATAAAAGTTTAGGAGTGAATTTTATGAAAAAAAATTTCAATCAAAAATGGTGGCATAAATCAGTAGTTTATCAAATTTATCCAAAGAGCTTTAATGATACGACTGGAAGTGGAGAAGGGGATATAAGGGGAATTATCGAGAAACTTGATTATCTGAAGGAACTTGGAGTGGAAGTAATCTGGATTACTCCAATGTATAAATCTCCACAAAATGACAATGGATATGATATAAGTGATTATTATGACATTGATCCTAATTACGGGACAATGGCAGATTTTGAGGAAATGCTGATAGAAGCACATAAAAGAAATTTAAAAATAGTTATGGATATTGTTGTAAATCACTCTTCTACTGAAAATGAATGGTTTAAAAAGTCTGAAGCAGGGGATTCTGAATATAAGGATTTTTACATATGGAAAGATGCGGTTGATGGAAAAGAGCCTACAAACTGGCAATCAAAATTTGGAGGAAATGCCTGGCAATATTCAGAAAAAAGAGGACAGTATTACCTTCACTTGTTTGATGTTACGCAAGCTGATTTAAACTGGGAAAATGAAAATGTAAGAAAAAAGGTATATGAAATGATAAAATTCTGGCTGAATAAAGGTGTGGATGGATTTAGGCTGGATGTTATAAATCTTATATCAAAGGATCAGAGATTTTTAAATGATGACGGAAGTGATACAAGATTTGTTCCTGATGGAAGAAGATTTTATACAGACGGACCTAGAATTCACGAATTTTTGAAGGAAATGAATAAAGAAGCCTTTGGAGGAGGAGAACTTATTACGGTTGGAGAAATGTCTTCTACAAGCCTTGATAACTGTATCAGATATTCAAATCCTGATGAAAAGGAATTATCAATGGCGTTTTCATTCCATCATTTAAAAGTAGATTATCCAAATGGAGAAAAATGGGCAAAAGCACCATTTGATTTCGTGGAGTTAAAAAGAATATTCTCTAAATGGCAAATTGGAATGTACGAAGGAAATGGATGGAATGCGACTTTCTGGAATAACCACGATCAGCCAAGAGCATTATCAAGATTTGGAAATGATAAGGAATATCATAATGAGTCGGCTAAAATGCTTGCCACAGTTCTTCATGGATTACAGGGAACACCTTACATTTATCAAGGAGAAGAATTTGGAATGACAAATCCATATTTTGATAAGATTAGTAAATATCGTGATGTAGAATCAACTAATAATTACAAAATTTTACTTGATAAAGGATGTTCTGAAGAAGAAGCTGTTGAAATCTTAATGCAGAAATCGAGAGATAATTCTAGAACGCCTGTTCAATGGAATGATTCTGAAAATGCAGGATTTACAACTGGAACTCCGTGGATTGGAGTGCCTGAAAATTATAAAAAAATTAATGCTAAAGCTGCTTTAAAAGACAAAAATTCAGTATTCTATCATTATAAAAAATTAATCGATTTAAGAAGAAATGAAGAATTGATGGTAACAGGAAAATATGAAGATATTGATTTGGAAAATAAAAGTGTTTATGCCTATAAACGTGTTGGTGAAAATGGAGAATTAGTTGTAATTAGTAACTTTTATGAACCAGAAGTGGAATTCGAATTGGAAAAAAATGGGATTAAAGGCTTAGAAAATACTCAGATTTTATTATCAAACTATGAAACAAATCCTGAAATTAAAGATGGAAAAATTATTTTAAAGCCTTATGAATCGATTATTTTTAAAAAATAATAAAAATAAAGTTTGCTACTAAATAAATTTTTTATATTTGAACTTATTTAATAGTATTTTAAATAAAAAGTAAAGAAGGAAATAAAAATGAAAACAGAAATTATATGCGTTGGAACAGAATTATTAGTTGGAGATATTGTGAATACAAATGCACAGTATATTTCAGCAAAACTTACAAATATTGGTATTGATTTGTATTATCAGACTACAGTTGGGGATAATTATGGAAGGCTTATGGAGTGTATTGAAAATGCTTTCAAAAGAGTTGATTTAGTAATTACTACTGGAGGACTTGGACCTACAATTGATGATATTACAAAGGAAGTTGTAGCCGATTATTTTGGAGAAGAGTTAGAATTAATTGAGAAATACTATGACTTTATTGTAAAAAAATACAATGAAAGAGGTTTTGGAGAAGTAGCTTCTGGCGGGAGAAAAGAAGCTTCAATTTTAAAAAATTCAAAATTGCTAGAAAATGAAGTTGGGCTTGCACCAGGATTTTTTTACGAAAAAGATAATAAAAAAATAATAGTATTGCCAGGACCTCCTAGAGAAATGGCTTGGATGGTAGATAATCAAGTTTTACCACTTTTAAAGCAATATTCAAATGATGTTTTACTAATGAAAACTCTTGAAATAAAGGGAGTCCCGGAAGGAAAAATTGACGACAGACTAAAAGATTATTTTGAAATGTCAAATCCGACCGTTGCTCCATATGCGAAAGAAGGCTGTGTTCATGTAAGAATCGCTATGAAAGGTGATAGAGGCAGTTCAGATTATTTGACTGCTGAAATTGATAAGATTTTGAATGAAATTATGGAAATCTATCCTCAAGCGTCAGAAATTAAAGAAAATTGATAAATTCGTAAAATAGGTTATTATTGATTTTATTAAAGAACTTCTATAGGTAATTTAATTAATAGTAGGAGAAATTAATAAAATCGAGTTAACCTATTTTTTAGTGTATTCATTATATTTTATTTTTTAAAAGATTTGTAAAAATTTATAAAAAATGGTATAATTAAAGAAATTTTAAGAAGGTATTTTGAGTAAGTAATTGTAAAGTTTTTTATTGGGAAAATGATAAAAGATTTTACTATTATTTGCTCCCTTCTTAAAAAAAGAAATTTTAGGAGGAAAAATGTTTGAAGAGAAAATTTATGGTTTTAATTTAGGAAACCAGAAAATTAAAATAAGTACAGGGAAAATTGCACGTCAAGCTGGGGGATCTGTTGTTGTTCAATGTGGAGGAACTGTGCTTTTGGTTACAGCAACTAGAAGTAAAGATGTTAGAGAAGGACAAGATTTTTTTCCTTTAACAGTTGATTATATTGAAAAATTTTATGCATCTGGAAAATTTCCAGGAGGGTTTATAAAAAGGGAAACTAAGCCAGGAACTGATGAAATTTTGATTTCAAGATTGATTGACAGACCAATTAGACCTTTATTTCCAGAAGGATTTTTGAATGCAGTACACATTGTAGTTACAGTGCTTTCGTATGATGAAGTGAATTATCCTGAAAATCTTGCTACAATTGGAGTTTCTACTGCTTTAGGATTATCAGATATTCCATTTGCAGGAACTGTGGCTGGAGTTACAGTTGGGTACATTAATGGAGAATATATCTTAAATCCAACAGGAGAGCAATTGTTAGAAAGTGAAATTCAATTGTCAGTTGCAGGGACAAAAGACGCTGTAACAATGGTAGAAGCTGGAGCTAAGGAAGTTTCTGAAGAAGTTATGCTGGAAGCAATTATGTTTGGGCATGAAAGAATTAAGGAAATTTGTGCTGAACAGGATAAATTCCTTGCACAATTTGAGATTCAGAAATACGAGTTTGAGAAAAAAGAAGTAGATTCTGAAATTAAGGGATTTATTGACAGTTTTGAAAATGAAGTTGAAAAAGCAATAATGACTCCAGGAAAACTTGAAAAATATGAAGCAATTGACAATTTGGAAATAGAGCTTTTTGAAAAATATGTTGAAAAGCTTGAAAATGAAGACAAGGAAATTGATGACACTCTTGAAAAAGAATTTAAAAAATATTATAGAGATGTGGAAAAAAGACTTGTCAGAGATGCTATTTTATACAAGCAATACCGTGCTGACGGGCGTCAAACTACTGAAATCCGTCCAATTGATGTAGAAATTGATACACTTCCAGTACCTCATGGATCTGCGTTGTTCACACGTGGGGAAACACAGGCATTAGTTGTTGCAACACTTGGAAGCAAGGAAGATGAGCAAATTATTGATGGAATGGAAGATGAAACACGTAAAAAATTCTTCCTGCACTATAACTTCCCGCCATATTCAGTTGGAGAAGCAGGATTTATGAGAGCTCCTGGAAGACGTGAGCTAGGACACGGAAATTTGGCTGAAAGAGCATTAAAATATGTTATGCCAGATACAGAAAAATTCCCTTATACAGTAAGACTTATTTCTGAAATTACAGAATCAAATGGTTCATCATCACAGGCTTCAATTTGTGGAGGATCTCTTGCATTAATGGCGGCTGGAGTACCAATAAAATCTACGGTTGCAGGAATTGCAATGGGTCTTATAAAAGAAGGAGATACATTTACGGTACTTACCGATATTCAAGGGCTTGAAGATCATCTTGGAGATATGGACTTTAAAGTTGCAGGTACGAAAAATGGAATTACCGCAATTCAAATGGATATAAAAATTGAAGGAATTACAAGAGAAATAATGGAAATTGCTTTAAGACAGGCATTAGAAGGAAGATTATTCATCATTGATAAAATGGAGGCAGTAATTAGTGAGCCAAGAGCGCAAGTTGCTGAAAATGCACCCAAAATTGAGATTATTAAGATTAATCCTGATAAAATTGCTGGACTTATCGGTCCAGGTGGGAAAGTTATTAGGGCAATTATTGATGAAACTGGAGTTTCGATAGATATTGAAGACGACGGAACTGTTTCGATTTTTGGAAAAGAATCTGAAAATATGAAAAAAGCTTTAGAACTTGTTAAAAGACAAACTCAGTCAGTTGAGTTAAATGAAATTTATGATGGAAAAGTTACAAAACTGATGAAATTTGGTGCATTTGTAGAAGTATTGCCAGGAAAAGAAGGACTTTTACATATTTCTGAAATTAGCAACAAGAGAGTGGAAAAGACTGAAGATGCATTAAAAGAAGGACAAAATGTCAGAGTCAAGGTAATTTCAATGGAAAGCGAAGATAAATTTAACTTGAGCATGAAGGCATTGCAGCAATAGGATTATATTATAATTACAAAGGAGTGTGAAAGGTATGAAAATAAATTTACCTAATAAATTAGCCATATTAAGAATAATTCTAGTTATACCATTTGTCATTTTTTTAAGTTTAGCTCTGGAAGTTTCAGATAATGCAGCAGTTTCTATGACAATGAGAGTATTTGCAGCGATTATCTTTGTAGGGGCGTCTATAACAGATTATTACGATGGGAAAATTGCAAGAAAATATAACTTGATTACAAATTTAGGAAAACTGCTAGATCCTTTAGCAGATAAAATTCTTGTTATTTCGGCTTTAGTAACACTTACAAAATTTAGTCAGATTAGCCTATGGTTTGTAATAGTTATAATATTTAGAGAATTAATGATAACAGGGCTTCGTTCAATTGTAGCGGCTGAAGGGGTTGTTATTGCAGCAGAAAGTCTTGGAAAGTGGAAGACTGCTACTCAGATGATAGCCCTTACACTAATAATTTTAGTACCTTTCAGTTTTACAATAAATAACATTTTATTACTTACTCCACTGATATTAACAATAGTTTCAGGAGTTGAATATGTTATAAAATGTAAAAATGTTCTAAATAAATAAATAAAACAATAACCTTTTTAAATTTTTTGGAGGTGTGATTTTGGATATTGTTATAGCAGTGATATTAAAACTGTTTGATTTATATGCTCTTCTTATTTTAATAAATATTTTGGGAACTTGGATTGACCCATATAATCAAATAGGACTTTTTCAATGGGTAAGAAAAGTTACAGAACCATATTTACGGATGTTTAAAATAATAATTCCGATTGGAAGTATGAATCTTGATATTTCGGCAATGCTAGGATTAATGATTTTGGAATTGATAAAAGAAATTTTTGTAAGAACGGTTGTACTAAGTTCATTTTAAAAACATTAAAATTTTTCTCATTTAATAAATAAAATTTAGAAAAACTAAGATAAAAAAAAATGAGAATATTATTTTTTCTAAGAAAAAAGGAGTAAAATAACTAGCATTATAAAGATTTTAAAATCTAAAAAATATAAATTTTATGAAAGAGGAGACATTATAAAGTATGAAATTAAAAAGACTTTTGACTACATCTTTTATGGCGGCAGCACTTACAGCAACAGCTGCAGTTTCAAAAGATACAGATATTTTACATGATAAGCATATTGTTCAAAATACGAACATTACAGGAGATATGTATAGTGCACAAAATGCATTTGCAGCAGTTTATGAAAAAGCAAAAGACTCAATTGTAAATATTAGAACGAAGAAAACAATTGTAGTGGAGACATATAATCCACTTGAAGCATTTTTATTTGGGACATCAGGGAGAAGACAGCAAAGACGTGAATCTGGAAGTTTGGGTTCAGGATTTATAATCTCAAGTGATGGATATATGATGACAAATAATCACGTTATTGATGGTGCAGATGAAATTTATGTAAAACTATCTGATGGACATGAATATTTGGCAAAATTAGTTGGAACATCACCAGAAGTGGATATTGCAATTTTAAAAGTAAACACAAACAGAACTTTCAAACCACTTAAATTTGCAAACTCAGATAATATTAAAATTGGACATTGGGCGATTGCATTTGGTAATCCATTAGGATTGAACAGCTCGATGACAGTTGGAGTAGTTGGAGCTTCTGGAAGAAGTTCGCTTGGAATTGAACAAGTTGAAAACTTTATTCAGACAGATGCTTCTATTAATCAGGGAAACAGTGGTGGACCACTTCTTAACATTAATGGAGATGTTATTGGTGTAAATACTGCCATTTATTCTCCAAATGGTGGAAGTGTTGGATTAAGTTTTGCAATTCCATCAAACTTGGCTGAAAATGTAAGAGATTCAATTATAAAAAACGGAAGATATGAACGTCCATATGTTGGAATTTCTGTATTAGACTTATCGCCTGAATTGAAAAAGGCAAGAAAAATTTCTTATTCAACTGGTATCTTAGTTCAACAAGTTTATCCAAATTCTCCAGCAGCAAAATATGGATTAAAAGTTAATGACTTAATTCTTGAAATTAACGGAAAACCTATAATATCAGCAGGAGCGTTTATTGGTGAGCTTGCAGCTAAGAAAATAGGAGAAACAGTTAATCTGAAAGTATATTCGAACGGAGCAGAAAAAAATATTTCAATGAAATTGGAATCATTTAATTATCAAAAACAGCAGCAAAGAAGATAAAAATAATTAAGTTGCAAAAAAAAGTAGGCTTTCTCAAATATTTTGAGTTAGCCTTTTTTCTTTAAAGTTATTTGTTTTTAAAATCGATTTTTTCAAACTGTATTTTTACATCGACCCCGTCAGATCTATTTTCTATATAAATTTCTCCATCATTTAGTAAGATTATATCTTTCATAATTGAAAGCCCAAGTCCTGCACCTTTTTTAGCGTTTTTACCTTGAAAATTACGATTAAATAATTTTTTCTTTTCTTCTTCAGGAATCCCTTCTCCATAATTTCTTACAATGATTTTAGCCATTTCACTTTCTTTAGCAATTAATTCAATATTTCCAATAGAATATTTTATACTATTATCTATTAACCCACGCAAAACTTCTGAAATTAAGTTTTTATCAGCAAAAATATTTATTTTTTTGTCTGCTGTTATTATGATTTTTCTTTCAATATTCAGCAGTTCATAATCTTTTTTAATTTTTTCAAAAAGTTGTTTTGCATTGATAATTTCTTTTTTTATTGTTATTTTTTCAAGATTTGAACTTAAAAACAGAGTATTTATTATCCTTTCAATATTTTTTATTTCAAGATCCATATTTTCAATGGCTTCATTTAATAATTTTTCGTCTTCCTTTCCCCATTTTAATATATCCAGATAACCTTTCATTATAGCAAGAGGTGTTTTTAATTCGTGTGATACATCGGAAGTAAATGTCTTCTGAGTTTTTATGATTTCCTCTTTTTTCTTAAAAGTTTCGTTTAAAACATCAATTAATTCTCCAATTTCATCATCCCTTGTTTTTGTCAGTTGTGCGTCGATGTTATGATCATTTATTTCCTTACTTTGAAAAATTATATTTGATAATGGATTCAGTACATATTCTGCTACAATTTTGGAAATTATAATAATTGAAATTGTTATTAAAATAAACATCACAAGCATAACATAGAGAATTTCGTGAGCTTCCATAAATTCAAAATTTCTTATGGCGTAATATTTTACATTGTTTACGGTATAAATTCTTTTATAGATAAATCTATCCCACTTAGTTTCAAGTTTATTTACTTCAAATTTTTTAAAATCAAAATTATTTTCATCATTTGTTAGATAAATAAGTCTTCCATTTTTTTCAACTGCAAGGGAAATATATTCTTTGTCAGCATAATCAAAATGTTGGTATGTTTCTTTCAATGTATCAGTTGGTACATTATTCAATTTTTGAATAACGGTGAAAATTAGTTTATCCATTTCCTTAGTTTCTGCTTCAACAGCTGTATGAATCAAAAATATAGTCATTCCTAAAATAATTATAAAGGAAATAAAAACTAGACTTACTGTATTTGCAAAAATTATTTTATCTTTTATTTTTTTTAATTTTATTTTTTTCATATTTTTAAAATATACCCAATTCCTCTCACAGTTTTAATTTTTTCTTTTCCCAATTTTTGTCTTGTTTTTTTTATTGTGCTGTCGAGAAGGTTGTCGCTCGCTTCCCAACCCCATATTTTTTCAACAATTTTATCCCGTGAAACAATTTCCTCTTTATGTTCAATTAATAGCTTAACTAGTTCAAATTCCGTTTTTGTCAATGAGATAGGTTTATCTTCCAAATATACGGAATAATTTTCTGTATTTAATTCTAAAGTTTTATAGACAATTTGAGAAATCTTCTCTTTTCTAATATTTATATCAATTCTTGCTTCTAGTTCCAAAAAATCAAAAGGTTTGGTAACATAGTCGCTTGCTCCAGATTTCAATAATTCAACTTTCTCTTCCACGTTATTTTTAGCAGATACAACAATTATTGGAACTTTTGATATTTTTCTAACATTTTTACAGACTTCATTTCCCTCCATAGAAGGAAGCCCTAAATCTAGAAGAACTAAGTCGTAAAACTCTCTTTTTTTATTAATTTCATTTAATGCATCAATTCCATTTTCGATTATTGTTATTTCATGATTTTTTCGTTCTAGCTGTAATTTCAAAATTCGTGATATTTTTTTATCATCTTCAACAATTAGTATTTTTCCCATCTTTCCTCTTTCTAAAATTTATTCAGGTTAAATTCATTTTTTAATTTATTTTTTGTGGTATTATTAGTTATCAAAAATATTATATCTTAATTTTGTGAAAATAAAAAGATATAAATTTAAATAACCTAAAAATTTTTTATTAACAATTCTGACTATTAAAACAGGGAGTTTTTTATAAACTCCTTTTTATTTTATTTATAGAAAGTTTATTCAGGTTAAATTCATTTTTAAATTAATATTTTATGGTACTATTATTCATCAGAAGTATTATACATTATT
>ERZ773069.613-NODE-613-length-23068-cov-8.854343_pt1 | contig 23068 bp, 17 predicted proteins | sample MGYA00580619_ERZ773069 | MGnify/ENA primary metagenome ERZ773069 (study PRJEB29015, sample SAMEA2738007) | human oral metagenome | biome: human oral; feature: human-associated habitat; material: dental | place: China | collected 2108 ...
TCCATCGGCTACAGCGAGTATCGTCCGATCGCGGACAACAAGACGGAAGAGGGCAGGTCGCAGAACCGCCGCGTCGAGGTTCTGATCGCTCGGACGTACCAGTTCAATCCCGACAGTTCGTCGACAGAGACACTGACGGCAAAACCTGAGCTGCCCGACGCTTCACCCAACCTTTCGGGCGGCGGCATGAATCCCGTCATCACGCCGATGCGTCCGACGGCGCCCGGCAATGTGGAGCAGCCGCAGGCGCCTGCACCTGTGCGGCAGGAACAGTAGAATAGTGGATGAAAGCTGGCTTTATCTGTTTCCGCATAAAGCCGGCTTTTCTTGTGGGATGTCTGATTCGCCGTGCAGTTTGATGATGGACGGGGATTGCGAACTGGGGTGATGCGATGGTTTTGGGACTCGGCACGGACATCGTTGAGATCGGTCGCATGAAAAAGGCGATGGGAAAAGAGGCATTCCTTGCACGCGTTTTCACGCAGGAGGAACGAGCTTATTGCGAGGGACGCGGTGTGGGGCGTGCGGCGTCGTATGCAGCGCGCTGGGCCGGCAAGGAGGCCGTCTTGAAGGCGTTTGGCACGGGACTGCGCCGAGGAACGCTGCTGGACGTTGAGATCGTGCTCGATGCGCTCGGCGCGCCCGAGGTTCATCTTTCCGGGTTCTTTGCGGCGCTCGCGGAAGAAAGGGGCGTGCGCCGCATACATCTTTCCTTGAGTCACGCCAGGGAATATGCCGTCGCACAATGTATTCTGGAGGGGGAGAAGCATGAAGATCGCTTTGGCAGATGAGATGAAGAAGATCGACAAGAGAGCCATCGAGGAATACGGCGTGCCGGAGATTCTGTTGATGGAGAATGCGGGACGCGAAGTAGCCGCCGCCTTTGAGGAATACTTGGGCGGCGTTTCGGGCAAGCGTATATGCGTGCTCGCGGGAAGCGGCAACAACGGCGGTGACGCCTTCGTCGCTGCACGCCATCTGATGAACCATGGTGCGCAGATCAGCATATTCCTCGTGGGCAGTCCTGCGCATCTGACGAAGAGTGCGGCGCTCAACCGTGACATCATCATCAAGATGGGCGTCGTCGTACATGTTCTCGAAACGGAGCGCGATTGGGACAAACTGCAAGTGACTTTGCGCTTCGTCGATGGAGTTGTCGACGGCATCCTGGGCACGGGATTCAAGGGCAATCTGCGCGACGCGGCCGCGCGTGTCGTGCGCATGGTCAATGGTCACGGCAAGCCGGTCATCGCCGTCGACATTCCGACGGGTGTCGAGGCAGATACGGGGAACGCTTCTCCCGAGGCGATTCGCGCGGATCTCACTGTGACCTTCGGGCTGCCGAAGTTCGGGCATATGATTGGCGCCGGCGAAACGGCGACGGGAAAACTGCTCGTCGATGACATCGGCATACCGAAAGTCTTGCTCGAAGACGATACGATCCGCCAGACCTACCTTGATGATGTGACGGTAGCGCCGGTCCTGCTGCCGCGTCCGCTCGATGCGCACAAGGGTTCTTGCGGACGCATCCTCGTCATTGCGGGTTCGCGCGGCATGACAGGCGCGGCGGCGCTTGCCGCTTCTGCCGTTCTCAGAAGCGGCGCGGGCGTTGCTGTGTTGGCTTTGCCGAGAAGTCTTCAGGAGATGATGGCGGGAAAATTGACCGAGGTCATGACGAAACCTCTTCCCGAGACGGACGAGGGTGCGATTGACATCGCGGCGCTCGGCGAGGCGCTGGCGCTGGCGGAAGGCTTCGATGCCGTGCTGATCGGTCCGGGACTTGGAAGGGCGCAGGAGACGCAGAAGTTCGTGCAGGATTTCTGCGCCGCCGTCAAGAAGCCTTTGATTCTGGATGCCGATGCCATTTACGCATTTTGCGGCAAGACGGACGCGTTCAAGGGTTTCGCATTCGTGCCGATCTTGACGCCGCATCTCGGCGAGATGGCACACCTTTTGGGACTCGCTGTCAGCGATCTGCGCACGTCGCTTCTTGACATGACTCGTGAAGCCGCACGCGAGTATCATGCCGTGTTCGTCGTCAAGAGCGAATGCACGATCATCGTCTATCCCGACGGACAGGTCTTCCTCACGTCGAAGGGCAATTCGGGTATGGCGACGGCAGGTGCGGGTGATGTGCTTGCAGGTGCGATTGCCGGGCTTATGAAGCAGACGGCGGCGGGGCTTGCGCCGCTCGCAGGTGTCTACATCCATGGTCTTGCCGGAGATCTGGCGGCGAAGGAGAAGGGCTATGGACTCATCGCCTCCGATATTTTGGAGAATCTACCGTGTGCACTGTGCACCTTGGTTTGAAATGGGTCTTTTGGGCAAATTCGTTTTCTCGAAAGGATTTCCCTGCACACGAGAAGAAATAGGTTTTATGTTCAACTATGATGGGATGCTTTTCTAGGGGTTTTGTTTATGCCGTTCCATATTCCGATTCACTTTCAAGGAATCTTGTCGACGATCAGCTTGTTGGACGTTCTTGACATCCTAATCGTGGCATTGATTCTTTACAAACTCTATGTGATGCTGCAGGATACGCGCGCCATCACATTGGTGAAGGGGCTGCTCGTGCTCCTGGGGCTCACGATTGTCTGCAACTGGCTGTCGCTGCACGTCATCTACTGGCTCTTGCAGCAGACGCTGACCTTGCTCTTCGTCGCGCTTCCCATTGTATTTCAGCCGGAACTTCGCCGTACGCTTGAGCATCTGGGACAGGGACGCTTCTTCGGCAAATCACTTTTTCTCGATGACAGTGAGGCGCGCTCACTCGTCAATGAGCTTGATAAGGCGGTGATGCTCCTGTCTTCGCGTAAGATTGGCGCCTTGCTCGTCTTTGAACGCGAGATGGGACTCAACGACATCAGCGCTACGGGCGTCCAGATCGACGGTCTCATCACGGCAGACTTTCTCATGAACGTCTTCATCCCGAATACACCTTTGCACGACGGTGCCGCCGTCATACGCGGCAAGCGCCTGATCGCGGCGGGATGCCTTCTGCCCTTGACAGAAAATCGCACGCTGAGCACGGAACTTGGCACGCGCCATCGCGCTGCCATCGGCCTTTCTGAGCAGTGTGATGCCCTCATCGTTGTCGTTAGTGAGGAGACAGGTACGGTCTCCGTCGCGGAGAACGGCAGGATCGTGCGCCGCCTGAGTTCGGAACACCTGAAATCCTACTTGCGTCCTATCTTCACGCCCAAGACGACAGGCATCAAGGACATGGTGTTGAATTGGAGGAAGGGGAAATGATGACACGATTGCGTGCGCTCGTCCAGCGCAACCTCCCGGCAAAAATCATCGCCCTTGTTGTCGCCGTCGTGCTCTGGCTTTTCGTCATGAACGAGCAAAATCCGCAGATCGAGGGCAGCTTCACTGTTGCCGTTGAGCTGCGCAATGCGCCTGAGGGATACAAGATCACGCAGTCGGAGAAAAGTGTGAAACTCAAGGTGCGCGGCGCGCGCTCCTTCTTTGTTTCAGCAGAGCCGGAAGGATTCAAGGCTTACGCTGATCTTGAAGGGCTTGGCTCAGGCGAGCACGAGGTCAAGGTCAAGGCCGTTCTGCCGCAGGGCTTCGAACTCGTCGACGCGCAGCCTGAGACCGTTTCGGTCACCTTGGACAAGATCGTGCGGCGATCGGTTCGCATCGATCTCATCGTCACGGGTTCGGCGTCTGTAGGCTACACCGTGGGCAAGATTTCGCAGTCGGCGAACACCACGGTCATCGAGGGCCCCGAGTCGCGCGTGGCGGAGGTCGACCGCGTCATCGGCTACGTCGGCCTTTCGGGAAATCGTGACGACTTCACCTTGCAGGTGCCGTTGACGCCGATCAACAGCGACGGCAAGGCGGTCGACGATGTGGATCTTCTCGCGCGTACGGTTGAGGTTTCCGTACAGCTTGCGCGCGGGCTGACGCGCAAGATCGTCAGCATCCATCCGGTTCTCGACGACGTTCTGCCCGAGGGCTTCACTCTGGGCGAGGTGCAGGTCGAGCCGACAAAGATCGAAATCGCCGGCGATGCTGCGCTCATCAGCAAGGTGGCGAGCATCGACACGGAGAAGATCGTCATCTCGGACATGAAGGAGAGCGGCAAGAAGATAGTACATCTTGCGATACCCAATGGCGTTGCGATTTCCAATCGAGAGGTCACGGTCACGGTCGAGCTGAAACCGAAGGCGCAGGCAAAGGGAGCGGACGCGCCATGATCCGAATCAGCAGCTATGCTGTTCCCTTGAGCGACGAACGCCCGCTTGCAGCTCTTGCCGCTGAGCGTTTGGGTATTTTTCCAGACGATGTTCTTGCAGTGCGCATCGTGCGCAGGGCACTCGATGCGCGACGCTACCGTGGAGCGCCGCTCGCCTTCCTCTATACGCTCGATGTGCGCATCCAGGGCAGTGAGAAAAAGCTTTTGTCGCGCTTGCGGCGCGACCGCCATGTTGCGCTTGCTGAAAAGGAGGAAAAGCTCGACCTTGCACGCTTTTCCCCGCTCGCACCGGGCGAGGCGCGTCCTGTCGTCGTGGGCTTCGGCCCTGCCGGCATGTTCGCCGCGCTGACGCTCGCACGCACGGGGCTTTCACCACTCATCCTAGAGCGCGGCTATGACGTCGAGGCGCGTCATGCGGCAATCGAGCGCTTCTGGCAGAAGGGAACGCTTGACGTGCGTTCCAACGTCCAATTCGGTGAAGGCGGCGCGGGGACGTTTTCTGACGGCAAGCTGACGACGCGCATCGGCGATTCTCTCGTGAGCGAGGTGCTCGACGCTTTCGTGGCGGCCGGCGCACCAAAAGAGATCAAGTATCTGCACAAGCCGCATGTCGGCACCGACCTCCTGCGCGGCATCGTCAAGAACATCCGTGAAGAGATCCGCCGCCTGGGCGGCGAGATTCGCTTCTTGGCTCAAGTGACAGACATCGAGCTGAAAGACGGCGCGCTCCACGCGCTCATCGTCAACGGCGAGGAGCGCGTGGAGGCCGGAGCAGCTTTCTTCGCCATTGGACATTCGGCGCGCGACACCTACGAGATGCTTCTTTCACGCGGCCTTTTTCTGGAGGCGAAGGCGTTTGCCGTGGGCGTGCGCATCGAGCATCCCCAAGAATTCATCGATCGTGCGCAGTACGGAGAGGATGCTGGGAATGTGCGCCTGCCTGTCGCCGACTATAGCCTCACGTATCAGGACAAGTTGCGTGGCAGGGGCGCGTATTCCTTCTGCATGTGCCCGGGCGGGCAGGTCGTTGCGGCGGCGTCCGAGCTTTCCCGCGTCGCGACGAACGGCATGAGCTGCTACAAGCGCGATTCGGGCGTGGCGAACGCCGCGCTTCTCGTGCAGGTCGGCCCGAAGGATTTCGGCGGCGAGGTGCTCGCAGGAATGGAATTTCAAAGGCAGTGCGAGAGCCTCGCCTTCAAGCTGGCGGGTGCAGACTACCGTGCGCCCGTGCAGTCCGTCGGTGACTTTCTTGCACATCAAAAGGGCGCAGCGGACTTCCTTGTGCAGCCGACGTATTTGCCCGGCGTGCGCCCCGTCGACTTGCACGAGTGCCTGCCGCGCTTCGTCACGGATACGCTCGAAGACGCGCTTCGCGCCTTCGGCCGGCGCATGAAGGGATTTTCTGCGCCCGATGTGCCGCTGACGGGCGTTGAGACGCGCTCTTCTGCACCGTGCCGCATCGTGCGCGAGAAGGAAAGCTTTTTGGCGCATGGCCTTTCGGGGCTTTACCCCATCGGCGAGGGTGCGGGCTACGCGGGCGGCATCATGAGCGCCGCCGTCGATGGCATGAAGGCGGCGCTCGCATTCATGGAGCAAAGGGAGTCTATGGAATAAAATCGCCAGGGGCGATGAAGAATAGGAGAGAATTTCATGGCAAGACTTTTTGGTACGGACGGTGTTCGCGGAGAAGCAAACGTGGCGCTCTGCCCGGAGTTGGCATATCGTCTCGGCTGGGCGGCAGCCCTGTACTTCGGCGAGAAGGTGCAGCAAAATCCCTTGATCATCATCGGGCGCGACACGCGCATCTCGGGCAACCTCTTCGAGTCCGCCCTCGCGACGGGCATCTGCTCGGCCGGAGGGCGCGTCGAGATCGTCGGCGTCTGCCCGACGCCCGCTATCGCCTATCTGGCGAGGACACACAAGGCGGCTGCGGGCATCGTCATCTCGGCGTCGCATAATCCCTTCTATGACAACGGCATCAAATTCTTCGGCGGCGACGGCTACAAGCTGCCCGATGCTGTGGAGGACGAGATCGAGAGCCTCGTGCGCCGCATCGAGGCGGGCGAGAAGCTGCCGCGTGCGACGCGCGAGAACATCGGCCGCATCAAGCGCCGCAAGGAGTATGTGCGCGAATACATCGACTTCGTGCAGGGCACGGCAGGCGTGCAGCTCAACGGCTTGAAGGTCGTGCTCGATTGTGCGAACGGTGCGGCGTATGACTGCATGCCGCGCGTCCTGCGCCGCTTGGGCGCCGACGTGCATGTGATTCATGCAGAGCCGGACGGCGTCAACATCAACGAAGCTTGCGGCTCGACGCATCTTGAATCGCTGCAGAAGACGGTGCTTGCGGATGGCGCGGACATCGGCATCGCGCACGACGGAGATGCTGACCGCTGCCTGTGTGTGGATGAGAAGGGCGAGGTCATCGACGGCGACCACATCCTCGTCATGTGTGCCAAGGACATGATGGAGAAGGGAAGGCTCGCGGGGAATACCGTCGTGACGACGGTCATGGCAAACATCGGCTTTCACAAGGCGATCGAGAAAGCGGGCGGGCGTGCGGAGATCACGCAGGTCGGCGACCGCTATGTGCTCGAAAACATGCGCGAGCACGGCTACCGTCTCGGCGGCGAACAGTCGGGGCACATCATCTTTTCTGACTTCAGCACGACGGGCGACGGACTCATCACCGCCCTGCAGGTGCTTGCAGCGCTGAAGCGCACGGGGCGCAAGGCGTCGGAACTTTCCGCCCTGATGAAGAGCTATCCGCAGCTTCTCGTCAACGTCGTCGTCGCTTCGAAGGAAGGCTGGGAGGAGAATGAGGCGATTGCTGCGGCCATTCGCGCAGGAGAAGAAGAGCTTGGCGGCGATGGCCGCATCCTCGTGCGCCCGTCGGGCACGGAGCCTTTGATCCGCGTGATGGCGGAAGGCCCTGACCAGGCGCAGCTTGAGACGATATGCCGCCGCATCGCCGACGTCGTCAAGAAGGAGCAGGGGTGATGCGCCCTGCTATCGTCGTCACGAGCTTCGGCGTCAGTGCGTCCGAGGCGCGGGAGAAAAGCCTCGTACCAATCGTGCGCGAGATCGCGGAGGCCTTTCCGGAATTCACGGTTGTCGAGGCTTATACGTCCGCCTTCATCCGTCGCCGCCTGCAGGAGGCGGGAATCGATATGGCTTCTCTGGCGGAGCGCTTGGAAGAACTTTGCCGGGCGGGTGTGCGTGAAGTCTATGTGCAGCCGACGCATCTGACGCCGGGCGAGGAATACGAGAACAAGATCCTCAAGGAAGCGGAAGCGTTCTCTTCGTGTTTCGACGTGCTCAAGGTCGGCGAGCCTGTGTTCTTTCGCGCAGATGGTACGAAAAACGATGATATCGCGCACGGTTTGGCTGCGATCTTTTCCGGTCTTGCAGCGCAGGAAGGAGAGGAGATGGTGCTCCTCGGCCACGGTTCGCCGCACAGACACAATCCCGTCTACACGCTGCTGCAGCAGCGTGCCGATGAGGAGGGGCTTCCCGTACACATCGGCGTGCTGGAGGAGGCGGATGTGCCGAACTTCGCCATGGTGCTTGAGCGCCTTGAAAAGAGCGGGAAAAAGCACGTGCTGCTCGCCCCGCTCCTCTTGGCGGGCGGACGCCATGTCAGGAACGATCTGGCAGGGGAAGAGGACGGCTCGTGGAAGAGCCGCCTGCAGAAGGCGGGCTTTTCCGTGCGGCTCGACAGGAGGACGCTTGGGGAAAGAGCCGCCTTTCGGAGAATCTATGTGGAAAAAGTACGTTGTCTTATCGGAGGATAACTAAAAGTTATCCTCTTTATTCATATAATGTATTTTAAGTTTTTTGAAAATTCATCTATAATAGAAATGAGGAAACGATACACTTCCTTGCAAGACGCAGCATTTTCATCTATCAAGAATGAGGTGAGTGTATGTCACAGCCAGTAACAACGAATCCTTTGATCATCATGCTGATCAACATGACCGTCGTATTCATCGTCTTGATTTCACTGAGTCTCCTGATTCGGCTGATCCATGCCGTTGATCCGACGCGCAAGAAGGAAACGCCGGTTTCCGTTGCAGCCCCCGCAGCAGCACCGATTGCCGCGCCGGAGTCTGTGCGCGCTCCCGAGCCGGAAGGCCTTTCGGCGGAGGTTGTCGCGGCGATTGCGGCGGCTGTCACGCTCGCGGGATTTTCGGCAGGCGCGATCCGCACGATCCGCCCGCTGGCGCGCGATGGCTGGAAGAACTCCGGCCGCGCCCTGCGCTAGACCATCGGATGCAAAGGAGGCAAAATCATGGAATTCCTCAATGCTTTTATCGTATCGCTGCAGGCCGTCTGGGCAGGATCGGGCTTTTCCCACTTCACGATGGGCAACGGCATCATGATTCTCGTCGGACTCGTGCTTCTTTATCTGGCCTTTGCCAAGGAGTTCGAGCCGCTGCTCCTCGGCCCGATCGCTTTTGGCTGTATCTTGGCGAATTTTCCGGAGACGGGCTTCTTCGCTGAAGAGATGAACGTCATGAAGGCGATCAACTTCGGCATCACCTACGAAATCTTTCCGCCGCTGATCTTCCTCGGCATCGGCGCGATGACGGACTTCGGCCCTCTGATCGCCAATCCGAACACGCTCCTCTTGGGAGCGGCGGCGCAGATCGGCGTCTTCGTAGCCCTCGGTCTCGCCATGGTCTTCGGCTTCTCCGTCGAGGAATCCGCCGCCATCGGCATCATCGGCGGCGCCGACGGACCGACGTCCATCTATCTGGCGACGAAGCTCGCGCCGAATCTCTTGGGGGCGATCGCTGTCGCAGCGTACTCCTACATGTCGCTCGTGCCGCTCATTCAGCCGCCCATCATGAAGCTCTTCACGACGAAGACGGAGCGCGAGGTCGTCATGGAGCAGCTGCGTGACGTAACGAAGTTCGAGAAGGTCATCTTCCCGCTCGTCGCGACCATCTTCATCAGCTTGCTGCTGCCGTCGATCGCAGCGCTTTTGGGCATGCTCATGCTCGGCAACCTCTTCCGTGAGTCGGGCGTCACCGACCGCCTTTCGGATACGGCGCAGAATTCGCTGTGCAACATCATCACGATTTTCCTCGCCACGGGCACGGGCATGACGATGTCGGCGGAGCACTTCCTCACGCGCGACACGCTGCTCATCATCATGCTCGGACTCGTCGCTTTCATCGGCGGCACGGCGGGCGGCGTCATCTTCGGCAAGATCATGTACGTCGTTTCGGGTCACAAGGTCAATCCGCTGATCGGCTCCGCCGGCGTTTCCGCCGTGCCGATGGCAGCGCGCGTCAGCCAGGTCGTCGGTGCAAAGGCGAAGCCCGGCAACTTCCTCCTCATGCACGCCATGGGACCGAACGTCGCCGGCGTCATCGGCACCGCCGTCGCCGCAGGCACGATGCTCGCGATGCTCGGGCGGTAAAGAGGAAAAATATAGCAAAAGTCATACTGCTTTTGAAGCGGCAGGAGTTCGGACTCCTGCCGCTTTTGTGTGAGATAAAAGAATCTGTGATGCAGATTAGTTGCAATGCTTTAAAATATGGGCGGAAAGGCCTCTTTTTTATAGTGAATAAATGTCTTGCGGGGGGGGACAACAGGCGTATAATATAATCATTCTATAAAGAAGGGAAAGATGCACTGATGAAAAAGGCCATTCGTAAGAAGAAGAGATTGGCTTTGGCGGCATTGTTTGCCGTCAGCCTTTCCGTGGGAGCTGTTGATGCTGAAGCAGCACAGAAGCTTTCGGTGGACAGCGTCAAGGTCATGGGCAATGCGACGTGGAAAGAGTCGGAAATCCTTGATCTCCTGCCGGCGCTCAAGCAGCAGGACGTCGATCCGCAGAAGTTGTCACGGCAGATTCTTCTCGTCAATGATGCAGGCGCATTGGAATTGAAGGCAAACTTCGTGCAGAAGTCGGCGGGAAGGTACGACGTCGAAGTTTCCGTTCAGGAGAAGAAAGCACAGCGCGCGAGCATCAACGTCAACAACAGCGGCAATGAATATACGGGAGATTGGCGGCTCGGCGTAAACTATATGAATCGCAACCTCTCGGGCAAGTCGGATGCTCTTGGCGTCGCTTATGTAACGTCGCCGGGGCATTGGAAGGATGTCAAGCAGGCAGCTCTTGCTTATCGCCTGCTCCTGCCGCAAAGCGCCGACTCCATGTACTTCAGCTACAGCTATTCAGACGTCGACCTCGGCACGATTGCCAATTTTGGCGGCTTGGGTATCAACGCGACGGGCAAGGGCCAGACGGCCGCCCTGCACTATCAGCGCAATCTCACCTATACGAAGAAGAAGAAGGAAGTCCTTGATTTTGGCTTTGACTGGAAAAAGTATGAAAACGCGGCGGACTACCGTGCAGGCGGCAGGAGGCTTCTGCGGGATGATACGGACTTCACGGTGGCAACAGCGTCTGTGAGCTATGCCAACATCCAGCGCATGACAAACCAGCTCTTTTCCTACAGTCTCGGCTATACGAGAAACCTTTCGAGCGGCAAGGGATTCGAGAGAAATCGCATGGGCAGCGACGTTCATTTCAATCTCTTCACGGCAAGTCTCAATTACCAGTATCGCACGAAGGACGATTGGATTTTCGGCGTGCGTGCAAACGGGCAGTATACGGGAGATTCGCTTGTGACGACGGAGCAGCTCGGCGCCGGCGGCATGTACAGTGTGCGCGGCTTCAAGGAGCGCAGCGCGTCGGCGGACAAGGGTGTGCTCGGCAGCTTCGAGATATATACGCCGGAATTCGCCAAGAACCAGCGCTTCGTCTTCTTCCTCGACGGTGCTCACCTTGTGAACAATCGTGCGAATGCCAACGACTGGGGAAGTGACAATGTCGCATCCGTCGGTCTGGGCTACCGTCTTTTTGAAACGAAGCAGGGGCTTTCGGCTAGTATCGATTATGCGCATGTCATCAACGAGGTCGACGGGCGCAGCGATACGCACCGTCCTTGGCATTTGAATATTACGCAGACGTTTTGATGGGGAAAGGAGAAGATGAAGATGAGATGGAATAAAGCAAGGGATTCGTTTCTCGCGGCAGCTGTCGCGCTCACTCTTTCCGGCAGCACCGGACTGGCAATGCCGACGGGAGGCGTCGTGGATACGGGCGATGTCTCAGGGCTTGTCGGCGGCACGGTGGCGAATGGCGGCACTTTGACAGTCAACGCGCCGAGCGTCATCAACTGGAATGATTTCAGTATCGCCAGCGGCGAGACGCTGCACTTCGACCTTAATGCGTCTGTGCTCAACCGTGTCACAGGCGGCAATATCTCGGAAATCATGGGCAATCTGATGGCGAAGGAACATCCGCATACTTGGGATAATCCGAGCTTCCTGCTCGTGAATCCCAACGGCATCGTCGTCGGGAACGGCGCGCAGATCAATGTGCCGAATCTGACGCTTTCGACGCTCGCCATCTCGAACGAAGATTTCCTGGCGAACAGGAACAATTTCGTGACGCCGAGCGACCGCAGCATCGCCGCTCCGGTGCGCATCACAGGCAGAGAGACGAAGGTTTGGGCAGAAAAGGGTGTGGATCGAGGCCTGTTTAACGACCCCGCGTATTTGGGACGATTGCAGATTTACGGCGGCACCGTTGAGATAGCCGATGGGGTTGGGGTTATTGTCGGGGCGGCAAAGAGCCTCGGTATCCACGCTCTGGCAAGTCGCCACGATGACGTTTTTGAGGCGACGCCGGAGAACCGTCTGAATCTTGAAAGGGCGAATGTCCGACAGGGCACTTTGTTGTGCCGAGATGGCGAGGAAGGCATCCTTTTTGCAGGCTCGATCAAGGCAGATCGCTCCACTCTGGCCCTCAATGGACGAAAAGACGACAGCAATGCTTTGATAGCTGCAAACCGTTGGGATCGCACTGCGTCCGAGAATGTTTTGACGGCAACGCCGGAAAATATAATTGAGATGGACGGGGTCGCCATCAATTCTGGTGTCGATACTGCGACACGATTGGCACTTCTGGGGGGCAAGATCAGGCAGAACAGTTCGTATGTCACCAATGCAGACGAGAGTTCTGATGAACAGGAGCTCATTCTGGCCGCAGGAAACCGTATCGTTTGGAACAAAGATGCCAACAGTTTGAAGGAAGTCACGGCGACGCCGGAAAACAATATCACGATCACCGGCTATCATCAATCGGGGCTTTCCACACTTGGCAATACGGTGGAAGCTCCCTCGGTAGTTGCTGCGGCGGGGAGCGTGGACTTCAACGATACCAGGATGCAGGTCGGCAGGTATAGAGATCAAGAGATCGGCTTTTTCCGCATCCTGGCAGGTAATCATATCAATGTTGATGCAAGTGAGGTTGAAGCGACGAAGGATAACCTGCTGCATATAAGCAAGACCTGGCTCTTGCTGCCAAAAACCATGTTGTTTGGATATGCAGGGGCGATCCGCTTGGAGAACGATACGCGAATCACCGCTGAGAACGGCATTTATTTGCAGGCGATGCAGCAATCGGGTGCAAACTGGGTGTCGCAGCCAGACAATCTCCTGAGCCTTGGCAACACTTCCCTGGAAGTTAAGGGAGAGCAATCGGCATGGCCGAAGCAGATTTCATTGCTCGCAGGAACGGTCGATCTTGGCTCTGCGAAGGTGGAGATCAAGGAAGGGCGTCAGGTGATTGTTTCGGCATCTCCGGGAACCAACGCTGCGGCAGCCTCGGAGGAATATAACATCTATAAGGGAACGGCGCAATTGCCTGCCAACACCACCTATTTCGGCAATGAAAAAGCGGGTACGCTGAATCCTGCGCCGACGCCGGAGCCTACGCCGACACCAGGGCCGACGCCAACGCCGGAGCCAACACCGACGCCGACGCCTGAGCCAAAGCCGACCGATGTAGTTCCGCCGACAACGGAAAACGTTTATGAGAAATCCGGTTGGATAGCCATGAACCAGATTCTGAAAAACGACGCTTCTGCAGAGAGTGTCGTGAAGGCAGTCGATTGGTTAAAAAAGAGCGATGAAGTTACGACGGAGCAGAAAAACGATATGCTCGTAGGCTTCCTGCAGTCGATCAACGGAAGCGCTTTGGAGGAATCCGATAAAGCGACGTTACAGCAAACGGTCGTGAAGGCGTATGAACCGACGGAGGCTGCAAGTGCAGAAGTTGACAGAGCGGTTCCTGCAGAGATGAAGCAGATAGAACAGTTCACATCCATGGTCACGCATCCTGAAGTCGAGCAGGTGACGGAAACGGTTGATGAGCCTGTGACAGGTGTCTGAGCCAAGCACCTTGTAGGTTCTTTGATGATGTGACGAAAAATAGCAAAAAAAGAACGGGACAGCGCACGATTACATGTGCACTGTCCCGTTCCTTTTTGCCTTTACTTCATTTCAATTCCTTTGACCTTCTCGCGAATTTCATCGAGCTGCTCCTTGCTCGGCACGTTTGCGATGCGGATCATGTCGAGGCAGATGTTGCAGCCGGCGGCCTTGAGTTCGTCTTCGACGAGCTTGATGCTCTGACCGCCCCAGCCGTAAGAGCCGAAGGCGAAGGCTTCGCGGCCCTTCGGTGCGAGTCCCTTGAGGTAGCAGAGGAAGCCCGCGATGGTCGGCATCATCTGGTTGTTGATGGTCGGCGAGCCGACGGCAAGGTAGCGGCTCGTGAGGACGTCGACGACGATGTCGGACATATGCGTCTTCTTGATGTCATAGAACTGCGTGGGCAGACCCTTTTCAGCGAAGGCCTCGGCGATGGCGCGCGCCATCTTTTCCGTCGAATGCCACATGGAGTCGAAGACGACGACGGCCTTATCTTCCAGCTCGCCCGTACTCCACTTCTGGTAGGCGGCGAGAATGTCGGGGATATGGGAGCGCCAGAGTCGGCCGTGTCCTGTGGCGATCATCTCGATGTCGATCCCTGCGAGCGCTTTCAAGGCCGTCTGCGCCTGGCGTCCGTAGAGCATGAGGATGTTCGCATAGTACTTTTTCGCCTCTTCCATGAGTACGGCGAAGTCCACTTCATCGTCGAAGAGCTTGGAAGCGGCAAGGTGCTGACCGAAAGCGTCGTTCGAGAAGAGGATCTTCTCTTCGGGGCAGTAGGTGACCATGCTGTCGGGCCAGTGGAGCATGGGCGTCGGCACGAACGTGAGCGTGCGCTTGCCGAGGCTCAGTGTGTCGCCCGCCTTGACGCCGTGGTAGGGAAGATCGCCGTAGTGGGCGGTCAATCCCTTGAAGCCGTTGGGATCGCTCGTGTAGATTTCCGCCTTGGGGCAAAGCTTCATCATCGCAGGGATGGAACCCGAGTGATCGGGCTCGACATGGTTCGAGACGATGATGTCGATCTTGGCGGGGTCGATGACGGAGGAGATGCGTGAAATCAGCTCATCACGGAACGGTTCTTTCACCGTGTCGATCAGCGTGATTTTCTCGTCGAGGATGAGGTAGGCATTGTAGCTTGAACCGCGTCCCGTCTCGTAGCCGTGAAAACTGCGCATCGACCAGTCGATGGCGCCGACCCAGTAGATGCCTTTCTTGATTTCGATTGCCTGCATGAATATGACCGCCTTTCTTTTGGAACGGAGCATGTCCGTGTGTTTTGAATCTATACTCCTTATTCTATATCGGAAGAGAGATAAATACAATATATTCTCCCTAATATATTGTCATCGCGTCCCAAAACCTACTGCGCGGGAAGTCGGTCAGCCTGCTGCTTCGCTTCCGGCCAGGCGCGGTTGACCGTCTGGGCGATGAGCTGCTTGCCGATCACGTCCTCGTGCAGTCCGTCCAGAGCCAGTTCCGTCGGCAGCAGGGGATGGGTGGAGAATGCCGCCGCCACATCGATGTGCACCTCGGTGCGCAGGAAGGCGTTGACGAGGGAGAACTGCGTCTGCCAGTCATCCGCTGTCGGCTCGTCAAAGGCGCGTGCGATGTTCTCGGGGTTGATCGGCGGCAGCGTGAGGAAGATGGGGCGGATGCCGTTCGCGAGGCAGCGTGCCTTGAGTTCTTCAAGGTCGGCGATGACCTCGGCGGCACTGACGCCCGCACGCAGGCTGTTCGTGCCGTTCAGGATGAGCAGGTAGCGCGGATGGAAGGGCAGGACGTCCGCCTCGAAGCGTTCGAGCATTGTCACGCTCGTATCGCCGCTCATCGAGAGGTTGATGGCAGGAAAGTCGAGATAGGAGAGCCAGCTGAATTCGTGGTCGGCGGGCCCGTAGGAGATATGACCGCCGCCGTGGCTGATGCTGTCGCCGAAAACAGCGATTTCCCAGTTGTCTTGGGGGTCGTTGCGGAACTTCAGCACGGGAGACCAGTCGCTTGCGGGTTCGCCCGCCTCGTCGAGCGAGCGCACGCGCCAGTAGAAGAATCCAGAGCCGATGCGGGGCTTCTGGTCGTAGATTTCAGAAAGCCGCGTCGTCATCGTGTCGATCGGCTCGGCGTCGGGGTTTTCCGTCGGATCTTCTGCGTAGAGCGCGACCTCGAAGGCATGCGCACGATAGGGGCGCACCCAATGGTAGACGGGATAGAGAAGAGGCGCCGTGATTTCGGAAGAGGCGATGGGAAGTGGCACGGTCATGACGCTCGGCGCGACGGCGGCGCTCGTGTAGAGCGGCATGACGGCACTGAAAAGCGAGACGGGCGTGCCGTCGAAGTCGAGGGCGCGCACGCGCCAATAGAGCGGCGCGCGCCCCAAGAGATCGGCAGCGAAGAGGAAGAGCGGCGGGTTGTAACTGCTTGCATAGACGTCATCGGAGCGCCAGACGGCTTCGGAGGACGCCGTATCGGGATAGCAAATGGCAGGCTGTTCGCGGAAGAATTCGATTTCGTAGTGCGTGGCGTTGACGTTCTTCTCCCACACGAGAATGGGGGAGAAGGACAAGGGATGCAGCATGGACGTCTCCGTTATGGCGCGAAGCGGCGCCTTGGCATAGAGCGCTTCGTCACTTTCGATGACGGTCGCCCAAAGGATCAGAGGGATGATGAGTGCGGGAATGAGAGGCCTCAGGCGGCGAAGGTGATGCAAGCGATTCCACTCCTAGCTTTCTTGGCGGTCTTGGTGCAGTTTTCATAATGGTTTCTATTATATCGGGAGGCAGGCGCAAGGTCAATAAATCTGTGATTTTCTCCTATTTTTCCGAATTGTTCCTCATGCTGTTTATTTACAACAGGAATGGTTCGGTGTATAATAGGTCATAGCGGGTATTACCCACATTTATGTGTTTTGTATCTTTTTATAAAGAGGGGAGCAATTCAAAACATGAGCAAAAAAATGAAGACCATGGACGGCAACACGGCTGCGGGATATATTTCCTACGCATTCACCGATGTTGCGGCCATCTACCCGATCACGCCGTCCTCGCCGATGGCGGAGCATGTCGACGCTCTGGCGGCGAAGGGAACGAAGAACATCTTCGGTCAGAAGGTGCGCGTCATCGAGATGCAGTCCGAGGCAGGCGCAGCGGGCGCTGTGCACGGTTCTTTGCAGGCAGGCGCCCTGACGACGACGTACACGGCTTCGCAGGGCTTCCTGCTGATGATCCCGAACCTCTACAAGATTGCCGGCGAGCTCCTTCCCGGTGTCTTCCATGTGAGCGCCCGTGCTCTGGCGACTTCCTCCCTCAATATTTTCGGCGATCAGCGCGATGTTATGGCAGCGCGTCAGACGGGCTGTGCGATGCTGTGTGAGGCGAGCGTGCAGGAGGTCATGGATCTCGCCGCTGTCGCGCATCTCGTCGCCATCAAGGGCCGCGTGCCTTTCATCAACTTCTTCGACGGTTTCCGCACGTCGCATGAGATTCAGAAGATCGAAGTCATCGACTTTGACGATCTTGCGAAACTCCTCGACTGGGATGCGGTCAAGGAGTTCCGTGCACGCGCACTGAACCCGAATCATCCGGTCATCCGCGGTACGGCGCAGAATCCGGATATCTACTTCCAGTCGCAGGAAGCCGCCAACAAGTACTATGAAGCGCTGCCTGAGCTTGTCGAGGAAGCCATGGCAGATCTCGCGAAGATCACGGGACGCGAGCACCATCTCTTCGACTATCATGGTGCAAAGGATGCCGAGCGCATCATCATCGCCATGGGCTCGATCTGTCAGACGGCCGGCGAAGCCGTGGATTATCTCAATTCCAAGGGTGAAAAGGTCGGCCTTCTTTCCGTGCATCTCTATCGTCCGTTCTCGCTCGAGCATTTCTTCAAGTATCTGCCGAAGACGGTCAAGAAGATCGCCGTCCTCGACCGCACGAAGGAGCCGGGCGCGATCGGCGAGCCGCTCTACCTCGATGTCAAGGCGGCGTTCTACAACTCCGACATGAACCCTGTCATCGTCGGCGGCCGCTACGGTCTCGGCGGCAAGGACACGACGCCCGATCATGTCCTCTCGGTCTACGAGGAACTCAAGAAGGACGATCCGAAGCACGGCTTCACGATTGCCATCGACGATGATGTCACGCATACGTCGCTCGCTGAGTATCCCGAGGACGTCGATCTCACGCCGGAAGGCACGACGGCCTGCAAGTTCTGGGGTCTTGGCTCGGACGGCACGGTCGGCGCGAACAAGAGCGCCATCAAGATCATCGGCGACAAGACCGACATGTATGCGCAGGCGTATTTCGCCTACGACTCGAAGAAGTCGGGCGGCATCACGATGTCGCATCTGCGCTTCGGCAAATCTCCGATCAATTCTCCGTATCTCATTCACAATGCGAACTTCATTTCGTGTTCGCAGCAGTCGTATGTGACGAAGTACGATCTCCTCGCAGGCCTCAAGCGCGGCGGCAAGTTCCTGCTCAACACGGTCTGGAACGAGGCGGATCTCTCGAAGCACCTGCCCGCCTACATGAAGCGCTACATCGCGAAGAACGACATCGAGTTCTACACGGTCAACGCTGTGGAAATCGCCAAGGAGCTCGGCCTCGGCGGCCGCTTCAACATGGTCATGCAGTCCGCGTTCTTCAAGCTCGCCAACATCATTCCGCTCGACGATGCAGTCAAGTATCTCAAGGATGCGGTTGTCACCTCCTACGGCAGCAAGGGCGAGAAGGTCGTCAACATGAACAATGGTGCGATCGACAAGGGCATCGAGGCGCTGCACCGCGTCAATGTTCCTGATGCGTGGAAGGATGCTGTGGACGAAGAGGTGCCGGTCAACGAGAAGACGCCTGCATTCATCACGAACGTCCAGAATGTCATGAATCGTCAGGAGGGCGACAAGCTCAAGATCTCCGAGATCCTCAGCATGGAGGACGGTACGTTCCCCGTGGGCGGTACAGCCTATGAGAAGCGCGGCACGGCGATCTCTGTCCCCGTATGGCGCCCTGAGAAGTGTATTCAGTGCAACCAGTGCTCCTTTGTTTGTCCGCATGCGACGATTCGTCCGATCCTGACCACGGACGAAGAGCTTGCGGCAGCACCTGAGGGGATGCAGTCTGTGAAGTCGCGTCCCGCAAAGGGAATGAACCTCACCATCGCCGTCTCGACACTTGACTGCCTTGGCTGCGGCAACTGTGCACAGGTCTGCCCGGGCAAGGCACTTGATATGACCTTGCTCGATGACAAGCTCCGTGATGCGCAGAAGTACTTTGACTACGGTGTCGATACGACGAAGGTCGCGGTCAAGAATGTCCCGATGAAGAAGACAACGCTGATCGGCTCGCAGTTCGAGCAGCCGCTCTTCGAGTTCTCGGGGGCGTGCGCAGGCTGTGGCGAGACACCGTATGCCAAGCTCATCACGCAGCTCTTTGGAGACCGCATGATGATCGCCAATGCAACGGGCTGCTCCTCCATTTGGGGCGCCAGTGCACCTGCCATTCCGTACACGAAAAACCAGAAGGGCTGCGGTCCTGCATGGGCGAACTCCCTGTTCGAGGACAACGCAGAGTATGGTCTCGGTATGCTGCTCGGCACAAAGTCGGTACGTGAGTCGCTCGCTGCCGCTGTGACGGAGGCGCTGGAGGCCAAGAAGGGCTCGGCGGAGCTCCAGGCGGCGATGCAGCTCTGGCTCGAAAAGCGCAACAGCGGTGAGGGAACGCGCGACCGCGCCGACCTCCTGCGCGAGCTGCTCGAGAAGGAGAAGGGGACGGACGAGCTTCTTTGCCGCATCTACAGCGACAACGACTACTTCGTCAAGCGTTCGCAGTGGGTCTTCGGCGGCGACGGCTGGGCATACGACATCGGCTTCGGCGGCGTGGATCACGTGCTTGCGTCGGGCGAGGATGTCAACGTCATGGTCTTTGATACCGAGGTCTACTCGAACACGGGCGGACAGGCATCGAAGTCGACCCCTGCGGCGGCGATTGCAGAGTTTGCGGCAACGGGCAAGAAGACGAAGAAGAAGGATCTCGGCATAATGGCGATGTCCTACGGCTACGTCTACGTTGCACAGGTGGATATGGGAGCCGACCAGAATCAGGTACTCAAGGCGATCAGCGAGGCGGAGGCGTATCCGGGGCCGTCCCTCATCATTGCGTATTCGCCGTGTATCAACCACGGAATCCGCAAGGGCATGGGCTGTGCACAGCTTGAGGGCAAACTTGCGGTCGAGTGCGGCTACTGGGCGAACTATCGCTACAATCCGCAGCTCATCGAAGCGGGCAAGAATCCGTTTACGCTCGACTCCAAGGAGCCGGACTTCTCGAAGTTCCAGGAATTCCTGCTCGGTGAGAACCGCTACATCAGCCTCAAGAGCAACTTCCCTGAGGCTGCTGAGGCACTCTTTGAGAAGACACAGAAGGATGCGGAGACGCGTTACAACAACTACAAGAAGCTCGCAGGAAAGGCGTAAGTCTCTGTGAGACGTGGGCTGCCGTGGAGATTTTCACGGCAGTTTTTTCTTGACATCTTATTAACATAGCAATATAATATGCAAACGATGTTTTATAGGGGATTTGAGAGGAGTTATATATGGCAGATCAAAAGAATGCCGTGCCTGCACACGACGAGGTGGAGCAGAAGGCACAGGCGGCGCTCTCTGCCGCAAAGCTGAACGATCAGAAGCGGCAGGTTGTGCTCTGGATCGGTGCGCTCATCGTCGGCGGAATGCTTGGCTGGGCGAATGTGCCTGTACTGAATGAACTGTTTAACTTTATTGCGACGGTATTCACGCGGTTGTTCCAATTCGTTGCCGTGCCGACCATCGCACTCGCTGTGATCACGACACTCGCGGCGCTCGGGACGAAGCGCGACACGGGTCGGATCTTCGCCCATGCCGTCACCTATACGCTGCTCACGACGATCTGTGCGGCGGCGGTGGGGCTCGCGCTCTTTATCTGGCTCGCACCCGCGAATCTGCCGGCAGAGGTCGTCGGGGCGGGCGCATCGGATGTTCCGGGTAAATTGGAGGGGCTGTCCTACTACGATCACTTCCTCTCTATTGTTCCGAATAATGTGCTGGCGCCGTTTGTTTCGGGCAATGTGCTCTCCGTCATGCTGGTCGCGGCGGCGGTCGGACTTGGACTTGCCTTTGCGCCGAAGACGGAGAATCGCGAGATGCTGCTGAAGGGGATTCACGGCTTGCAGGAACTCCTCTTTACACTGATTCGAGGGCTGCTCACGGTGCTTCCCGTGGGGATTCTCGCCTTTGCCGCGCAGCTTGCAGCGCAGATCGAGGCGGGGGTCATCATCGGCTCATTAGGCGTTTACACTGCCGTTGTCATCGGTGGAAACCTCATTCAGTTCTTTGTCGTCATTCCGTTCTTCCTCGCCGTGCGCGGACTGAACCCCGTGCGTGTCTTTCGTCAGATGGCGCCTGCCGTTGCGGTTGCTCTCTTTACAAAGAGTTCGGCGGGGACGCTGCCCGTGACGCTCGCCTCGGCAGAGCAGCGGCTCGGCGCACATCCGTCCGTTGCGCGCTTCGTCCTGCCCATCTGCACGACGATCAATATGAACGGCTGCGCTGCATTCATCCTCGTGACATCGCTCTACGTCATGCAGAATGCGGGGATGGAGCTGACGCTAGGGACAATGGTAAGCTGGCTCTTCATCGCCGTACTCGCTGCCGTCGGCAATGCGGGCGTACCGATGGGGTGCTACTTCCTGACGCTCTCGCTCATGGCATCGATTGGCGCGCCCGTCGGACTCATGGGCATCATCCTGCCGATCTACTCCGTCATCGACATGATCGAGACGGCGGAGAATGTCTGGTCGGATTCGGCAGTGTGTGCGATTACGAATCACGAACTTGCGGGTACGCTTGCAGACGATGAGGAACTTGCTTCGACTGCCTGAGCAGCATGGTATAGTATAGCTGAAAAGCCTCTGAATAATTTCGTTCAGAGGCTTTTCAGCGTTTTCACCTATAATGCATCATAGAATCGAAAGTCATAAGGAATGTTTTTTGACAAAGGAGCTGTGGATGATGTTCAGCTATGGAAAACAGATTGCAGGTATTGCGCTTGGTGTCAGCCTTCTCGGCTCTGCGGCGGCGGAGGCTGCTGTGCCGCAGGATGCGCTCGTTGTCGGCGGTATCGAATACGGTGCGTCGGAGTCCTATGTCCGCAGCGTCTACGGTGCGCCGCGCGAGGTAGAGACGAAGTTTGACTCGATTTATGCAGGCGGTCAGGGCGTCGAGTGGGAATATGGCAGCGACTTCGATATCGTCTTTGTCAATGATATGGTGCGCCGCGTAGAGATTGGTGCGCGCAACGGTATTCAGACGAAGGATGGTATCGCCGTTGGTTCCGATGTGAATGCGCTCGTTGCCGCATATGGTCAGCCGGATGCCATCCGCGGCGATAAGTACATCTACTATGCGGATGGGGATGCATCAATCGGATTTAGCTTCGAGATTGAGAATGGCCGCGTCGATGAGATCGATATGGGGGTCATCCGTTAATTTTTGGGGCATTTGAGGCGCAGGTTCACGATCTGAGCCGTCATCAGAGGGAATGATTTTGGGGGAGAGAATCATTGAATATACGGATGTGTGCAGCCTTTGTTGGGATTGCAGTCCTTGCAGGGGTGGCGGCAAGCCTTGCGGTGGATGCGTACCGCTCTGCGGTGACAGTGCCGCCCGGCGTGGATGGGGGAAAGCGCGTCACGATTGCACGGGATGCCGTCGAGCAGACGCTCTCGGCGGATGATGCGGTCAAGCGCGAGGCGGAGGCTTTGCGTCAGCACCGCGCGGAAGAGCAGAATTCGGCGGCGCGCATTGTCCGCGAAGCGCTCGTGCTCGGCGACATTGCCTACGGTGCAACGGAGGCAGACGTGCGCGCGCGCTACGGCGCGCCCTATGAGACGGAGTCGGAGCGCTCCATGCGCTACGCCGGCAAACAGGTCGTCGAATACGAGTATGCGGATAGCCTGTCGCTCGATTTCGTGGACGGTCTCGTCCGCCTCGTCAAAATATCGGAGCGCAGTTCCCTCACATCAGGGAAGGGCGTCCGCATCGGGACGCCCGTGGAGGAACTGCGCCGCGTGTATGGCGAGCCGAGCATGATCTACGGAGAGGATTATATCTACTTCTCCGAGGAGGATCCGACCATCGGCTTTGCCTTTGAGATCGCACATGGTCGCGTCGAGGAGATCAAGATGGGGGATCTTGGACTCTGATCAGCATGATAGATATGATAATATTTTTGAGGACGGAGGGAAATCGTCCTCTTTTTTATTGACAATATAATCGTTATATCGTAATATATGAATATAGCGATTGCGTTGAAGGAGATGGTGTTGTGAGCAAATATATCATTGTGGGCGGTGTTGCCGGCGGAGCAACGGCCGCCGCGCGTCTGCGGCGTCTGGATGAGACAGCGGAGATCATTCTGTTTGAGCGTGGGGAGGACATCTCCTTTGCGAACTGCGGTCTCCCGTACTATGTGGGCGATGTCATCGCTGAGCGGGGGGACTTGCTCCTCCAAACTCCTGAGAAGTTCCGTGGGATGTATAACGTCG
>ERZ773069.617-NODE-617-length-23007-cov-6.428895_pt1 | contig 23007 bp, 22 predicted proteins | sample MGYA00580619_ERZ773069 | MGnify/ENA primary metagenome ERZ773069 (study PRJEB29015, sample SAMEA2738007) | human oral metagenome | biome: human oral; feature: human-associated habitat; material: dental | place: China | collected 2108 ...
TGCTCACCGGGGTCGTAGCCGATGGCGCGCGCGGCACCCCAGAATCCGGCGAACCCCCCGAGCAGGAGACTTCCCAGCAGGGCCCGGATCACCGAGGTCTCCGGGACGACGAACGCGATCAGGGTTATGGAGGCGACATAGGTGCCCGCGTAGGTACCCCCGGTCTTCAGCGCCAGCACCCGCAGATCGGCGGTCTCGTCGAGTGCGGAACGGGCCGCCAACCCGGCGACGGGAATCCCGAGCAGTATCAGGACCATGCTCAGGCCGAGCGGCGCGATACTTACGAGCTGCCCCCCGATCACGGTCGCCGAACCGTTGGCGAGCAGCAACACACGGGAGGCCAGCCCGAGCGCATCGGACAGTTGCGAGTTCGGGGAGGTAAGCCAACCCAACGCCGCAGGACCCGCCATCAGGAGCCACCCCCCGGCCACCACCGCGAGCGCCCCCAGAGGGGCCAATGTGAACCACGGGATGGTCATCTGGGGCCTCGCTACCCGGGCGGCCTCAGCCACATCCACGGCTATCATCCGATGCCGGGAACCGCGTTCCGCCACACCAGCCTCCTTCCTCGATCCAACAGATCACCGAAGTCATGGGTAACCTGTACCAGTGAGATGCCGCCCGGAGGGCGGTTCGTCGTCCGCGTGGAGGTGAACATGACTGACTCCGGCAAACAGCGTCCCCGCAGGGCCTTCTCGGCGGACGACTCCCAGCCGGACGGCGTCGACGATACACGCAGCGGGCACACAGGCAGGGCCCGACGCGGCGCCACCGACGACATCGACTCGCCGTTCACCCGCCCCCCCTCATCATTCCAGGAAACCGTCGTACCGGCCCCGGTCCTGCCCGGTACGGAACGACGAGCCATGCCGGGTTCCGGAGCCGGCAGGAGAGCCAGGAGATGGGATGGGCTCAACGACGAGACCACCCCGGCGGATCGTGACTCCGGATCCGAAACCGCCGTTCACCCCGCGATTTCCCCCTCCTCACCGCCGAGAGTGGGTCCCCAGCGCCAGGCCCAGCAACCGGCCTCGTCCTGGGGCGGCTGGCCCGAGCAGCAACCCTCCCAGCCGGCCGTGGAACCCCGCCAGCCCCGCGCCGCGGCGCATCGCTCCCCCGCCAGGGCCGCCGAGCCCGAACCGGAACCGGACAATTCCGGGCGGGAAGAGGGTTTCCGCCGGGATTATCCTGAGAAACCTGCGGCCCCCACGGGGTGGATCTCGCATCACAAGCGGATGCTGACCACGTGGGTGGTGGCGGCCGTCGCGGCGGCGGTCCTGATAGCGGGTGGGGTCTTCGTGTTCTCCCGATTCGCCGGCACGGCTCCCGCGGGCAGCGCCAACCCGAGCACGTCGGAGGTCAACAGCGAACCGGTCAATCTCGCGGACACCTCGCTCCTCGACACGTCTGATGCGTCCCTCATCGAACCGGCTGCCAGTTGGAGCATCACCCAGACCGTCAAGGAGAAGGGCAGGGAGACGCTCCTCAAGGTGAACTGCCTGGATTCCGACCCGGCGGAGATCAACACGACGGCCACCCTTCAACGCGCCATCGGGACGCAGCAGGAGGACAAACTGGCCCTCATACACCAAGTCGACGCGTACGCCAACGCGGAGACCGCCAAGAAGATCTACGAGCAGCGCGCCACGTCCTTGGCGTCCTGCTCCGCGACACCTGCCCTGATCACGGGCTCCTCCGCTGTAACGGGACTCGGCGACGAGGTGCTGCAGATAAGCGTCGTCCAGGAGGACATCGCCCAGTACCACACGATTCTCCTGGTGCGCACCGGAAAGGTGATCAGCCTGCTCGACGTGGCACGCAACAACGGCGCCGTCGACCCGCAGGGCGCGGTGAGCGCCCTGCAGCGCCCCCTGACCGCCAGCTGCGAAACCGCCGCCGGCACCTGCCCCGGCACTCCCGCGGTCGCCCCGGCCGCCCCTCCCGCAGCGAGCCCACAGGGCTGGCTGATCTCGAACGACATCCCGATCATCGCCCCGGGACACCTGGCCTGGCTCGGAGGCACCCTGAAGGGGGTGGAGTCCTCCGGGATGGGCTGTGAGGGCGTGAACCTCACCAGCGAACAGGGACCCACCGACCGCAAGCAACGCTCCTACACTGTCGGTTCCTCCGACGATGCCTTCAAGGTTTTCGGCATCACCCAGTACCGCTTCGTCTTCGCCGACGAAACAGCCGCCGCCACCTTCGGGGATCTGCTCTCGGAGAACCTGGCGTCCTGTGGCAAGAGGGTCGCGGCGGCCAAGGTCACGGAACTGAGCCCCGTGTCCACCGACGGCAGCGACGGCCCCGCCGTGACGGCACGGCTCTTCGACGTGAAACAGCAGGTCTCCGACGACGGCACCCAGCGGCCGCACCAGGTGATAGTCGCCAGGTCCGGGACGACCGTCAGCTATCTGCTGTTCACCGGTGTCGGGGAAAGCAAGTTCACCGAGGACCAGCTCAAGACCCTGGCCGTCAGGCTCGGCCAGCGCACCGCCCAGGGATAAGGGCCCGGAGCGGAGGTCACACGCCCGGCCGCGGGGTGCCGGATTGTGCGCGCCCGGGAAATCCGGCTCGCGTGTGCCATCGGGATGGCCCGGGTTTGCCCTGGTCGAATGCCCGGTCGGGTCAGGAATTAACCGGACTAAATCCCTGATTTTGAGAGCTTGCTGAGAATTGCTAAGGTTTCCGTCGGATGACCATCAAGATGCGGAGAACAGCCTTGAATCACACGGAGACGGCCAGTGCCCCGAAACGGGCCATGGTCGAGGTCGATTGTTCCGGCCTCTCTGACGAGGAGTCCGATCTGAACACGGTCGTGGAGGCCTCCACGACTCCCCCCACGAGGCGGCGCCGACGTCTCGGACGGGTCTCCATCGCATCCGGCCTTGCCGGTTTGCTGGCGGTCGGCACCCTGTTCAGCTGGGCCTGGTATTCCCGGACCTCCGGGAACGAAGCCGTCTCCGATCAGGTGGCCAGCGATGCCGCCGTCCCGGAGGCCGCCGCCCAGGCGGTGGAGCAGGGCTTCGGCCACTCGGGCGATTCCTCCCGCTCCGGGGTTCGCGGCAACCTGGACTCCGCAGTGGCCGATGAGAACGCCAAGGAACACGACGCCTCCCTGAAATCCTCCCGCGACAGCGCCCTGGAGAACAGCGCGGACGAAACCGCCGCTGAACGCGAGCAGCTGATGGAGGCCGACCTCAAACTCGTGGCCGCGCAGGCGGAGAAACTCGAGGCCGAGAAGAAGAAGGCCGAGGAACGCCTCAGCGCCGCACGCGCGGCACTCAAGAAGGCAGGCGTCGACACCTCCCAGATCTCCAACGATGACATGGCCGCCGCTGCCGCCGGGGGCGGTTCCATGCCCGTCAAGGAGAACTACACCATCGGCGCCAGCTTCGGCCAGACCGGTTCCTGGTCCCGCTACCACACAGGGCAGGATTTCCCGGCCCCCGTGGGCACCCCCATCTACGCCGCCGCGTCCGGCATCGTGCTGAGCCCCACCGCCGCGTCCTGGGCCGGCAACAACGTGGTGATCATGCACATGAACGGCGGCACCACCCTGTACGCACACCAGTCCCAGGTCGTGGTGAAACCCGGACAGGCCGTCAAGGCCGGTGACCTGATCGGCTACGTCGGTGTCACGGGCCGCTCCTTCGGGGCGCATCTGCACTTCGAGTACTACCCGGTGGGCACCACCCCCGGCGACGTCTACAAGGCCACCGACCCGATGGCATTCCTGCGCAGCCAGGGCGTCACCATCCAGTAACAGTCTTCAGCATCTTCACGTGCCAGGTCGAGGCCCCGTTCATCACGCGGGGCCTCGATTTCGTTCCCTACAACTTCTCCATCGGGGCATGGCTGATGGCGAGGCGTTTCTCCCCCGCCGATCCGAAATCCACGTCCACCTGCTGCTTCGGACCGGTACCGTGAACGGCCAGCACCGTTCCGAGCCCGAAGGCCGTGTGGGCCACGCGATCCCCGACCGCCAGGTCGCTGACCGCCGGGCGGTTCCCGCCGCCCCGCCCGAGATTCAGCGCGTCCCTGGTCCGTGACCTGCGCTCCGCGTTGCCGGCCGCCCACGTGGTGGGGGCCTCACCGAGACGGCGCCAGTCCATCAGCCCTTCCGGGATTTCCTCCAGGAAACGGGAGGCCGGGTTGTGATTCGGTTGTCCGAAGGTGACCCGAACCGTCGCGCGGGACAGGTGCAGCAGCTTGCGGGCCCGCGTGATACCGACGTAGGCCAGCCGGCGTTCCTCCTCCAGTTCGTCCTGCGATTCCATGGCGCGCAGGTGGGGGAACACACCCTCCTCCATGCCGGTGAGGAACACGGTGTCGAACTCCAGGCCCTTCGCGGTGTGCAGGGTCATGAGGGTCACCACGCCCTGCCCCTGCTCCCCGTCCGGCACCTGGTCGGAGTCCGCCACCAAGGCGATCCGCTCCAGGAAGGCGGGCAGCGAGGCATCGGGCTCGGGCATTCCCGCCGCCAGCCCGGATTCGTTCTCCTCGTCGAGATCGACGGCGTTCGCGGCCGCGACGAACTCCGCCGCCACGTTGACCAGCTCCTCCAGGTTCTCCAGGCGCGTCTCGTCCTGGGGGTCGGTGGAGTTCTGCAACTCCGCTAGGTACCCGGAGGCGGCGAGCACCGAGGTGAGGATCTCGTCGGCGGGATCACCCTGGGCCATTTTCACGCGGTGCCGCTCGATCAGGTCCACGAAACCCCGGATCTGCTTCGCCGACCGGGCCGCCAGGCCCGGCGCCTCCTCGCTGCGCGAGAGGGCCTCGAAGAAACAGATGCGTTCCGCACCTGCCAGCGAGGAGACCGCCGCCACGGCCCGGTCACCGATGCCGCGTTTGGGAACGTTGAGGATCCGACGCACCGACACGTCGTCGGCGGGGTTGGCGATGGCCCGCAGGTAGGCGATGGCGTCGCGGATCTCCTTGCGCTCGTAGAACCGCACCCCACCGACCACCCGGTAGGGCATCCCGACGCGGATGAACACCTCCTCGAGCGCCCGGGACTGGGAGTTGGTCCGGTAGAACACCGCAACGTCGCCGTAGCAGGCACGGCCGTCGTCGACGAGTCGGTCGATCTCCCCCGCCACGAACTGCGCCTCGTCGTGTTCGGTGTCGGCCACCCAGCCGACGATCGGGGCACCATCCCCCAGGTCGCTCCACAAAGCCTTGTCGCGGCGTCCCCGGTTCCTGGCGATCACCGCGTTCGCGGCCCGGAGCACGGTGTTGGTGGAGCGGTAGTTCTGGTCCAGCACGATCGTCCTGGCGCCCGGGAAGTCGTTCTCGAAATCGAGAATGTTGCGGATCGTCGCCCCCCGGAAAGCGTAGATGGACTGGTCCGAGTCGCCCACCACCATGAGCTCGGCCGGCTCCACCATCGGCGCCCCCGTGGCCGACGGGGTGGCCTGTCCGCAGAGTTCGCGGATCAACGCGTACTGGGCGTGGTTGGTGTCCTGGTACTCGTCCACCAGCACGTGGCGGAACCTTCGGCGGTACTTCTCACGGATCTCGGGGAACGCCTGGAACAGGTTCACGGTGGTCATGATCAGGTCGTCGAAGTCCAGGGCGTTGGCGGCCCGCAGCCGCGCTTGGTAATCCTCATAGACCTCGGCATTGGCCTTCTCCACAGGGCCGCAGGCCTGCTCCTTCGCGGACTCGAAGTCCACCAGGTCGTTCTTCCAGCCGCTGATGGCGTTCATCGCCGCGCGCACCGGGAATCGTTTCGGGTCGAGTTCCTGGTCCCGCATCACCAGCGACACCAGACGTTTCGCATCGGTGTCGTCGTAGATGGAGAAGGACCTGGCGATGCCGAACCGGTCGATCTCGGAACGCAGGATGCGCACACAGGCCGAGTGGAAGGTGGAGACCCACATCATCCTCGCCCGGTTCCCGACCAGCCCGGCCACCCGATCCCGCATCTCGGCGGCGGCCTTGTTGGTGAAGGTGATGGCCAGCACGGCACCGGGATGCACTCCCCGGATCCCCACCAGGTGGGCGATGCGCCGGGTCAGCACCCTCGTCTTGCCGGAACCGGCACCCGCCACCACCAGCACGGGGGAACCGGCATGGACCACGGCCTCCCGTTGCGGGTCGTTCAGGTCCGCCAGCAGTTCCCTCTCGTCGACGGCCCGCGCGGTACCCCGCGGGGAGGGTTTGGGGGTTGCCGTCTCGTCGGGCGCGAAAACGGCGGCAAGATCGGGGAAGAGGGAATCAGACATCGTGCCATCACCGTAATAGGCTTGGCCGTCATGAGGCGAGTCCTGAGGTTCCTCCGTGTCGTGATTCCCCGGATCAGCGTCGGCCTGCTGCTGGCGCAACTCGCCTTCATGATCGGGGTCACCGGCTGGGAGTCGCTGCGGAAGAAGCACCGGAAGCTGCGGCGTTTCCCCTACTCCCCCGCCAAACCGGTGGCCGTCGGCCAGGACGAGGTCACCGTCTACACCTTCGGCGAGGAACTCTACCGTGACATGCTCGCCGCCATCGACGGCGCCCGGAAGGTGGTGAACTTCGAGACCTACATCTGGAAGTCGGATGAGGTGGGGGAGGCCTTCAAGGAGGCTCTGGGCCGGGCGGCCGCCCGTGGGGTCGAGGTGAACGTCATCTGGGACAATTTCGCCAACCTCGTGGTGCCACGCCGGTTCTTCACCATGCCGGAGGGCGTGCTCGCGCTCCGGCACCCGGCCCTCCCGAAACCCTGGTCACCGAGATCCTGGGGACGCGACCACCGGAAACTCCTGATCGTCGACCACGAGAAGGGATTCATAGGTGGCTACAACATCGGCAGACTGTACGCGCAGCAGTGGCGCGACACCCACGCCCGCGTGATCGGGCCGGGGGCGGCGGAACTGGAGAACGCCTTCGTCGATTTCTGGAACCAGAACGCCGACAAGCAGGGACTGCCCAGGCTCTCCAACGATCAGCAGCGGCGCTGGAACTCCCCGCTGAAGGTGCACCGGAACGTGCCCCGGATTCAGGTCTACCCGATCCGCAACATGTACCTCGAGGCCATCGACCGCGCCACCGAGCGCATCTGGCTGACCCACGCCTACCTCATCCCCGACGACGACCTGGTGGCAGCGCTCCGGGACGCCGTGAAACGCGGGGTGGATGTCCGGATCATCGTTCCCGACCGTTCCAATCACGCCGTGGCGGACTGGTTGTCGCGGGGTTTCTACACCGACCTGTTGAACTCCGGCATCCGTCTGTTCCTCTACCAGGGGGCGATGGTGCACTCGAAAACCGCGGTGATCGACGGCGCCTGGTCCACCATCGGAACCGCGAACCTGGATCGCCTCAGCCTGTGGGGCAACTACGAGGCGAACCTCGAGATCACCGACCGCGACGTGGCCTCCCACATGGAACACGTCTTCTCCGTCGACGAGGGCAACACCGTGGAGCTGACCGCCGAGGCCTGGCTCCGCCGGCCCTGGTGGAAGAAGTTCGCTGAATCCCTGCTCAGCCCCTGGCGGCCCCTGTTCTGACCGACACGGGGATGAACCGGGGGTTCACCTGATGGTGTGCGACCCCTCCAAGGGGCATGCTTGATACATGTTCACCCTCATCGCATACATCATCATCGGCCTGATCGGCGGCAGCATCGCCAAGGCGATCATGCCCGGGGAGGAAGGCGGCGGCTGGGTCGCCACCGCCGCCCTCGGTGCCTTCGGTGCCCTGCTCGCCGGTTGGCTCGGCCAGCTGATCTTCGATTCCTCCTACCACGGAATCTTCTCCATCCGCGGTCTGATCTTCTCCGTGGTCGGTGCCGTCATCATCCTGACGGTCCAGGGCTGGCTCAAGAAACGCAAGGTCTGAACCCCGGGTACCGCGGCTCGCCGGCCACCCCCGGCGGGGTGATGGCGGGCCGCGTCCTGCGGGTGACGGGTTCCCGGTTCACACCAGATGCCGGTCCGTGGCCCACTTGGTGAGCTGGTGCCGGTTGCTCAGCTGGAGCTTCCGCAGCACCGACGAGACGTGGGTTTCCACGGTCTTTATGGAGATGAAAAGTTCCCGCGCCACCTCACGGTACGAGTAGCCGCGGGCGATCAGTTTCAGCACCTCGCGTTCCCGGGAACTGAGCCGGTCCAGTTCCTCGTCGATGCTGGAGATGTCAACGGCACCGGAGAAGGCATCGAGTACGAAACCGGCCAGTCGCGGCGAGAACACCGCGTCCCCGGAGGCCACCCGCTGGATGCCCTCGACGAGTTCCTCCGACGAGATCGACTTCGTCACATACCCCCGGGCACCGGCCCGGATCACGCCGATCACGTCCTCCGCTGCGTCGGAGACCGACAGCGCCAAGAATTTCACGTCGGGTGCCTTCGCGGCCACCTGTTTGATCACCTCGGCCCCGCCGCCACCTGGCAGGTGAACATCGAGCAGCACCACATCGGGTTTCGTCTCCAGGATCGCGGCCACCGACGACGCCACGTCGTGGCCCTCCCCCACCACCTGGCACAGTTTCCCGATCTCGTGTCGCACCCCGGCGCGAAACATGGCGTGATCATCCACGAGCACCACACGCAGTTCTTCCAGCGGTTTGTCCTGCTCCTGACTCATCGACTCAGCTCCAACCTGACCTCGGTACCTTCGCCCGGGGCCGTGCGGATCCGGGCCGTCCCTCCATAGCGCTCCATCCGCGCTTTGATCGATTCTTTCACGCCCCTTCGGTCAGGGCGGATCTCGGCTTCGTTGAACCCGCAGCCACGATCCCGGACGAACACCTCGACCCGTTCGGGTTCAACCTCGGCGAACACGTCGACCCGGGAGGCGCCGGAGTGCTTTGCGGCGTTCGTGACGGCCTCACCCGCCGCCTGAACCAACGCCGTGGACGCCTCGTCGAGGTCCATGTCGCTCACACAAATCACCTCGACCGCAATCGGGAACCGCTCCTCGACGTCGATCCGCATCTGTTCCAGGGCGCCCTTGAGGGTCTGGGCCCGGGTCTCCTCCCCGTAGAGCCAGGTGCGCAGCTCCCGTTCCTGGCGGCGCGCCAACGAGGCCACCAGGACGGGGTCGTCGGACTGGCGCTGGATCAGGGCCAGGGTCTGTAGTACGGAGTCGTGCAGGTGGGCGGCCATGTCGGCCCGCGCCTCAGCACGCAGCCGTTCCCGGTCGGCGGTCCTGACCCGCGACCAGAGACGGAGCAGCCAGGGAGCCATGACGACGGCCACCCCCGCAAGAAGCGCGACGGCCGCCGCGACCACCGTCTGGAGCCCATTCCAGCCGAACTGGGAGGCGAGCAGCCAGCTGGTGCCGAAACCCACCAGGATCAATCCGCCGACGAGACGCGCAACACTGGCGATCGTCCTGGCATGCGATCCGGGCCGCTTCCCCGGGGAGCGTGTCCTCAAACCGCCCCCGTCGGCCTGGAACCAGACCAGGACCACACCGACACCAGCCAGCAGAAGCGGCCAGAACAGGGACATCCCCCGGCCGGCATCGGTGTCGTCGCCGGGGATCATCCCCCACAGCACCCCGGCTATCAACGCCCCCGCGGAGAACAGCATTCCCACGTCGATCCGCCTGCCGACTCGCTGCGGCCGCATGCTTGCCCGGGTCGCGCCCGCAAGTCCGGGCGCCTCCTCACGCTCACCCGCGGGTACCAGGGCCCACAACACCCCGTACAGGAACACCCCAACGCCGTTGAAGAACGCCAGCAGCACGAATGCCGTCCGGAACCAGACAACGGGCAACCTCAGGTGCGCGGCGATTCCGCTCGCCACCCCGGCTATCGTCTTCTGCGAGAGGTCACGTTGCAGCTGTGGGGGGTCGTTCGTGGTTGAGGGATCGGAAGTCATGACCCTCAAAGACTGACACGCCGGGAATCGTCACGCCACCCCGTGAACGGGGTTTCAGGGCCCTTCAAGGACAACCTCAGGGGAAGTCCTGATGGCCGCTCACCGTTTCAGGGGTAAGACTGGAGAACATGAACGAACTGGTGGATCTGGGGGCGCTGCACCCGCAACTCGCCCATCTGGACCGCCCGGCCGACGGTTTCACTCCCGGGTTCTGCCGGGCCATCGGTTCTCGTTTCGGCATCGACCCGCTGCTGATACGCATCCTCTTCATTCTGGCCTCCGCGCTGAGCGGGGTGGGAGTGATCGTATACGCTTGGGGAATCCTGCTGACCCCGCGCGCCGGGCGCCAGGCCCTCATCCACCGACTGCTTCCCGTGTTCACCAGCTGGAGTCTCCGGATCCAGTGGACCGTCATCGCCCTGAGTTCCACCCTGGTGGTGGCCGCGGTCTCCCAGATGTTGTCCTCGCTGTCCTCCGTGTTGTTGCTGCCGCTGTTCGCCCTGGTGCTGTACAGCCGCTGGCGGGAACCCCGCAGGCAGCAGGTATCCCCCACCGTCCCCTTCCCTGACCGGGAGCAACCCGCCGCCGAGACCGATCCCCAGCTCCCCGTGGTGGATCTCTACGCCCCTGAGGCGCCCGATCCCCAGCCGCTCGAACGCGTGCGGTGTTCCTGGCTTGGCACGGGGCTGGTGCTGTTCGTCGGCTATCTAGCGGCCACCGGTGTCGTCGTGCTTGGTCTGCTGAGCAACCTCCTCCTGAGCCTCTCCATCGTCCTCGGGGCCGTCGGGGTCATGATCCTCGGCTGGGGACTGCTGGTGCGCAGTCGCCGCCTCCCCGTGGTGTTGTTGCTGCTCGCGGTCATGTTCGCCGGCACCACCGCGGCCCTCTCCACCAGCGAGGTGGAAAGGACCACAAACCCCGTCGAGGTCAGCTCCGGCCGGGAGCGTCTCAACTATCAGTTCACGATGTCCGATGGAGGAGTGGTGGATCTCAGGTATCTGCCCGCGGACAGTTCCATGTTCGTTCATGTGCAGACCGTCATGAGTGAGGTTCGCATCATGCTGCCGAGGCCACCGACCCGCAATTACGTGAGGGCCTGGGCGATTGACGTGTCCTGGCCCGGGGGCGCCGTTCCCCGGGATCACGGTCCCGCGGCCCAAGGAATCCAGTTGCTCATAGATGGGTGTTTGTCCAGCGTGGAAGTGGAGTACCCCTCATGAAACGGCTGGATATTCCAACCATGGTCACGGGTGTGATCGTCATCGGTTTCGCGGCGATCTCCGCGTGGGCCGCCCTCGGACACGGGTTCATCATCCCCATGAGGACATTGTTCGCGGGTGTGCTGCTGGTGGCGGGTTCGCTGGGGTTGATGATCATCCTCGGACGTTCACCCGGAAACAGGAAAACCAACGAAAGGAAAAAATGATGGCACTCGTTCGTTCGGACTCCGACAAGTGGATCGCAGGTGTTGCCGGAGGCATCGCCGAGACGACCGGCTACGACTCCAGTACCGTGCGCCTGGTGCTCGCGCTGCTCATGGTGTGCGCCGGTTCCGGACTCCTGATCTATTTCATTCTCTGGGCCATCATGCCCCGTCCCACGGGTGGTTCCCTGGCCGAGGACGGGTTGCGGGAAGTCAACAGGTGGCGCCGGGAACGGCACCGCTGATCCCCCGGTCCCGCGCGCATCCCAGTGGCCGGTGCCTTGTCCGTGAAACGGACGGGGTGGCGTGTTCCGGCGGACCGTACCCGAGGCGTTCCGCCGGGCATCCACCCCGCCCGGACGGCGTCATGACGCGCAGGTCGAATGCGACTACGGTCTCAGCGTCCTGCGGAATTCACTGGGAAGCATTCCGGTCTCGCGTTTGAACAGCGCCGAGAACCGGCTGGCGCAGGTGTATCCCACGGCCCGCCCAACCTGTTCGATGGTGAGGTCGGGTTGGCGCAGCAGCATTTCGGCCCGGCTCATGCGCCGCTCCTGGACGTACTGGGTGAGCGTTTTCCCGTTCGCCCTCTTGAACGTTTCCTTGAACTTCGTGGGGCTCATGCAGGCGATCGAGGCCAGGTCCGAGATGCGCAGATCCGTGGAACAGTGGTCGTCTATGTAGCGCACCACGTCGTGGATGCGCTCGCGATCGACGGGGCTCAGGGGCCTGTTCTCCCGGAGCTGGACGCGCCTGGACCGCTCGACGATGAGCCCCATCGCCTCGAGCACCTTTCCCTCGTAGTAGAGCTCATTGCGGTACGCATCGCCCGGTTGCGGCCAGAGCTTGGACAGCAGTGCTCTCATCTCGGGGAACTCGTCACCACCGCCCAGCGCGACGAAGGCCTGTTCGACGCTGTGGAACTCTCCATTGAATTCTCTCGCTAGGTATTTCTCAGCGAACTCGGGCGCCATCTCGATGGAGACGCTCTGAACAGGGACGGTGTCATGGACGACACCTCTCCAAGGACCGCCTCCGATGCTCTGTCCCCAGATGGAATCCGTTTTGAGTTTGCGGTAGGGACTGAACTCCTCCCCCGAGACGGACTTGAACCATGTGACGGTCAGATAGCTCGGCGGATCCGATTCCATGACGTAATCGCCCGCCATGACGAAATCGTGAATGCTGATGGACCACAGGGCCTCCCCGGGGGACAGGAAGTGAAACCATCCGTTCAGTTTCTCGCCCCGAGATCTGTACGAGACCCAGAGCGGACCGAACCCCCGGGGGGATTCCGCTGTCACGAACGACGAGCCCCCCAGGATGGACTCCTGAAACGATTTCTTCACCCTCCCGTCCTTTCATCATGTGACGATGGGACACGAATCTGTGCGGATGGGACGGAAAATCCCCGGAAAACTCGGCGAATCCGCGCATTTCCATATACTGACGGGTGAAAAATAGCATAGCCTAACCTGATACGAAAGGACGGATGATGGGATCCTCCGCCGCTGATACACGCGCGAGGGGACTCACCGCCCGCGACCTGGTCACCACCGGAGTGTTCACGGCGCTCTACGTGGTGTTCATGATGGTGGGAGGCGTGTTCTTCGCCGCGAACCCCGTGCTCACGTTCTGGATGCCGGCCGCCGTGGCGTTGCTCACGGGGCCGGTCTACCTGCTGCTCATTGCGAAGATCCCCAAGCACGGTCCCCTCATCGTTCTCGGCGTCGTCGAGGGGGTGCTCCTGTTCGTCACGGGCATGTACTGGATGTGGGCGGTGGCCTGCGTCGTGCTCGGTGTCGTCGCCGACCTGCTCGCCAGCGCCGGGGGTTTCACGAACAAAGCGCTGAACTTCGCGGCGTTCATCCTGTACTCGCTGTCACCCATGGGGTCCTACCTCATGCTCTGGGTCGATCCGGGCGGCTACACGTCATACCTGACGGGAAGTGGAACGGAACACGCCTACATGGACACGATGATTTCCACGGCCACGGGATGGATGCTTCCCGCAATGATCCTCGCCACCGTCGCCTGCGCCATCGTGAGTGGCCTGGTGGGCATGCGCCTGCTGCGCAGGCAGTTCGAAAAAGCCGGCGCGACGGCATAGGGGGAGGCCCGCGTTGACGGATCAGGTCACGTTGGGATTCCTTGCCTCACGCCGTAAGGCTCCCTCGAAGAAAGGCATCCGCCTTGATCCGCGGACCAAACTCGCGGCGATAGCGGCCATGGCGGTCGCGGTGGCGCTCGCCCCGAACATGATCTGCGAGGCCACCCTGATGGGCCTCGCCCTCGTCTTCGGCATGGTTCTGGGCAGGTGGAAGAGCTCTGCGGTCGCACTCGCCCTCTATGCGACGATCATCACGGCTGCTCAGTTCATCCCCCACACGGGTGGCATCGCGCTGCGAACGTTGTTCTTCTCCTTCTCCCTGATGATCCGCAAGGTTTTCGCCTGCGGTCTCATGGCGTACGCGACGATGGCAACCACCCCCGTCAACGAACTGATGAGCGCGCTTGTGAAAATCGGTATGCCGCGCTCGGTGACGATCCCTGTTGCCGTTGTCGTGCGCTACCTGCCCGCGGTGCGTGAGGACTGGGGATTCATCAAGACCGCCATGCGGATGCGCGGCATCTCGCCGACCCCTCTTGGTCTGATCCGGGCCCCGATGCGGACGATCGACTGCGTCTATGTTCCCGTGCTCATGAACGCGGGCCGCGTGGCCGACGAACTCTCCATGGCAGCGATCGCGCGCGGCATCGAGAATCCAACCAGGCGCACCTGCCATCTGCACATCGCCATGGGTTTCGCGGACCACGTGATGCTCGCCCTCTTCTGTGCCGCCATCGCCGGTTCACTGGCCCTCAGGTTTCTCGCATGATCGGGTTCGATCACGTCTCCTTCTCGTACCGAGCACCAGCCGCTGCCGACCGGGCGGGGGTCGAGAACGTGTCGCTGTCGGTGGGTTCCGGTGAGGTGGTCGTGCTCTGCGGCCGCTCCGGGTGCGGCAAATCAACCCTGCTGCGCCTGGCGGGCGGGCTCGCACCCCGCTTCTTTCCGGGGGAGATGCTGGGCAGGGCCCTGCTCGACGGGGAGGCCGTGGACGGACTCACCACGTGGGAGATCGCCCGGAGGGCGGGCTCTCTCTTCCAGAACCCACGCACCCAGTTCTTCAACATGGACACCACCGGGGAGGTGGCGTTCGCCCTGGAAAACGCGGGCTGGCCCGAGGAGGACATCCGGGCCCGCGTCGAGGCGACCTTCGAGGAGCTGGGCCTGCGGTCCCTCGCGGGCCGCAACATTTTCCAGCTCTCGGGTGGGGAGCGCCAGAAGGTGGCCTTCGCGAGCATCTGGGCCATGCACCCCACGAACCTGCTGCTCGACGAGCCGACGAGCAACCTGGATCTGCCCTCGACAGCGGACATGGCCGAGTTCGTGAAACACGCGAAGGAATCGGGGTGCGCGGTGCTCATTGCCGAGCACCGCCTGTCCTGGTTGACCGGGATCGCCGACAGCTACGTGTTCCTGGAGAACGGGCGTCTCCGTCGCGTCATGACGGCCGGCGAGTTCGCCGCGCTCGAAGCGGAGGATGTTGGCCGGATGGGCCTGCGGGTGCGCGACCCGGACGAGATAGTCCCACGCGCAGCCATGGCCCGCGAGGTTTCCACGGTCCGCGACGCGGTCTCGAAGCCTCTCCTGGCGGCGCGCGGGTTCACTCTCGACCGTGGCGGTGAGCCCGTCCTCCGGGAGGTCGATCTGGATCTGTTCGCAGGCGAGGTCTGCGCCATCATCGGCAGCAACGGGGCGGGCAAGACGACGCTGTGCCGTACGCTGTGCGGTTTCGAGCCCAGGGCGCGGGGAACGGTCACGATCGGGGAGGCGGCGGCCGCCCGGAAGAAACGCACCCGGGTCTCGTCGATGGTCTTCCAGGACGTCAACTACCAGCTCTTCGCCGAGAACGTCGCGGCCGAGGTGACCTTCGGCCTGCCGCGCAGGCGGGCCGGGGCCGTGGACACGGGCACCGTTCTGCATGAGCTAGCCCTGGACGACGTGGCTGACAGGCACCCGGCAACGCTGTCCGGTGGCCAGAAGCAGCGCCTGGCCGTTGCCGCGTGCGTGGCCGCCGACAAACGGATCCTCGTGTTCGACGAGCCAACGAGCGGGATCGACCTGGACGGGATGCATCGCGTGGCCTGCCTGTTGAGGCGGCTGGCGGACCAGGGGCGGGCGGTCCTCGTGATCACCCACGACCTGGAGCTCATCGCCTGCGCCTGCGACCGGGTCCTGTGCATGGACGGTGGCCGCATCACCGAGCAGGCGCGGGTGGCCGACGAGTTCGGCGCCATCCGGGAAATGATGGGTTCGTGAGGTCCTCGAAACCTGTGCGTTGCGTCACGACGGCGGCGTGGATCGTGGCGATCCCAAGGATTCTTCTTCCAGATTCCAGATGCGGTTTTCATCTGAGCAGCCGGAAAAAGACCGATGAGATGAAGAGCGAAGGCGACTCCTACAGCAGCTGCCTCTGCGCTTTGCAGTCACGTACCGAGCGCGATCAGTCCCACACCTACCGCACCAGTGCACGGGGGGACCGGCGAGAGCCACCAAGTGTCGCCCCAGCTTCGAGTCGGGGTGGCGTCCTTGGCGTCAAGCGGTGGTGCTATCCGCGGTCGGGGTTGATCCAGCGGATGCCGTCGAAGCGGGCGAAGTCGCTGTCGAAGGAACATATGCCGGTGCCGTGCTCGATGGCGAGGGCAGCCAGATGAGCGTCCGTGACGAAGTTCCCGCGCAGATCGCCGTCGATGAGAAGCCGTCCGAGGACGTCGCTGTGGCGGTTCCCGGGGTTGGGCACCCAGGCCTGGTCGGCGTCCAGCCAGTCGGTGATGCACCTCCACGCGTCCGCCGGCTTCAGAGGGTTCGCGCTCATTCGCGGGTGGGTGATGATGCGTTGGAAAGCCATCAGCGATACCCATGGCAGCCCCACACGTTCGGCCCCGTTCATCGCTTCCTCCAGCCACGTCCGCGCGGAGGTGTGGAAGTGGGACTGCTCGTCGACGGCGTAGAGCAGGACGTTGGCGTCGACGATCACCGGGCGTCCTCGGCGTCGTACTGGTCGAGCAGCTCGAGCGTGCCGGCGATATCGGTGGCGTCGACCCTCAGCCCGACGCCGGCCGTCCGCTGCCGGAAACGCGCGGGCTTCCGCTTCTGGGCCAGGCCCGCGCGTGCGATCTCGTTGACGGCCTCGCCCAGACCGATGTGGCGCTCTCGGCGTAGGCGTTCCGCCGCAGCGGCAACCTCGGGATCGAGTCGTAGCGTTGTCCTCACGACACCACCGCAGCATCACAGATTCATGAACCACGCATCACTGATGCGCTCAGCGCTTCGAGAGGACCCGGATTGGCTACCGGGAGATTCTTTTCAACCTCAGGGCGTTATGAAACGTCTCATCCCGGAGCTACTCCCATTCGATGGTGGCCGGCGGTTTGCTGGTGATGTCCAAGACCACCCGGTTGACCTCGGCGCACTCGTTGGTGATCCGGGTGGAGATCTTCTCCAGCAGTTCCCACGGCAGTTTCGCCCAGTCTGCGGTCATGGCGTCGTCGGAGGTGACGGGCCGCAGCACGATGGGGTGCCCGTAGGTGCGTCCGTCGCCCTGCACCCCGACGGAACGCACATCCGCCAGCAGCACCACCGGGAACTGCCAGATCTCCCGTTCCTTCCGGGCGTTCGCCAGCTCCCGGCGGGCGATGGCGTCGGCGCGCCGCAGCACGGCCAACCGCTCGGCGGTCACCTCACCGATGATGCGGATCCCCAGGCCGGGACCGGGGAACGGGTGCCGCCACACGAGTGAATCGGGCAGGCCGAGCTGCAGGCCGACAGCCCGCACCTCGTCCTTGAACATGGTGCGCAGCGGCTCGATCAGCGTGAACTGCAGGTCCTCGGGCAGACCGCCCACGTTGTGGTGCGACTTGATGTTCGCGGTCCCCACTCCGCCACCGGACTCCACCACGTCGGGGTAGAGGGTTCCCTGCACAAGGAAGTCGATGCCGCGTTCCCCCGCCAGCCGGGCGGCCATCGCCTCGAAGGTGCGGATGAACTCGCGACCGATGATCTTGCGTTTCTCCTCCGGATTCGAGACCCCTGCCAGGGCTCCCAGGAATCGTTCGGACTCGTCGGCCACCACCAGGTCCACCCCGGTGATCTCAACGAAATCCTCCTTGACCTGCTTGGCCTCCCCCTCACGCAGGAGGCCGTGGTCGACGAAGACGCAGGTCAGCTGCGGCCCGATGGCCCGCTGCACCAGCGCCGCGGCGACCGCGGAGTCGACCCCCCCGGACAGCGCGCAGAGCACACGGCTGTCCCCCACCTTGGCGCGGATGTCCGCGATGGCCTCGCTGACCATGTTCTCGGGGGTCCAGTCAGGGGCCAGACCCGCGATGTGGAACAGGAAGTGTTCCAGCACCTGCTGACCCCATTGGGTGTGCGCAACCTCCGGGTGCCACTGCACCCCCGCCAGTTTCCGCATCCGGCACTCGAAGGCTGCGACGGGGGCACCCGCCGTGCGCGCCAGCACATGGAAACCCTCCGGGGCGCGGGAAACGGAATCCCCGTGGCTCATCCACACGTTGAGCGTGTTCGGGAGGGTTGCCAGGAGTTTGCCGCTGTTCTGGATGGACAGGGGTGTGCGACCGTACTCGCGCTGCCCGGTCTTGGCCACCGACCCGCCCAGGGCCTGGGCCATCGCCTGAAAGCCATAGCAGATCCCGAAAACCGGGATGCCGGCCTCGAACAGCGCCGGATCGACCTGCGGGGCGTCATCGGCATAGACCGACGACGGCCCGCCCGACAGGATGATGGCCGATGGCCGCCTGGCCAGGATCTCCTCCACAGAGGCCTCGGAACCGATGATCTCGGAATAGACGTGGGCATCACGGACCCGTCTGGCGATGAGCTGCGCGTACTGGGCGCCGAAGTCGACCACGAGTACCAGGTCGTGCTGGGAAATCATGAGCGAGAGTCTAGGCCCAGCCGATCCAGTTGAGCCAGAGGATGGGGCATCACAGCCGGGTGTCCAGCATGTGATACGACGGATCGTGTTGGGAATAGCGACGCGGCGGGCTCCGTTGTCCCCTACATGACCGTTTACTCCAATGTCACCGAGCTCATCGGACGCACCCCGCTGGTCAAGCTGAACCGCATCGCCGGGGGCAACGCGACCGTCATCGCGAAGCTCGAGTTCTACAACCCCGCCAACTCCGTCAAGGACCGCATCGGCGCCGCCATCATCGAAGCCGCAGAGGCCTCGGGCGAGCTGAAGCCGGGCGGCACCATCGTTGAGGGCACATCCGGCAACACCGGTATCGCGTTGGCGATGGTTGGTGCGGCGAAGGGGTACAAGGTGGTTCTGGCCATGCCCGAGACCATGTCCCTGGAGCGCCGGGCCCTGCTGCGCGCCTACGGCGCCGAGCTGGTGCTGACCCCCGGTCCGCTGGGCATGAAGGGGGCCGTCGCGAAGGCCGAGGAGATCGCCGAGGAGCGTGGCGGCGTTCTGGCCCGTCAGTTCGCGAACCCGGCCAACCTCGCCGTGCACCGCCGCACCACCGCCGAGGAGATCTGGGCCGACACCGACGGCAAGGTTGACATCTTCGTGGCCGGGGTGGGCACCGGTGGCACCGTATCCGGAGTCGGTCAGGTGCTCAAGGAGCACAAACCCGAGGTGAAGATCATCGCCGTCGAGCCCGCCGAGTCGCCGATCCTGTCCGGTGGCCAGCCCGGCCCGCACAAGATCCAAGGCCTCGGAGCGAACTTCGTTCCGGAAATCCTGGACCGCGACGCGATCGATGAGGTCATCACCCGCAATATCGACCAGTCCCTCGAGTTCGCCCGGGCGGCCGCCACCCAGGAGGGTCTGCTGGTCGGTATCTCCTCCGGTGCCGCCCTCTCCGCGGCCGTCGAGGTCGCCAACCGCCCCGAGAACGCCGGCAAGACGATCGTCGCAGTGCTGCCCGACTTCGGTGAACGCTACCTGTCCACCATCCTGTTCGAGGGTCTCGTGGACGCCTGATCCCCGAGCCGGATCCCCTGAAGCCGGTGAGCCGGGCCGCGGGCCGCTGGGCGAGCAGGCCGGCTCAACCAGCTTGGTGCGAGGGTGCGAGATGGTTCCACGCGACCTGCTCCGGCCAGGAAACCAGACTCCCCCGCCGCTCATCGGCCGGCGGGGGAGTATTTTTCATTCGGTTTCAGCGCGCGACGCGTCTGCGGAAGACAGCGACGGTCAGTGCCGGGAAGATCGCCAGCAGCACCACCCACGCGATTGCGGTGGCAGCCACGGGATTCTGCAACGACCACACATCGGGCACCGCCGCCGTGCCGAGGTTCCCGAACAGCGTCCGCACCGCCTGCACCAGCGACGACAGCGGGTTCCACTCGGCGATCCCGCGCAGCCAGTCGGGTAGGGTCTCCGAGGGCACGAAGGCGTTGCTGACGAAGGAGGTCGGGAACAGCACGATCATGCCGGCGCTGTTGACGGACTGGGGTTTGGGAACGGCCACCCCCAGCAGCAGCATCACCCAACTGAAGCACCACGCGGTGACCAGCAGGAGCAGCACCCCGAGGAGGAAGTTCCCCACCCCGGCCTGGAAACGCCAGCCGACCACGAAACCGGCGACGAGCATCACGAACACGGAGCAGGCGGCAACGGCCAGGTCCGCGAGGGTGCGGGCCATCAGGATCGCGCTGGGCGCCATGGGAAGGGTGCGGAACCGGTCGATGATCCCCTCCTTGAGGTCCTCGGCCATGTAGATGCCAGAGATCATCGTCCCGAACACGATCGTCTGCCCGAAGACACCGGCCATCAGGAACTGCGTGTAGTCGCTGCCCTGGACGTGCACGGCGCCGCCGTAGACCTGGGTGAACAACAGCACGAACATGACCGGCTGCATGACGGAGAAGACCATGATCTCGGGGCTGCGCCGCAACTGGAGCAGGTTGCGCACCAGTACGGCGTGGACGTCACCCAACCAGCCAGCCACCGGTCCGCGTTCCAGGGCCTGAACCGGGCTCATGCCGCCACCTCCTGCTCCTCGGCCGCGTGACCCGTCAGGGTCAGGAAGACATCGTCCAGGGTCGGGCGGCGGATGCCGGCATCATGTAGTTCGATACCCTCCCCACCCAGTGCCGTCAGCACCGCGATCAGCGCTGCGGTGGGGTCACTCACCTGTGCCGTGAGCACCCGTCCCGTGGCCGCGACCTCGGCTCCGGCAGTGGAGGCGACGATTCTCCGCGCCCGGTCGGCGTCCGCCTCGTCGACAAGGGTCAGTTCGATGCGCTTGCCACCCACCGATGCCTTGAGTTCGTCGGCGGTCCCCTCCGCGATGACGTGTCCGTGGTCGATCACGGAGATGGAGTCGGCCAGCTGGTCGGCCTCCTCCAGGTATTGGGTGGTGAGCAGAACCGTGGTTCCCTCCTCCACACGCTCCCGGATGACCTCCCAGAGTCCCAGTCGGGCCTGCGGGTCGAGGCCGGTGGTCGGTTCGTCGAGGAACAGCACCGGAGGATTGATCACGAGCGCCCCGGCTAGGTCGACGCGCCTCCGCATCCCGCCGGAGAATCCCTTCAACGGCCGATCGGCGGCTTCGGTCAGGTCGAAGGCCTCCAGCAGCTCCTCCGCGCGCCGTTTCGCCTGGCGGGTTCCGATCCGGTACAGCCTACCCACCAACACCAGGTTTTCCCGAGCGGTGAGCACCTCGTCCACGGCCGCGTACTGACCGGATGTGCCGATCAGCGGACGCACCTTCGCGGGATTGGTGAGCACGTCGATCCCGGCGACACTCACCCTGCCGGATTCCGGGCGCAGCAGCGTGGTCAGCACCTTCACAGCAGTGGTCTTCCCGGCACCATTGGGACCCAGCAGCCCCCGGATGGTTCCCTGCTCCACGGAGAGATTGAGCCCGTCGAGGGCACGCACCGGTCCGGTCTTGGTTTGATACGTTTTACGCAGTTCCTGCGCTGTGATGAAGGTCATGCATTCCCTTTCTCGTGGTGTGGAATCGGGCGAGAGTCGCTTCAACGACTACCCGTCCGGGAGTGCCGCGTTCCAATGCACCTACGGATCGCGGCACTCTCGTTTTCATGGTCCCCCCTGTTGCGCGGATTCACCGATGAGGCGGCGCAGCGCCGTCTCGATCTCCTCGCGCGGGGCAACGGTTTCCTGGACGACGGCCTGGAACAGGACCCCGTAGCAGTAGGCGAGCACGGCGCGCCCCGTCGCCTCCGGGATGTTCCACGACAACCGCTCCACCAGGTCCGCGTCGCCGAGGCCGATGAAACGCCGAAACTTCGGGTGGGTCGTGTAGAGCAGGGCGAAGGACATCTCGTTGCGGGTCCGTTTCAGATCCGCTAGGGATTCCATCACCATGTCCGCGACCAAACCCACGGGATCATCGACCTCGTTGAGTTCGGAGGTGAACTCGGCCAGCTTCTCCTCGCGTTCCTCCTCCAGCCCCGTGAGCGCCTCCGCCAGCATGTCGGTGAGGGACTTGAAGTACTGGGTGGTCGACCCGAGCGGCACCCGCGCGCGTTCGGCCACCTTCCGATGGGTGACGGCGCTGATCCCGATCTCCTCGATCAGCTCCCCGGCAGCCTGCAGGATCTTCTTCCTGCGCCCCTCCGGGTCCCTCGTCCGTTTCGCCACGCCACTAATGTACATTCGTACATGTACAGATGTACAGATTCGGCGTGTTGCGGCTCACCCGCGCAGGATCGCGCGGTGCAGCACCTCGTAGGCCCGGGAAGCCAGGCGGGATTCCACCAGGACGACCTCGGGAACGACGAACTCCCGGGACTCGTAGGTGTCGAGGGCCTGGAGGAGACGCCCTGCCTTCTGGGCGCGCTGGGCCCTGGCGATGGTGAGGTGAGCCCTGAAGCCCGTCCCGTCGGGGCTGCCGCCATGATGGGTGACGAGGGACCGCAGCTGCCCGGACCACTCCCCCAGCTGTACCGCCGCGGCCCCTGGGACGCCGAGGTACAACACCTTGGCGCGCTCCGGACTGCGGAATCCACCCGCCCCGGCGATGCTCATCTTCAGCGGGGAATGACGCCCGGCCCATTCATCGAGTGCCTGAGTCAGTTCCTCGATGCGGTGGCCGGGGTGGTCGGCCATGAAGGCCAGCGTGAGGTGATAGGTCGTGGGTCGGCTCCAGCGCCACGGCGAGTTCTCGGTGGCGGTGCGGCGCGGTTCCAGGAAACGGTCGATATCGGCGACGACATCGGAGGGAGGTGTCACGGCGATGAAGCAACGCATCCGACGATCCTAGAGAACGCTTCATCGAGAAACCCGGAACTGGTCGAGTCGGAACCCTCCCACACCCGCCCCCTCGCCACTTGACAAGGAATACAGAGACACTCCCCTCCCCTCCCCTTCCTCTTCCGGATTCCATAGAAGAAAGATAGGAAAAAAAGCAGGAAGAAAAGGATAAGGGAGGAAGCGGGCAGACGAAATACTGCCGTATGCTCAGAGAGAAGGAAGAGATACGCCGCCGCGCTGAGACTTGCCGTAAATGGCTTTAAGAAAGGGAAGAGCTCCTGAAAAACGGAAAGGGAAAATAGCCCCGCAAAAAAGCACGGAATCGCTCCGAAGAAATGAAAAAGGAGAAGAAAATATAAAAGAGCGGAGAAAAGATAGAGAAGCAGAAGCTCCGCTCTCTCGATCCTCGGGGGAAGGGAATCGCTCCTTCCCCGATCCTGCCCGGCTCTGTCCGCTTCGTAATCAAAAAAATCATCCG
>ERZ773069.620-NODE-620-length-22947-cov-18.305784_pt1 | contig 22947 bp, 22 predicted proteins | sample MGYA00580619_ERZ773069 | MGnify/ENA primary metagenome ERZ773069 (study PRJEB29015, sample SAMEA2738007) | human oral metagenome | biome: human oral; feature: human-associated habitat; material: dental | place: China | collected 2108 ...
TTGTCATCATCGGTATGGCGTTCGTGCCCGCGCTCTACGCGTGGTTCAACATCGTTGGCTTCTGGGATCCGTATTCGCAGACTTCCCACATTCGCGTGGCGGTGGCGAACGAGGACGAGGGCGCGACCAAGGACCGGATCGGCACCGTGAATGTGGGTGCGATGCTTGAGACTCAGTTGAAGCAGAACGATCAGCTGGGCTGGCATTTCGTGAGCGCGGACGAGGCCCGCGCGGAGGTCGAGCGCGGTGATTCCTACGCGGCCTTCATCATCCCGGCGTCTTTTTCGCGCGACCTGACGGGCATCGTTGACGGTACGTACGTCAAGCCGAATATCCAGTATTACGTCAACGAGAAGAACAATGCGGTGGCCCCGAAGATCACGGGGGCGGGTGCGACGGCGCTGGATCGCCAGATCAATTCCGCGTTCGTCTTGACGGTGGCCAAGGTTTTGTCGGAGAAGGCGTCCGAGGCCGGGGTGAGCATCGCGAACAACGCTGACCAGAAGCGTTCGGACGTGTCCGCTTCGGTGTCCGAGGCCTCGGCCAAGCTGGGCAGTGCGTCGCAGACCCTGGAGGGCATGGGGGAGAAGATTGACGCGGCGAAGGCCTCGGTGGCCTCGGCGCGCACGACCCTGAGTGATCTGGATGCTGCCGTCTCGGAGCTGTCGACGTCCCTGGACCAGGCGGACCAGCTGGTGAGCGATTCGCGGACCTCGCTGGCGTCTTTTTCAAGCCAGATGGGCGGGGCCCTTGACGGCCTGTCCTCGAACGCGGCGGGTGCACTGGCAGGCGTGTCCGCGAACGCGGGAACCCTCGACGGTGCTGTGCAGGGTGCGTCCGGACGCGTGGGTGGCCTGCTCACCGAGGGCACATCGATCAACGACTCGGTGGCCGGCGTGCTCGCGGAGCTGAATGCCCTGGGGATTGGCAATCTGCCTGCGGCGGGGACCGCCCTGACCGATCTGACGAATCAGAACACGGCTCTGTCCACAGCGCTGAGCGACCTGACGACCCTGAACTCCGACCTGTCGGCCACGTCCACGTCGATTTCGGACGCGCTGACGTCAGCGTCCGACGCGTCTGCTGCGGTCTCTGCCTCGGTGACGAATGCGCGCAGCGGAGTGTCCGCCCAGCTGCCCGCGATCTCTGCGGCCCTCGACGACTTCTCGGCTGCGTCCTCATCGATGCGTTCTTCATTGGACACGCTGCGCAGCCAGCGCGCCCAGGTGTCGGGCCTGCTCGATCAGCTCGATTCCCTCCTGGACGGGGCGAAGACGGCCACCCAGACGAGCTCGACGAATGTCGCCGCAATCAAAAAGGATCTCGATTCGGTGGCCACGGATATTTCGTCGCTGTCCTCCTCGAATACGCTGCGTGACCTCGCGGATTCCCTGGGAGTCAATGCTGAGTCGATCGCCTCCTTCATGGCCTCGCCGACGCAGATCGAGACGAAGGCCGTGTACCCCGTGGCCGCCTACGGCTCGGCGATGGCCCCGCTGTTCACGAACCTGGCCCTGTGGATCGGCGCGTTTTCACTCGTCCTTCTGCTCAAGCTCGACGTGGATGAGGAGGACATTGGCCCGACATCGTCGGCCGCCAAGTACATGGGCCGGTGGATGCTGATCGCCTTCTTCGGGGTCATCCAGGCGCTTGTTGTGTCGATCGGCGACCTGATTATCGGCGTGCAGACGGTCTCCCGACTGGGTTTCGTAGGAACGGCGATGATCATCTCGCTGGTGTTTACCTCGATCGTCTACATGCTCTCCACGTGCTTCCAGCACATCGGCAAGGGCCTATGCGTCATCATCATGGTCATGCAGATCCCTGGGTCTGCTGGCCTGTACCCGATCGAGATGCTCCCGTCCTTCTTCCGCTTCTTGCACCCGCTGTTCCCGTTCACTTACGGTGTTAACGCGCTGCGTGAAATCGTCGGCGGATTCTACGGGCACACCTACCTGTCGTGCCTGGCGGTTCTCGGCGCCGAGGCGCTGGTTGCCTTCGCGATCGGCCTCGCGCTGCGGCCCTTCCTCGTGAACCTGAACGCGATGATCACGCGCGACCTGGCGTCCTCTGGTCTTTTCCTGGCCGAGGCGACGCGTGTGCCTTCCAACCGCTATCGCCTCACCCAGATCGTTGCGGCCCTGGCCGATCACGACGGCTTCCAGCGCTCAGTGAGTGGGCGTGCCGCGCGCTTCGAGCGTCGCTACCCGAGGATCCGCCGCATCGCGATCATTCTCGGGGTCATCGTGCCGGTGGCTTTGGCCGTGCTGTCCGTCGCGAATGTGGCGGAGGTGCCGATCATTCTGGGTGCCTGGATCGTCTGGGTCCTCCTCGTCATCATCTTCCTGATCGGCCTGGAGTACCTGCGTGAGGCCCTGGCGCGCCAGCAGCTCCTCGGCGCCATGGACGAGCAGGATGTGCGTTCCCTGCTGACCCGCCGCGTGCAGGGGGCGCGATCACGTCTCGCGCTTGGCGCGGCCGCCGTGGGCGCGTCGATCTCGTCGGCTCTCGCCTCCTCCCTCGGTGAGCGCGGGGGCAAGGACACGGACGAGGCCGACCCCGGCCTCGGAGATGAGGACCGTGAAGGCGATGCGCCGGAGGCAGCGAAGGGAGAACAGCAGTGAAGACCATCTGGGCCATCTACCGCGCCGACCTGCGTCGCGCGCATCGTTCCCTGATCGCCAGCGTCGTCGTCTTCGGCTTGGTTGTTATCCCGTCGCTGTTCACGTGGTTTAACGTGGCGGCCTCGTGGGACCCGTTCGGCAACACGAAGAGCCTGCGCATCGCGATCGCGAACACGGACGCGGGCTACAAGTCGGACCTGGTGCCGCTGCACATCAACATCGGCGACTCGGTGGTGTCCGCGCTGCGCAAGAACGACAACTTCGACTGGGTCATCGACTCGCAGGAGGCGGCCATCGAGGGGACGCGCTCGGGGGCGTACTACGCGGCCATCGTCATCCCCGCCGATTTCTCCCAGGACATGCTCACGTTCTTCGACGGGGGAGCCTCCTCCGCGCCGATGACCTACTACGTCAACGAGAAGAAGAACGGCATCTCGCCGAAGATCGCCGGCCAGGGCGCCGAGGCGGTGAGCGCCCAGGTCAACCAGATCTTCGTTCAGACGCTCTCCGAGGTCGCCTTCGACACGGCGACGTCGGTCGGGAATGCGCTGTCCTCGCCAACGGCCGTCAATACGGTGACGGCGCTCGACAACCGCGTGCAGACGGTTGCCTCGCGCCTGCGTACGGCGGCGGACAGTGCGGATGCCTACGCGTCGCTCGTGGGCTCCTCGGTGACGCTCATCGACTCGACGACGACGCTCGTGGATGGGCTGGGGAGCGCGAAGGGCTCCGCGCAGTCCGCGGTCTCGAGCGCTCAGGCTGGGGCCAGCGGACTCGGGTCTGCTGCTTCGGCGGCGGTGTCGTCGGTGTCCGACGCGATCTCCTCATCACAGTCCTCGCTGGCCTCCCTGTCGAGTGCCGTCGACAACGTGTACGCGAATGGGGCGACGAGCGCGTCGGATGCGGCCTCGACCCTGCGTTCGCAGGCCTCCGTGTTGGACACGCAGGCCGCCAGCTTCGCATCCATCAAGTCGACGCTCGCGTCTCTGCCAGGCTCGCCCGTCTCCCAGTCCTCGCTGGACCGCCTGCAGGCCGCCTCCGATCGGCTGACCGCAGTCGCGAACGGGCTGCGTGCCGCCGCCCTTGACGTGGACTCCAAGGTGGCGAACGCACAGGCCGGGCACGCCGCGGTTAACGGTCTTATCGCCCAGGCGCGCTCCGCGGTCGATGGCCTGTCCTCCGACTACGAGACCAACCTGCGGCCTCAGCTCGAATCGCTGGCCTCCACCCTGGCCTCGGCCCAGTCCTCCCTGAGCGCCGTCCGCACGTCCCTGGAGAGCGCGACGTCGACCGCCTCGAACGGGAGCGGAAGCGCGCGTGCGGGCCTGAGCCTGCTGCGCGAGAACCTGACCGGCGCGGCCACGAGCCTGCGCGAGGCAGCCGGCAAGCTTGACTCCCTGCACGCGTCGATCTCCGAGGTGCTTGCCGGGGGAGACCTGACGACGCTGGGAACGATCATCGGGAATAATCCCGAGGCCCTGGCGGCGGCCATCGCGGCCCCCGTGGGCGTGGAGAAGACCCCGGTCTACCCGGTCGCGAACTTCGGTTCCCAGATGGCACCCCTGTACTCGATCCTGGCCCTGTGGGTCGGGTCCGTGCTCATGGTCGTGTCCATGCGCTCGGACGTCACGGACTCCAACGTCGTCGAGGGGCTGGCGGAGGCGGATCCGCTGCGCGCGACCCTCACGGCCAAGCCCGTCGGCCTGGCCGCCGGGTACCTGGGACGCTACCTGACCTTTGGGACTATCGCGCTCGCCCAGGCGACCCTCGTGGGGCTGGGTGACCTGTACTTCCTGAAGGTCCAGCACGTCCACCCGCTGCAGTTCATGGGCACCCTGTGGCTGACGGCCATCGTGTTCTCCTTCCTCATGTACACGTTCATCGCGACGTTCGGGAACGCGGGCAAGGCGCTGGGGGTGCTCCTCCTCGTCCTGCAGATCTCGGGCGCCGGGGGAGCGTTCCCCCTGGCGATCCTGCCGTCGTTCTTCTCCGCGATCTCGCCGTTCCTGCCCGCGACGCATGCGATCACGGCGCTGCGGGCTTCAATCGCCGGCTATTCGGGCCACGAGTACGGGGACGCCATGTGGTTCCTCGCCCCCTTCATTCTGTTTGCCGCGTTCCTGGGGCTGGCGTTGCGGCCGTTGCTGGTGCGCAGCAACCGACGCATGGTGGCGAAGCTGGAGTCCACGAAGCTCCTCTAGGGACCGGCCCGTCCTCGGGCCGCGGATTCTCCGGCGAGGGATCCGGCCAGCGACAGCTGTGTCCCTCCTCCCCGCGCCACTCGCGGGAGAGCGGGCGCGTCCCTGCTTGTCGCCCTTGACGGCGGGGGAGGGGTGCCATATACTGGTGTGTCCGACGGTCTGCGGAATGGCTGAGCGTCGGTGAGTTGAAAACTCAAGAGGGGATGATCGGTTTCGACAGTGGTCGTCGATCGAAGTGAAGCGAGCCGAGGATGTGCGCTCAACTCGTTAACGATGCGTGCAAACCAATAGGTGCCGAACAGAATCGCACCGACTACGTTCTCGCTGCCTGATATCGCAGCCTGAACCTTTAGTCCGTCAGCCCGGGAGCTGCTTCCGGCCCGGTGTCTGGCGTCGTCTAGGGAGCCACTGGGTGCCGCCCATGTTGGTGGGGCGGCTCCGACACTCAATCAACTGAGCCCATCCGGCGGTGAGTCTACGCGGATGCCGGGGGCCGAGAAATACACTCGTAGACTGCGCTCGGAGAAGAATTCGGGGTCGGCTATTGGACGGGGGTTCGATTCCCCCCATCTCCACAGATCTCAGCTAATCGTTGTAATTGCAACGATGTGCGCCCTAGGTGGGTGCAAGTTGGGTACAGCAAAAGGCCCCGGCCACCGGAATGCTGTTCCGGTGGCCGGGGCCTCGTTGGTATCCTCCTCAGATGTCGGACATGATCTCGCTCGGCGGATCCGGGATCAGCGGAAGCGCCATCCCCTCCGGGAGAGTCAGAAGAAGATCCTCGATGATGCGCTGGAGCTTATGGCCCCAGCCGAGCGCCGCTCGGTACCGTGCTCGCGTTTGATCAAGGTCGGCCGTTGCTGCCGCCAGATCCTTCTCAAGCCTATCGACCTTTAGCGTTAATCGCTCAAGCTCAGTCTTCATCGAGTCGAACGCAAGAGTCAGCTCTGCGAGACGCGAGCGCTCGTGCTCGACGCGCCTCTGCGACCACCCGCTGATGAGATTGCCGCAGACGATTCCGCCCAGTCCAATCAGCGCTCCGACGACAACGTTATCAAGCTGCACCCACGGCACCACTGTCCTCCTGACTGCGCCCCTCAGTCTCATCCTTGATGTCAGCGATGCTCTCGCCGCCGGGCGTTAGCGCTCCGGCCCAATCGATGATGCTCACGCCGCCGATTCGGATCTTGGAGAGTACCTGGAATACAGTCCACGCGACACCGAGGAATACTGTCGCCTGCGAGACGATGAGCTTCCATGTCGCCGGGTAGGATCCGGAGACCCAGACGCCGGCCGTCACGACGACGGCCACGCCGATCGTCAGCCACACGCGGCGCTCGCGCGTCCAGTATGGGCGATCAAGCGCCGCCTGAATGAACGGCCATACAACGCCGATCAGGACCGACGTCACGAACGGATCGGACTGTAGGCCCAGCAGAATGTCACTCTGATTCACTTCGGTTTCCTTTCACGCTGTCTCCGCGCCCGCAAGCGCGATGTTGACGGCGGCGTTGGTCGCCGCGCCGTAGATTTCATCCTGATATGCGCCGACTGCGGCCTGGACGTGGCCAACTGTTCGGTCGTGTGCGGCCTCGGAGTTTTCGCCCCAGATGCCGTCGACGACGGTGCCGACGACGCGCTGCGTGTATTCGACGCCGAAGGGGAAGGCGTTGCCGCCCCAGGTGGATGCGGCTGCGACGGCGAGGATACGCTGTCGGGTATCAGGGCCGAGGACGTTGTCGGGGTCTGCGCCGACGGCGCGCTGGAGCTCGGTGATGTCGGTCGGTCCGGACTGTGCGGGCGCTGCGGTTCCGCCGTCCCAGCGGCCGTTGTCGATCATCCAGGCGAGCACCTTGTGCATGTCGACCCAGCCGAGGATGTCCTCGTCGTACCTGTACTTGACGAGGACTCCGTTGCCGTTGTCCTGCGAGCCACCCATCGAGGTGTTCCCCTCAACGGCACGGAACAGCTCCGAGTTGGGATCGGGCCGGGAAGCGCCGACGTGGTCGGCGATGCCATCGCCGTGCCACTCGTAGATCGCCTGTCGCCCGTAGCCGGGCTCGTTGCACCACGCGCCGATGTTCTGCGCGAAGTTCTTGATGTACGGGACGTAGTACCACCAGGCAGCGTTCATGAGGTTGACGCCGGCCTGCAGGAAGCCCCAGACCTGGAAGGCCCCGCACCAGGCGTAGCCACGGAAGTCGGACTTGCCGACTGCATCCCAGTATTTGTCGCCGCCTACGTGGCCGACCTCGCCGAGCATGGCTCGCAGTGCGGTGTCGACGGCTGTGACGATGCGGGGATCGTTGATAGATGTGCTCACGCCTGGCCCCCTTCATTTTGGTCGGCGTTTCGTTCGGTGAGGATGCCCAGCAGCTGGGCCTCCTGCGCCGCGGTTTCAGGCATTGCCTGAAGTTCTGGTGTCATGAGAGTGTTCCTTTCGTGGTGTAGGAAGCCCCGGCCACCTGGGTTGGTGGTCGGGGCTGGGTGGGTCTGCGGGAGGCCCGTCAGGTCTTGATGATGTAGTTGAGCGCCGCGTACGGCGGCATCAGCGAAAGCGGCTTGGATCCTCCGACAACATCGGTCTCAAGCCAGCTGAGGGCGGAGGATTCCCAGTTGGATATGGTCTGCCAGCCGCTTCCACCTCCTACATTCGATCGGTAGATTCCAACACCGTCAGGCCACGTCCCTCCGTGCCCGACAACGTTGTGCTTGTGCGCCGGCATCTCCTCGGTGGTGATCGTGTGTGAGACCTCGCCGCCCGTTGTTGACAGCGCTCGCGTCTGGTCGACCCCGAGGACGAAGCGTCCACGCAGGTCGGGCACCCGGAACGTGAACGAGTTCCCGAACACGGCCGCGAGCGCCGGGTATGTCTTTCGGTCGTACTGTTTCCCGTCGCACATGAGCCATCCGGAGGGCGCGGTCGTACCCGCGTAGGCCGAGATAACGCCGGCAGGAGTGACGACGGTGATCGCTTCACCGGGGTCCCCCTTCTCTCCGCGAGGGCCCGCTTCACCCTGGTCTCCCTTTGGTCCTGGTGGCCCCTGTTTGCCGGGGTCGCCCTTCGGCCCCTGTGGGCCGGGTTCGCCGCGGGGTCCCTGCGGCCCCTGACGGCCGGCGGCGGCTCCGCCGGGCTCGACGTAGGCGTCGATGGTTGAGCGAGTGTGGGCGAGCGCGACCATGGACCCTTGGTGGATTTGGACGAGCACCCGGTCTCCGGGGGCTACCCGCGTTGTGAGTAGGCTGTCGTCCACGTAGTAGGGAGTGTCGCCCATGCCGTCCAGGCGCGCTTCGAAGCGGGGGACAAAGCCGTCCTTATTCGCCACTTGTGTCGTTCTCACGGTGCCCCACCTGTAGGTGGGTTGCGCGTCCAGATGGGCTCGTAGGTCTGCCACGACCTGCGTGAGGTACTCGATGCCGTCGCTCATTCTCGGACCTCCTTCATCGTGGTTTTCACCAGGGCTGTTGGGGAGAGCTTGTACCCCATCTGTTGGATGACGCAGCGCATGCGCGTGCCCTGCGAGACGAACTCGACGACGTCTCCGGGCGAGATCGGGACTGGCATGTGCTCGATGACCAGGGACGCGGCGGGCGCTGATCGTTCCGCGAGGATCCGGCGCGCGATCTCATCGATGATCTCCTGCGACGCTGCCTGCACGCCGGTTTCGACGTGCGCGACCTCCCCTCGGTTCGGGATCGAGAACGGGTCCTTTGGATCGCGGTTCTCGGCTCTGCCGACCAGGGGCGGAGGGGTCTCGCCGACCATCTGCCGGCTTCCGGTTCCTCCCGCCCCGACGCAGATCACGACGTTCGGCACTGCGAAGATGTCTCTATCGATCGTCCACGATGCCGAGTGGATCGCCTTGCTCCCCTCAACGAATCTGTAGCTGACGGGGCGCTTGGATGGCCGGATGTACTTGTTGACGAGTATGGTTCCGCGCCCGTCAGTGGAGAGCGCCGAGTATCCACCCGCGTTCAGCACGTCGTTGATGACGGTGAGCACCGATGTGCCCACGTCGTACACGCTCTCCTTGAGCGCGAAATTGGGAAGCTCGATCGCGGCCGGCACACGCTGGAACGACCTGAACAGGGGACCAAGAAGGGACTGGGCACCTCCCCCGGCATGATGCGTGACCTGCTTGAGGACAGCCCTATCCGCGTAAGCCAGCAACCCCTGCAGCTCGATGCCGCTGACCACTCGATGCTCGTCGACTTCCCTGCTCGGGGCACTCATGATGAACGTCCCCACCGGCCAGCCCTCCATCCCCTCCGGGACGTAATCGACACGAGCATGCATGTTGAACCAATCGATCTCCTGCCCCATATCCACGACGCGAAGAGACCCCGATGCGCGCAGACGACTGGTGGACGACAGCGTCACCGACCCGTACTCGACGCCGTCAAGCACGCCAAGATCTTCGCCCCGAAGATTGGTCAGCATCACCTGAAACTCTGCTTGCCTGTCACCCGTCAGGCCACTCACACTCCCACCTCCGTCAATTTCGCTGACACCCGCCAGATGCCCCCGACCTCTCGATCGAGTTGGACATCCGAGAGCGACCCGTAGAACACTCTCCCTAAGGGATCGCGGCACATGAACGGCGCTGGCATGAACGCCAGGTCCTCCACCGCCCGACGTTCTCTCTCCGAAGCGTCGACCAGCGTCGCCGAGACTGTCACCACACGCTGCCGCTGCGTTCCCGACATCTCCACGCCAAGATCCCTTCCCGCGAAGTGCTTGACCTCCCGGTTCACCAGGCCCATCGACTCTCCGGTTGCTGGATCCCACGCGAGGCGAGCTAGGCGCGAGAACCCCTGCCCCGCACTCAGCCACACCGCCTGAGAGTCCGCGAGCGCGTCGACGATCGTCACGGACGATGACGGCATGGCGCTGGTCGCGGTCACCCTGTACTTGGTTGTGCCATTTGTCAGGCATTCCCTGTCTCGGTACATCGTGGACGGCGGCAGGCGATCAGCAACGAGTGTCCACGTGGATCCGCCGTCGATTGAGCGCTCGAGGCGCGTCTCGACGGTGGCCGGGGTCTTGGCTCCGGCCGGGATCGCCGGCGAGGCTATGGAGATGAGCATGTCTCCCTCTGTTTCCTCCCATTCGGCCGTGACTATCGGTTGCGGCGGCGTTGGGTACTCGACGTTGTACCGGCGCTCCACGCTGGTCGTGAGTCCGAAACCATCCGTGAGGGCGATGCGGATCACGTACGCAGTCTTGTTCTCGAGGCGAGCCTTGAATACCAGGGCCGCGTGGGAGAACGATGGGGAAACGTTGATGACGCTCGTGTCGCCTGCAATTTGCTCGATGAGCTGCAGGTCGGCGCTGAGGAGCTCTGCGACGACAGTGCTGATCGTCGTCGACGAGCCTTGTACGTGTGACACCGAGATCGCGCCCTCGAACACCGACTTGTCCAGTGTGTTCGCGTTGGGTGCGAGCGCGACCACCGGCGCATAGGTGACCGTCGTTCGCCTGGCCGGCGACCACTCCGAGTACTCCCGGAACTGCCCCTTCGTCCGTATCTGGTAGGTGTAGACCCCAGCCGGAAGATCCAGAGTCTTTTCCTGCACAGCCCCTGAAACGCTCACAGTTGTCCACGATGGCGTGTTTCCTACCTCGCTGGTGACCCGCGCGTAGCGGATCTCCGCTGCTTCCTGCCAGGTCTCATCGATCGACGTGTGAGACCACGCGACCAGGACCTGCCCAACTGGCGCGTACGCGCCAGGCTTACGGACTCCCGGGATGCCTGGCTTCTGGAGGACCTGGATCGTGTTCGATGGTGCCGACCGCTTCGACTCGAGCGCGTCGGTCTTGACGTATGCGTAATACGTGTGTGGTACTTGGAGATCGGCGTTTGTGTGGACCCAGCCGTCCGCGTCGGCTCGCACTGTGCCGACCTTGTCGTCGCCGTCGTAGATCTCGACAGCGACGTCTTGTGGGTACGGGAAGCTCGTCGTCCACGATATCCTGATCTTCCCGTCCCGGGTCTTGGACGCCGTCAGCTCCGTTACCGGATTGGGACGGGTCGATACGCCCGCCGACATCGGGGATGCCGGCCCCGGCACGAAATCGGACACGTCCCGCACACGCGTTGGGATGACCGGGGAAGCGTAGACCCTGTACCAGAACCTGTCGTTCGGGTACACCGCGCGGTCGTCGATCACGTTGAATGACGGGGCGGTGCTTCCCTCGACGTTCACCCATGTCACGACATGCCACTCGCGAGGTAGCCACGGGCCTGACTGGTTATCAGCGTAGGCGTCCCAACGCTCGATCACGTAGGAGCGGATCGGAGAGGACGAATCCGCTGGCGTCGCGGCAGGCCACGACACCGACACCGACTTCCCATCCGGCTGGAGGACCGCCTTGCAGTAGGACGGCGCTGTCGGAGGCTTCGCAGGGCGGGCCGGGAGGGTGAGCCACGCCTGAACCGACGGGCGCCCGCCGTTCCAGATGGGACCGAGAGAGTAACCAGCGTAGATCGACCGCTCCTGGTTGGGCTGCAGGGTCTCGGTCCAGTGCGACGTGCCCATGTCCTTGTACACGGTGCCGCCGCGCGGCGAGGAGAACGACACCGTCTCCGACCCGGAGCCGAGTGCTCCCCACCACTGGGTTGGCGCCGTGTACTGATGCCCGTACCCGTCCGAGCGCAGCCAAAACTGGGCATGGACCTGCACGCTCCCCGACGCGGGATCCCCCGTCCACCACATCTCGATACCAACCGACATGTAGCCCGATGACGCCGACCATTGAATCACCACTGTTTCCTCCCCCTCTTTAGAACCCGATGAGACTACGCATCGCGCCGCGCGACGCCGGAGCCAGGCTCGACGAGACAACCCCCGATGCCTCGACGCGCATGCGCCCGACCAGCTTGTCGTCACTGTCGCGCACGACTAGATACGACGGCAGCGACTCCTGCCGCGCCGCACCCGAGACCACGCCTAACCCATCCGTCACACTCAACGCGCCAGACTCCAGAGACGCGAGCTGGGCCTGCCCGGCCGCGATCGTGTCCCTGATCGCAGCCTCAAACATCGGCGCCCGATCCATCGCGCCCTGAGCGAGCGCCTCAACGATCGACTGGCCAGAGTAGAGCGTCCACCCCTTCCCAGAGAACGGCCCCTTCTTCGCCGGTGAAAACGGCAAGTACTTCCGGACGCCGCTGAGCACGTCCGAGACCGCGCTTACCGCCGCGCCCGCCATCGACTTAATACCGTCGATCAGGCCCTGAATGATCTTCTTGCCTGACGAGACCATCATTGAGGGCACACTGGACAGGACGCTCATGATCTGCTGTGGGACGTCCCAGATGATGCTCTTGAGTGCCGGCAGGGACTGCACGATGCCGTCGATCAGACCCGTCAGGATCTGCACGCCGACGTTGAGGATCAGCGGGATATTCTGCACTAGGACCGTGATGATCGTCGTGATGATCTGCGGCAGCATCTCGATCAGCTGCGGGATCGCCTGCACGATCCCGTTGATGAGGCCTATCAGGAGCTGCACGCCCGCGCTGATGATCATCGGCAGGTTTGTGATCAGCGTTGTGACGATCGTGTTGATGATCTGCGGGAGCATGTCGATGAGCTGCGGGAGCGCTTCGAGTATGCCGTTGATCAGCGTCGTCAGCAGCGTGATTCCAGCCTCGATGATCAGCGGCAGATTCTCGACGATCGTCGTCACGACTGTCGTGAGGATCTGCGGCAGCATCTCGACCAGGGCCGGAAGCGCCGTCTGCAGACCACTGATGAGCGCCTGCAGCACCTGCACGCCCGCCTGAATCAGCTGCGGCAGCGCCTGCACGATGGTCGTCACGACGGTCGTCACGATCTGCGGGAGCGCCGACGCCAGCGTCGGGATCGCCTGCACCAGACCATTGATCAGGCCCATCAGCAGCCCCGCGCCCGCCTGAATCAGCTGTGGGACCGCAGTTGTGAGCGCATCCAAGAGCGACGAGATGATTCCCGGCAGCGCTTCGAGAAGCACCGGGATCGCTGCCGTCAGACCGGCCGTCAGACCGTTGATCAGGTCGACGCCGGCGCTTACCAGCTGTGGAAGCATGGCAACCAGGCCCCGGACCAAGGCCACGATCATCTGCGCTGCAGCTGGGATCAGCTGCGGAAGCCAATCAGCAAACGAGCCGACGAATGACTCGATGATCTGGCCCGCCATGTTCAGCAGGACCGGCAGCGCCGTCGTGATGCCCATGACCAGCGTCTTGACGGCCTCAGCGCCAGACGCGATCAGCTGCGGGGCGTTCGACACCAGCTCCGACCCGTACTTCGAGACGCTGAGGATCACGTCCGAGATCATCGTCTGGATCTGCGTCGTCAGCTCACCGCCAGACGCTTGCACCAGAGCACCGAGGCCGGCGACCGCCGCCGTGATGATCCCCCCGAACGCGAGCACCTTCCCGAAGCGAGCCGGGTTCAAGAACATCCCGACCCGACTGAGCAGCCCCTCAGCCGCTGATCCCAGCGGACCCGCCGCCGACGACAGCGCCTCGCCCATCTTCGGGCCAATCGACCCGAACGACTCCAACACCGGGCCGATGAACCTCCCCGCTCTCTCCTTGACCACTCCGCCAAGCCCCGCGAGCTTCTCGACGAGGACAGACGGCGACGGCAACGCATCGAAAAACCCCGCGACCATCGATGGGTCCGCCAGTAACGTCCCAGCGCCCGCGAGCGCCGCGAACCCTCCGACTGCTGTGCCCAGTGCTTTGGCGATGTCCTCGAGGGTGAGCTTTCCGTCCTTCATGGCGTCAGCGAAGGGACGGAGCTTGCCAGCGAAGATGTCGACGTACTTGCCCGCGTTGTCGAATGCCGGGCCGACCTGTTCGCCGACTGCGTTGACGATGTCCGTCAGCGGTTCCTTAACCTTGGCAAGGGAAGCGACGAGGTCCTTTTCAACGGCCGCCTCGAGGTTGCCCCACGCGCCCTCGAACGTTGAAGCGGACTTGGCGGCTTGCTCGGCGACATCGGTGAACCCCAGGTCCATCAGGGCCTGGTTGAACTCCTCGGCCGTGATCTGCCCCTGGCTCATCGCGTCCCTGAAGTTCCCGGTGAACGCCGAGTTTTTCTTGAGCGCCTCCTGGATCTTGCCCGAGGCGCCGGGTATCGCTGCGGCAATCTGGTTCCAGTCCTGCGTCGTGAGCTTGCCCGCGCCGTTGATCTGCACGAGGGCGAGCGCGACCTGCTTGAAAGTCTCCTTCGTGCCGCCCGCGATCGCGTTGACGTTGCCTGCCGCTTCGGCCATCTTGTCGAAGTCTTTGACGCCGTTCGCGGCGAGCTGCGCCGTCACCGACTGAATGTCGGACAGGTCGTACACGGTCTGGTCGGCGTACGTCTGCGCGGCGGCGGTCAGCTGCTTGATCCGCGACGGGTCGACCCCCGCGAATTCGAGAGTTGCGCGGAACTTATCGGTGGCGTCGGATGCGGCAATCGCCGCGGGGATCTGCGCCGTCAGGGCTGCGGTGACCCCGCCGACCGCTGCCGAGACGCCGCCCAGGCCGAGCTTGCCGATTGATGAGAGGGCACCGCCGATGTGCTTCGAGAGCGACTGGCCGATCTTTGAGCCCCAGGACTCCGTCGCGCCTGTCAGCGCTCCGGTGACGTCGCTGGACCCGAACTCTTCGGCGATCGTGCGCTTCAATCCCCTGAAGCTCGGGACGACGTCAATCCAGGCTGTACCCAAGGATGTGCCTTCGGCCATGTCCTCTCCTTATTTAGGTTTCAACTGACACTCGAGCTGCGGACAGCTGTGCGTCGATCCAATCCGTGTCGGGCATAGTGTCGATCTCGACTCGCGTGCCCGGGCGCGGGATCGGCGGCGGCATGCCCCGGCCCTTCTGCGCATTCTCTGTCTTTGCCCACTGGAGCCAGCGCAGCGAGTCGGCCTGAATCGCAGCGAGGTGCGTATCGATGGATCTCCACTGCCACTCGCGGTCGATTGCACGCAGCGTCCAAGATTCTGTCTGCCTGATGACAACGGATGCGAGACGCGCGGCCTGGCGCGCTGGCATCTGGCGCGGGCCGCGCCCGAAGAACCTGAGGAAGTCCGCCTCCAGCTCATCGGGCGCGTGCACCAGGAGCGCGGCGAGCGTCAGGCTTTTGGGGCCAGCTCGCTCATGATCTGCACGAGCATCTCAGTCGCGGCGGTCGCCGTGACTCGGCCGCGCTCATCCCTGACAGCGTCGAGCAGTACCTGCGCCTGATCGCTCACGACCGCGCGGAAAACGGTCGGCAGAGCGAGAATGTCGCCGCGCTGAATCTCAGCGAGCGACTCGAGCAGCTCGAAGTCATCAAACACGGTCGGGTCGACCGTGATCTGCACACCCGCAACCGTGATCGCGCGCAGCATGTCAGTGCGGACCGTTCCGTTATGCGCCTCAACGGTCTCCTGCTGCGGCATGTTCGAGACGCCGTCGCCAGCAGCTTCAACGGCGCGCTCGTATCGTCCGAGCGCCTCGTTCACTGCCGCAAGTGAGCCGTCAGCCGGACGAGCGACAGGGTATCCGCCCTGCTCACGAGGGCCACCGTGCCACTCGACCTCGACGTCTTCGTGGTTACCGGGCACCATCTGATTGTAAAAAGTCATCGCGCTCAACCTTTCTATGTGTGAGTATGTGTCGCGCCTATGAGAGTTGGTATGGAAGAGGGGCGGGGCGCGACCCTGCCTGCGCCCCGGGATGGTGGTCAGGCAGGCTCCGCCCCTCTTCCACGATTTCGGGTCGATCAGCCCGCAGCCTTCGCGATGTACTCGCGGGCGCAGTCACCCTCGAGCTTCGCGGACGGGTACGCGGCGATCGTCACCTCGTAGCCCACAGCTTCGCCGTCCTTGTACACGGTCGACCCGCGCCCGGTGATCTGGCCCTCTGGGATCACGATTCGCTTGATGAGGCCCCCCGTGAGGAGGACCTCGAAAACGAATACGCGACGGGGCAGGATTTTCGAGTTGTGGCGAACGCTGATCGGCTTGTCCGCGCCGCCCTGCTGCTCGACGTTTTCCTGCCCGAAGACCTCGCGCAGGACGTCAGGGTCGAGCGCCTGCAGGAGCTTCGTCTTGAACGTCTCCTTGTAGCCGGTCTGCTGCGTGAGGACGACGTCGCCCCCAAACGCCTTCATGTCGCTGGACTCGGTATCGATCGGATTCTCGAAACCATCCTCCGAAAGGTAACCCAGCTTCACGAACGCAGCGCTGAGAGCTGTCGTCGCATCAGCAGGAAGCTCGGTACCCAGCGTGGCGGCGAAGAATGCGCCGCCTTTCTGCGGCTTAGCCGCAGTAATGAGAGCGGAATTATGCTCTGCCATATGACTCTCCTGTCAAGAGAAATGATTCAGGTGAGCGCCAGGGTGGCACTCACCGTCAGTTGATAACGAGGAACCCGGGAATCCGGGTCAGGGAAGGCGTACACCGACTGCACGTCAGCGGACGCGACGTAGGGCTGCATCTGCCAATTCATGATCAGAGCCGCTACGTGATCCGCGAGCGCCACAGCATCAGCCTGGGTTTGTGCCCACACCTGTACCGCGAACAGTGGGTGGTCCCACAGGTGTGTGCGCTCGCCTCCAACGCGCTCGACGGTGATGAACTGTGGTGGGCGCTGTGCTGGCACCTGGCCCGAGACATGCACCCCCAGGCCAGCGGACGTCAAGTAGGCGATGAGTTTCCCGATTGACGTCATATTCGACCTGCCCCCATTGCCTTGAGTAGGACGTTCGATCGGGCGTTGCGGATCCGGCCTTTCGCCGTGACGGCCTTGACCACGCCATGCGGCCTGGTCTTGCCTTGCTGCACCGACGCTTCGAATCCGGCGCCCGCTGCTTCGGTGATCCGTTTGGTGGATGCTTCGACCAGAGGTGTCGCAAGATCGCGAAGCGCTTCGTTGTTGATCTCGAGCTTCATGCCTCACCCCTCCACGAGCCGAGCTTGGACCGGCCTGTCCCACAGGGTGGGGGTCGCATGATCCATGTAGGCCTGCGGGTTCCCCATCACCTCATAGTCAGCGCCGTTCCACTGGATGCGACACCCCCGTAGGGGGCCGGTGTAGGTCTTCGGGAAGTGAAAGACCATGACAGTAGCGTCACCGTCTGGGCGAGATGCAGCCAGGTCCTGCGATGAGGCCGGGGAGACCAGCACGTTGCCCACGGGCGTGGGACGCCCCCAGGTGCGGTTCTGGTTCCCCAGCTCGTCCGGCCCGGCATCCCGAGGCGCGATCACGGCTACCTGCACGCCCCGGATCATGAGGTCCTCCCGATCGTGTGTACAGTCGCGAAGCGGCCGGGCCGGACGCCGAGTCGGCGACGGTGGACCCTCGTGAAACTCATCGACCCCACCGGAGTGGAGAACGTCGAGGACTGCGAATAGGGTCCGCCCGTCACCGTGGACTGCGTCGCGCCATACGCAAACCCTTCCGCCTGCTGCCGGATCGAGTACCGCACCATGTCGCACACAACGTCCTCATACGAGTCACGGCGGATACTGCCATCCGTGAGCGCGGCGGCGAGGTTGATCTTGTCGGCTGCGAGCTCGTCGCGGACGATGCGCGCCGCTCGTGCGAGCGCTGCCTCGACGGTCTGCTGGCCAACAGAGCTTTCCTCGGCCTGGCCGTATCGCTCTCGGAAGGCTGCGATCGTGACTTCTAGCGGATCGGGCGGTGCCATGTGTGGCCTCCTAGCTGCTAGTCGGTGGGATCCGCCTCCGTTGAGGTGGAGGCGGATCCTTCGGTTTCCGGGTCAGTCTCGGGCGGCTCGGCGTCGTGCGGGCCGGTGATCCCGAAGTCGTCGCCGAGGATGTCGAGGATGATCTCGGCGTCAGCGGCCGGGACAGTTGCGAGGCCGTCCTCAAACTGAACGTGCGGGGTCGTGATGAGCAGGGCCGGGATCGCGTCGCAGCGCAGCTGCACCATTTCGATCTTCTTCTTCGCCACGGCGCCTCACCCCTCCGCCACGGTCAGGACGCCATGCGCCTTCTCGTTGCCGTACCGGAGGCCGATCTCGCCGTACAGCATCACCTTCTCCGAGGCACCGCTCTTGGCGAGCGGCTCAGCGAAAAAGTTACCCTTGCCGGGCACCTCGAGGAACGCGGGGGCGAGCTGCTCGAGGGAGACGGCCGCGAGCTTCGTCGCCGGCATGTAGCGGTTGAGCATGATGTTGAAGCTGCCGAAGTCGGTCTCCAGCATCTTGAGGTTGACGCCGCCGACGTTGCGGTCCTCCTGCTTGTATCCGTCCTTGATGAACAGTCGGGTGAGGGCTCGCTTGAGTGAGGCGTTGACGATGATCGTGCGGGTCTCGGTCTCCTGGACCCCACCGTTTTCCCAGACCTTCTGGATCAGGTCGAGGACATCGTTCGCGGTCAGCTCGCTGGCCTTGTGCGTGGTCGTCGCGACGTTGGTCGCGATGGCCTGCAGTAGGCCGCGCGTCTTGCGGGGCTGCGCGTTCGTGGTCGGCTTGGCGAAGGTGCCGGTGATGAACGTTTTTTCGACGTCGCGGGCGATCTGCTTGATCTGTGCCTGCAGCTGCTCGGCGAGCTCATCGGCGGGCAGCGTGGTCGAACCAAGCTGCACGGCCGTGCCAGTCGGGCCGTACTGGCGGCGCGCGCCCATCTTCGTGTACGACACGGAGACGGCTTCCTGGTGGATCTCCAGGACGTTCTCGACGTTGGTGCGCGTGCGGGTCTCGAATGCGGTCGCGTCCGCCCCCTCGACGCGCTGACGGTTGTCTGCAGCGTCTCGCAGGTCCGTGACCTGCCAGCCGAAGGTCGTCGACTCGACGGACTCGCCGCCAGTCAGACCGCCAATCGAGGACAGCAGGGGCGTGTCCTCCGGGGAAGCGGCGAAGAGCTCGCCGACGTAGTTCGGGCAGTTGTAGGTGGTGGCCATTTCAGTGATGCCAGCCATATGGAATCTCCTGTCAAGAGAAGGGGATGTTTGTCAGATGGTGGTGTCGGCGGTCAGACTCGCGAGCTTGACCGCCTTGAGGCGCGCCGACAACTTGAAGTCGCCAGCGCTCTGAGCCGCCGCGATCTGCTCATCAAGAGACAGGGACGACGTGCGAGGCGGGAAAACACCAGCACCCGAGTCCGCGAGCGCGGGCACGGCCGGCGCGGCCGTGGTGCCTCGCCAGTCGGCGAGTCGCTTCGCGATCTCCTTGATCTCGTCCTCGGTGTCGCCGTGGATGAGGTCGGCGGGGACGCCGTACTCGGAGGCGGCGGCTGCGATCAGCTGCGTTCGGTGCGCCTGTGCTTCGAGGGATGCGACCTGCGAGCGCAGTTCCTCGATGGTGGTGTCCTTGCCGTTGATCGCTTCCGTGAGCGCTTCGAGCTGCTTGTGGTCGGCCTTTGCGCGGCGCTCCCACGTGCGGGCGTGTGCCTTCCAATCCTCGGCGGGGTCTGCCTGCTGTTTCTCCTGCGAGGCTTCGCTGGCGTCGACGTGGCCGGTGTCCTGGACGGTCGTATCGGTGGTGGGGGAGGTTTCGGCCGGTGCCTGCGCGCCGTCCGTGGCCTCCTGCTCGTTGGTGTTGTCCATTGGTTTTCCTTCCATTGCGGAGAGCGTGGTTCCCGCTGCCTTTGCGGAAGCGGGCATAATAAAACCCCGCACCGCGTTCGGTACGGGGGAGATTGGTGGTGTTGGGTTACGCTGCTGGGGCCTCGGTTGTGGAGATGCCCTCGCGTAGTTCTGAGAGCTCCTCATCGAAGAGGCCACCCTCTGCCTCGTTGATCGCTGCAAGCCGATCAACCCAGGCACCAGTGACGGCACCGTACTTGACGAGCGAAGAGACCACTCCATCGACGTCCGGGCCGTCGCATTCGAGCATCGTGCGCAGATACTCTGCTTCGTCGCGGGCGGCCAGCGCATCTAGCGCGGCGATAGCATCGCGCACGAACTGTGATACCGCGTCGGTGTCCATAGGCGTATTGTACCTACCTTTCAAGCGGAACGATTGTCTTTACGCGATATCCTTTCGCGTCGTTTCGATACGCGACGCGAATTGTGACCCCGTTGACTCGCCCAGTGGCAGACGCGACGTTGACGCCCTCTCGGACTCCCTGTTCGCGCAGCACTTGAGCACCCGCCTGCAAAATGTCGTCGGCCGTCCAATCAGCTGGAAATTCGGTCCTCCCGAACCGCCACCCATACCCCGATAGGTGCCCGCCTGAATGGCCTAGCCCGTAGAGGGTGTGCCGCCACTCTTTCGCGCGCAGTGGCGGCAGACCATCTGGCCAGTCCTTCGGGGCTTGCGTCATCTCGCGCGGCGGGAGTCTCCGCGTAACTCCTGGCGTGAGGCCACGCTCCCGGAGAGTGGCGAGCGCCCGGCTCCGGTCTCGGTCAATCACGCTACGTTGGAGAGTACCGTCGTTGGAGACCCGTTGGGGAGCGCGCCCGTCGGTGAGCTGGTCGGGGAACAGCTCGCGCATACGCGCGGTGATCTTCTTGATGTCGTCTGTGCCTGTGCCTTCATCAGCGAGGTCGTCGACCGCCTGCTGGTACATTCGCTCGTACTGCTTGGGGTTGTAGCCCCGAATGTGCGGGTGACGGTCCCACGAGGGGACAATCTGGCAGTCGCACTTGAAGTGCGACTTCTTGAACTGTGCGGTTTCCTCGCTCTTGTAGACGAAGCCCCGAGAGGCCCACAGCATGCACCAGGCGCACGTCTCCGCTCCGGTGGGCACTCGAGCGTATCGAGGCTTGTTCGGGTCGCGCTCGGCCGCATGCTGCGTGGTCGCCCGGCCGGCGTCAGAGATCAGCTTGCGAGCGCCGTCACTTAGGCGCGCGAGCACCCTCGCGCGGCCCGCACCCTCACGCAGATCCCTGAGCGCCGCTCCGACGATCTTCGCCGCTTCGTTCTCATCAACGAGGGTCGTCGGCATCGTCGGCGAATACGCCCTCGCAACTCCCCCGAGCTCGCGCTGCTTCTCGTACCACTCGAGCGCCGCCGACGCGGCGACCTCAGCGGATTCTTCGACGAGGCGCGGATACAGCTGATACAGCGCGTCCTCAAGCGTCCCGAGGTCGTCGACGGGGAGCTTCTTCCACAGTGCCTTTATCCGGCGTTCAGCGACGTCGCCCGCGCGGGTCTGCGTCCGCGCGAGCTGCTGCACGTCCTGGATATGCACGCTGCCCCTCCGATCTCTACTTCTCTTCGAGCGTCGACGTCGCTGCTTCCGGCAGTCGCAGCGACACGGGCACAGCGCCCGTCAGCTTGACCCCTGGCATGCCGAGCACGTCGAGAGCGCTCTGCGGATCAACGCCCGCACGCACGGCAACGCCGAGCGCGTCGAATGCTTCCTTCGCATGCTCAAGCCCGCCCGCCGCTGCGGGCGCGGCCTCGGCTGCGGTCTCCTGCGTCGATAGGCGATCCAAGAGGCCGGACGCCTCGGCGCGGCGCTTGTCCGACATCAGGCGCGCGATTTGCGAACCCGAATAGCCCAGCTCTTCCAGAACGACCGAGGACTGTGCGAGCCATGGCATCGCGCTGATCTGCTTCACGATCGCATCCGACTGCGAGACAATCGACGGGTGCGCCGGGTCGCCCCAGCGCGTCGCCAGAGACCGCAGCTCCGGCGTCATCTCATCGAGGCCGTCGCGCATCATCACCGCGTGCGCATACACGCGCCCCAGTGCCGCGTCGAACACTCTCTGCGTGTTCTTCGCCTTGATAACCAGCTCCTCCTTCGCCGCATACAACGCCTCAGCCGACGAGGGATTGTCCTGAATGACGCCGAGCGACGAAACCGGAAGCGACGAGACTCCTGACAGCTCGGTCGCCAGCGCGCGCATCTGCTCCGTGAACGGCTGCGCCGACTGCTGAGGCAGAACCGTCACCTTCGGGCCTTCCGGCTCCTCACCCGACGAGATCGTCTTGATCGTGCCCAGCTTCCAATCCCACGAACGCAGATCATCAATCAAGTCCGAATCCACACCCGACAGGAGAATGCCCGGAGCTGTGAACAGCTCCGTCGCCAGCTCTTCACGCAGAACCGTGCGCATCGCGCGCTGAGTGATGCTCATGACGTCGCGCGAGATCCGCGATCGCCCGAGCGGACGGTCGAGAGACGGCTCAAACGGCAACGCCTCCATCATCGCCGCGCCCATGCCATGCAGCTCGGCATGCACGATCGTCCACGCCGACGCCGTGTTCTGCTCGACGACGTAGGTTGAGTCAACCGTGTACAGGGTGAAACGCGTAGGCCGGCCGGCATCATCGATGTCGTCGATCGTCAGGCCGTAGGACAGGCGACGTCGCACGCGGTCCCACAGTCCCGCAGCCCAGTCGGCCGAGTGGCCCTGAATGATGACGGGCGGCTCGCCCGCAGCCTTGACGCCCTTGCGCAGCGTCAGGAAGGCGACCGAGTGCGTGAGCGAGGACGGGATCGTCTGCGCGATCTCAAGCTCGAAGCTGGTCGCGGCGAGTAGATCGTCGATCTCGAACGGGTTGTCCTGTCCGTTCGCCGCAGTGACGCCGTCCCAGATCAGCAGGTCCGACAGGCCGAACACGACTTTGCGGGGCCATCCGATGACGGCGCCGAGCTGGTCGACCATGTCGTCGGGCACCGAGATGTTCAGGTTGTCGGGGCGGACGATGCCGTCGAGGTACGCCTGGCGCAGCCGGTTGCGCGGCTGCTTGACGCGCCACAGCTCGACGAGCTGAGCGAGCGCGGCCTGCTCTGCGGGCGTCAGCCCCGGCACTGCCGGAGCCGAGAACGACACCGGGGTGGCCAGCATGAACTTCTTGGCGCTCACAGTGCCCTCGCTTTCTTGCCCGGACGGCGCCGGGTTGTCTTAGCCGCCAGGACGGCCGCCGAGGCGGCCTCCAGCGGAGTTTCGTCTCCATCGGGGACGCTTGCTTCCCATCCCCACGCGCCATCGCGGGCGCGAATCTTCCTGTCACACACGGCCACAGCCGAGTTGAGCGCATCCTGCGGATCGCCCACCGGGTGCGTGATCCGGCCGTCGCGCAAACCCTCGAAGAACAGCGAGCACGACTCGAGATACTCGCGCGTCGTCATGATGTGCACGATCCTGGCGGGCATGCCCCGCACCTGGAGAGCGTCCGCGAGCGCGGAGGCGCCGGAGCCGCCGACGAGGTTGATCTGCGCGGTGCGGTCCTTG
>ERZ773069.623-NODE-623-length-22826-cov-4.115673_pt1 | contig 22826 bp, 19 predicted proteins | sample MGYA00580619_ERZ773069 | MGnify/ENA primary metagenome ERZ773069 (study PRJEB29015, sample SAMEA2738007) | human oral metagenome | biome: human oral; feature: human-associated habitat; material: dental | place: China | collected 2108 ...
ATTCTGGGGGCGATTGCGGGGGCACTGTGCCGTCTCGTAGAGCTGCCGATTCCTGCGCCTGTGCTGAAGCCTGTCGCGCAAATTGCGGCAGCGACCACGCCCGTTGCACTCATCATTCTCGGTGCATCCTTTCACGGTGGGAGCTATCACGCACATCTGCGTCAGCTCATCTTTTCGGTGGCATCGCGGCTCATCATTGTACCCGCTATCGTGCTTTCGCTTGCGATCATCCTTGGCTTTCGCGGTGTCGAGCTCGTGACGCTCATCGCCGTGTTTGCCACGCCCTGCGCTGTTGCCGGTTTCGCCATGGCACAGCAGATGCAGGCGGATGCCGAGCTCGCGGGCAACAGTGTCGTCTATAGCAGTGCGCTGTCCTGTTTCACGATCTTCGGATGGGTGTTTCTGCTCAAGACCTTGGGATTCTTTTGAAAAGATGAACACCTTGACAGCTTGTTTGAAATTCGTATAATTGGTGTTAGATTATAAAACGAGAGAAGGAGACGGACGCTCATGATATGGAAGAAAAATCTCGCGGCATTGAGTGCGTTTGCTCTTGTCGGCGGCGTTGGAATTACCGCATCGCCTCTACAGGCAGCGGAAGATTCTGCTACATATGCGACAAGAATGGGATTACCTCCATATCGTGTCATTGAGGGGGGCGACTTTAAGGTTGCCACACTTAAGGGCGATCGACTGCTTGAGACCTATCGCCTGACGAAGTATGATGTCATTGACATCCAGCTGATCGGCTTCTCTGAGGGATCAGGAATGAGCGATATCATGGTCGGTCCCGACGGTTATGTTCAACTACCCTATGCGGGATCGGTCAAACTTGCAGGCCTGACACTCGATGAGGCGAAGGCCGTTCTTTCGGAGCGGATAGGACAGTATCTGCGTTTTCCCGATATGTCGCTCGTCATGAAATCGTATGGAGTACGAAAAATCTATGTCATGGGCGAGGTGAAGACCCCGGGGATTCATGAGCTTGGGGCGGATAATCTCAATGCGTATGCTGCGATCTCCTCTGCCGGTGGTGTGACACGCCGCGGACGCAGTACCCAGGTTCAAGTACTCCGCGTCGTAGGTGATACCATGTACTATAAGCAGCTCAATATCAAGAATTACATTAAGAAACATGACCTCACACAGAACGTTGTGTTGCAGGATGGCGATATCGTCTACGTGCCGCGCGCGAATGGCATCAAGTTTGACGAGGATATTTTGCCGTATATCAATGTTTGGGCAATGTATAAGGCTGTGAAAGACTAAGTGGGAGAGTGAAGAACATGGAACGAAATGAGGACTCGATTGATCTCTCCCGACTCTTTCAGATCATGGGAAATCATAAATCTGTCATCGTCGGTATCATCAGTATTTGTACTATTGTTGCTGCCGTGATTTCTTTTGTCTTGCCCAAGCAGTATGAGTCTACCACGCTTGTTCAGACACGAAGTGCGACAAAGCTTGACCTTTCAGGGACTGCCGCTGCTATGGCTGCACTTGGAGTAGGTGGGGGCAGTGTTTCCTCTCCGACCATGAATTATATCGAGCTAATGAAGACTCGAACTGTGCTTGATCCGATCATCGATTCTCTTGGCTTTGAAGAGGAGCAGAAACCCGATGCAAAGGGGTTTGCAAAGGCATACCTTGATATCCGCAATACAAAGGGAACAAATCTGATTGAGGTCGCCGCACGCGGCAAAACGCCTGAAGAGGCACAGCATATATCACAGACAGTCGTCGACAATTTCCTGCTCATGCAGACAGATATGAATCAGCAGACGCAGTCACTCCTCATGAAATTCCTCGATGAACGCATTGGAACCGCCAAGCATGAGGCTGAGGATGCGGAAGCGAAGCTGGCACAGTTTAGTCGTGAGCATAAACTCTACAGCCCTGACGATCAGGCAAAGGCTGCGATTGAGCAGATGGCGGCCTTTGATAAGGCAATTGGCGAAGTAGAAGTTGCTGCACGATCGGCACAGGCTTCTCTTGATGCAGCGAACGAGAAGCTTGGTGAGCAAAAGTCTGCAAGCAGGGCGTATAATATCTCTGATAACGCTACCGTGCAAAAGATTCGCGATCAGATTGTAGCGAAACGTCTTGAGATCGTGGGACTTGAGCAGAATTATACGGATCTTCATCCAAGTGTGCAGCGTGCGAAAAAGGAATTAGAGCAACTGCAGAACAGCCTCGACGCAGAGGTGCGTGCGACGGTCGAATCCAATGCGACATCACTGAACCCGACACAATCGCAGCTTCTCAGCAACCGTGCGCTTGCTGCGGTCAACCTTGCTGTTGCAACGGCAAGTGAGAGTGCACTGAAAAAACAACAGGCGAAGAAGGAAGAGGAGCTTGGTACATTTCCGGATGATGTCATGGAGTATATGCGCCTCAGCCGTGATTCCAAGGTCAAGAACGAAGTCTATCTGAATCTCGTCAAACAGTATGAGCAGAACAAGATCCAGGCAGCGATGGACAGCATGGATATCCAGGTCGTCGACCCCGCGGATCTGCCGGATATCGAGCGGCCTGTTGCACCGCGGAAAAAACTCATTACGTTGGTTGGTTTCTTGATGGGTTGCATACTCTCTTTTGCCTATGGGATTCTTCTCTACCGAAAGGAAGCGTAAGTATTGGGTATGACATTCTTGATTCGCCTGAGAGAGAAGCTGAAGCTCCTTTTTTTGGACGCTGTTATTCTGAGCATTATGCCGCTCCTGGCGGTTCTCCTACGTTTCGAGGGTGTCATACCGGAGCATGAGGCTGAGATCCTGCGTGTGTGGTTGCTTCCTGCCACCTTCATCGGAATTGGCATTTTCTATCTCTTCGGTATGTATCATCGCATTTGGCACTATGCCCGTATTCGGGATCTCTATGCCATTGTCGGTGCAGTTACACTTTTCTCGGCAGGAAAATTTTTACTCCTTTTTATCGCAGGGGAGGAGCTGCCGAAAAGCGTGTTCCTGATCTCGTGGATGCTTACTTTGGGCGGTATCGGTCTGAGCCGTTTGGCATTTAAGATCAACCTGGATATTTTTGCGGATAAACAGACGGAGCAGCATAGTGTTCTGATCATTGGCGCGGGAGATGCCGGTGCGATGCTTGTCCGTGAAATCGAGCAAAACGATGCCGCGACCGTTCGCATTGTAGGCTTTGCGGATGACGATGTGAAAAAAATCGGCAATCGCCTGGCAGGCTTTTCGATCTTGGGGGCGATTGATCAGGTTCCTAACATTGTCGAAGAACACCATGTGGAGCATATTATTATCGCAACTCCTTCGGCAGAAGGTCATGAAATCCGTAGAATTACGGAAATTTGTCGCCGCACACCCTGCAAGGTGAAAATCATGCCCGGACTCTATGAAATGATGGAGACGGGGAGACAGGACAAAGGGCTGCGGCAGCTTCGTGAAATACGCTTGGAAGACCTTCTTCGGCGTGATCCTATTGAACTTGACTTTGATAAAATCACGCATTACATTGCAGGCAAAACAGTCCTGATTACGGGGGCTGGCGGCTCCATCGGCTCGGAACTGTCCCGTCAGATCAGTCGTGTGGGAGCAAGGGAGATCCTCCTGCTCGGGCGCGGTGAGAATAGCATCTATGAAATCTATCAAGAACTCAAGATGAAGTTCCCGGAGCAAAACTATCGTACGATTATCGCCAACATTACGGATAAAGTTCGCATGGAAGAAGTGTTTCAGCAATATCATCCTGAAGTGGTCTTCCACGCCGCTGCGCATAAGCATGTCCCGTTGATGGAGATGCAGCCCGAAGAAGCGGTTCATAACAACGTATTTGGCACAAAAAACGTAGCGGAGCTGGCAGATACATACCGCAGTGAGATATTTGTCCTGATTTCTACGGATAAGGCAGTCAATCCTACCAGTGTTATGGGAGCGACAAAGCGTGCAGCAGAGCTTGTCTTGCAGGAAATCAATCAGAACAGTGTGACGAAATTTGTCACCGTTCGGTTTGGCAATGTTCTGGGAAGTCGGGGCAGTGTTGTCCCTCTCTTTGAGCGGCAGATCGCAGCGGGCGGACCTGTTACGGTCACCCATCCGGAGATGACTCGGTTCTTTATGACCATCCCCGAGGCCGTGCAGCTTGTCCTGCAGGCCGGCAGTCAGGCGGAGGGAGAGGAAGTCTTTTTGTTCGATATGGGAGAACCCGTAAAAATTAATGATATGGCTTGTGACTTGATTAGGTTACATGGATTGACACCGAATAAGGATATTAAAATTATCTATACTGGGATGCGTCCTGGAGAAAAATTATATGAGGAACTCCTCACAAGTGAGGAGGGGACGACAAGTACGAAGCACAAAAAGATTTATAAGGCTAAGATCTCATCTCTGAACACAGAGACTCTGAGGGAAAACTTAAAAATTTTGTCTAATACACAAGATCATATCATTATATTAAAAACATTACAGCAGATGATTCCGACATATCGAAGCAAACAGCTTGAGGATGTTGGAAATAAAAGGAGTGCGACTTGAAATGAAAAAAAGAACAGTATCTTTTTCCCCACCGGATATTACGGAAGCAGAGATTGCAGAAGTGGCAGAGGCAATGCGTTCAGGTTGGATTACAACGGGACCGCGCACGAAGCAGTTGGAACGATATATTGCGGATTTTTGTCATACGCCCAAAGCTGTTTGTTTAAATTCCGCAACTGCTGCGTTGGAGCTCACCTTGCGTGTCCTTGGGATTGGTGAGGGCGATGAGGTAATTACGTCCGCATATACCTATACAGCTTCTGCAAGTGTTGTAGAGCATGTTGGTGCTCGTTTAGTGCTGGTGGATACGGCATCTGACTCATATGAAATGGATTATGATGCACTGAGAGATGCGATTACATCTCGTACAAAGGCAATTATCCCTGTAGATTTGGGGGGGATCCCATGCGACTATCAACGTATCTTTTCAATCGTCAATGAAAAAACCGCCATATTTCATCCTAAGAATTCAATTCAAGAAAAAATAGGGCATGTCGTTGTTGTCGCAGATGCTGCACATGCTTTTGGTGCAATGCGCCAAAATAAGATGGTGGGGGAGATTGCTGACTTCACCTCTTTTTCGTTCCATGCGGTCAAAAACTTTACAACGGCAGAGGGGGGGGCTGTTGTATGGCGGAAAGACCTTCAGCTGGATGATGAGGAAATCTACCGTCAATATCAACTTCTATCTCTGCATGGTCAGTCTAAGGATGCATTGGCGAAGACACAACTAGGGGCATGGGAATACGATATTGAAGGAACTTACTATAAGTGTAATATGACGGATATTATGGCAGCAATTGGATTGGTTCAGATGCAGAGGTATCCTGATTTGCTGAAACGTCGTCGACAGATCCTTGAATCCTATGCCAGAGGTCTTAAAGGAGAACCTATAGAGATTGCGGAGCACTACGGGACACAGTACGCAAGCAGCGGACATCTCTGCTTGGTTCGGATTCTGAATGCAGATATAGAACAGCGCAATCAATGTATCGTGAGAATGGCAGAACGAGGAATAGCTACAAATGTCCACTATAAACCCCTTCCTTTACATACTGCCTACAAAAAGCTGGGCTTCTCCATTGAAAATTATCCCAATGCCTATCAGATGTTTCAGAACGAAATTACCTTGCCTTTGCATACCAAGTTAACAGATGAGGATGTCGACTATGTCGTGCAGAATTTCCGTGAAGTTTTATCGGGGCTTTAAGTATGATTTTGCGAGATTGGTGTGATCTGCCACAAGATATGCAACATCCCCCGATAAGGTCATATTATGATGTTTTGCATGGGAAGAAATATCAACTTTTTATAAAGTTTCTTCTGGATCGAATCATTGCGGGGATTTTACTCATCCTTCTTTTGCCGATATTGTTTGTTTTGGCAATCTGTATCAAAATGGACTCACCAGGCGAAATTTTTTTTCGACAGAAGCGTATTACACGCTATGGAAAAGAATTTTATATATATAAATTTCGCACAATGGTTCAGAATGCTGAAAGTGTTGGTGCGCAGGTTACAAGTGATAATGATGCACGCATTACAAAAGTCGGAAGGAAAATTCGTGATCTGAGGCTTGATGAGTTGCCACAGCTGATCAACATTTTGCAAGGTGATATGACTTTTGTAGGTACGCGCCCGGAAGTTCCAAAGTATGTTGCGCAGTATACGGAAGAAATGCGTGCAACACTTCTCATGCCAGCAGGGGTTACGAGTGAAGCCAGTATCAGTTACAAAGATGAGAGCCGCTTGCTGGAGGATGCAGTTAATGTAGATGATGTATATATCAATAAGGTCTTACCAGAAAAGATGAAGCTGAATCTTCTTTCATTGCAGAAATTTAATTTAGCGACGGAGTTTCTGATTATGCTGAAGACTGTACGGGCAGTTTTGTAATGTATGCAGTGATAGAGTGTGGTGGGGGATATCGTCCATGCAAGTCGAAAAACTGGAAGAAGCAACTCCTGATGAGATAAAGGGCATTCAACAAAAATCGTATAGAATATTGTGCTATTTTCAAGACTTTTGTAATAGACATAATCTGCATTTCTATCTTGCAGGAGGAACACTGATCGGGGCGATAAGACATCAAGGCTTTATTCCATGGGATGATGATGTTGATATCTTTATGCTCCGACAGGATTATGAACGCCTTCCTTTTCTATGGAATAAATATGCGGATACAGAACGCTATTCGTACTGTAGGACAAATGAAAAGGAAAATTATCACGATACGGGAGCGTCTATTCGTGATAATAATACGACATTTATCAACTACCATAGTGTGAATGATGATATTCATCATGGACTCCAAATAGACTTACTTCCCATTGATACAAGACCGGATGGGTGGATTGCATCCAAAATTCAGATATTCTGGGCGATGCTTTACTCCCTGTTTAATGCGCAGAGGTTACCGGATCGTCAGGGGAAGATCCTTCGCGGGCTATCCTTTGTTTTGCTGAATCTATGTAGATCAAAAAGTCTTCGTTATAAAATATGGAGTTATGCAAAGCAAAAAATGACGCAGTATGAGTACGATGAATCCGCCTACTGCGTTGAATTGTCATCAGGTCTAAGGTCAATGTTGCGTGTGTTGCCAAAGGAATGGTTCAGTCACACGACAATGGTTCCTTTTGAGGATCGCATGATGCCGATTATGCAGGGCTATGATCCTTATCTTCGTGCAGTATGGGGGGATTATATGCAGCTTCCGCCTGTGAAAGATAGAGTGGCAAAGCATAATACGGTTTTTATTGACTTGGATAATTCCTATCAAAAATACAAGGGGATATACTACTTGACGAATAATAGCCTGGATCAGAGGTAGGTTTCCACTATGAATATTGCAGTGATCTTTGCCGGCGGAGCGGGCAAGCGCATGAACACGAGGGCTATACCAAAGCAGTTTTTAGAAATGCACGGGAAGCCTGTTTTGATCTATACGCTGGAGCACTTTCAGAATCATCCGCAAATCGATGCGATCGTACTTGTTTGTATTGCGTCATGGATCGATCATGCTGAGGAGCTGATTCGTGCGTATCACATGAATAAGGTCGTTGATATAGTTCCAGGCGGATCAACAGGACAGGGATCGATATTTGAGGGACTTACCCGTGCGCGTGAAATTTCAAAGAATGAAAAAGACGTTGTTTTAGTACATGATGGTGTGCGTCCCCTCATTGACGAGGAGACGATTACGGCGTGTTTGTCATCTGTGGCACTCCACGGAAATGCTGTGACAACTACACCTGCGATTGAGACTGTTTTTGTGCAGAATGAGACTGATGAGGTCGGCCAGATTTTCAATCGTGCCCATTGTGCTATGGCGCGCGCGCCACAATGTTTTTATCTTGCTGAGCTCTATCGGGCGCATTTACAGGCACAGGTCGAGGGGCGTGATGACTTCATTGACTCGGCGATGATGATGCAGCACTATGGAACACGTCTTTATACGGTGATGGGACCCGTTGAGAACATCAAAATTACGACACCGACGGATTTTTATCTCTTCCGCGCATTGCTGGATGCGCGGGAGAATATGCAGATTGTCGGACTCTAAAAATGGTTTTCGCCAGAGAGGGAATTGCTATGTGGATTGAAAATGATGTATTTCGTGAGGATATGGAGTATATTGCGGATGTCCCTTTTCTGCTGTGGGAAGACATGAGGGGGAAGACTGTACTTATTACAGGTGGTACCGGACTCCTCGGATTTAATCTCATCTCTGCGCTCTCCTATGCCGCTTTGCATCGAGAGATTCCCCTGCGTATCCTTGCCTTGATTCGCGATGAGGAACGTGCAAAAGCACGCTTTCGTGAGCTTTTGGCGGCGGGAGCCCCCCTCTCCTTTCTGCATGGCGATCTTACGAATATCCCTCGCATTGAGGAAAATATTGACTATGTCATTCATGGAGCCAGCCCGACAGCGAGCTGTTACTTTGCCGAGCACCCGGTAGAGACCATCCGTGAAAATCTTACGGGGGCGATTTCGCTTCTCGAAATGGCGCGTGAGAAACAAATCCAATCCTTTCTTTTTCTGTCCAGTATGGAAGTCTATGGTGCGCTTCACAGCAGAGAAAAAGTGGATGAATTGCATGAGAGCTTTGTCAATACAATGCAGCCGCGCAGCTCTTATCCCGAGGTAAAGCGTATGATCGAGTCTCTTTGCTGTTCCTATGCTGCGGAGTATGGTGTTCCGGCGAAGGTGATACGGCTTACACAGACGTTTGGTGCGGGCGTGCATCAGAATGAGAATCGTGTGTTTGCTCAATTCATGCGGTCTGCCTTACGCGGTGAAGATATTGTGCTCAAGACCAAAGGTGGTACGGAGCATTCGTATCTATATACTGCGGATGCAGTCACCGCTATCCTTTCTGTCCTCCTCTGCGGGAAAAACGGCGAGGCTTATAATGCGGCGAATGAAGCCGCCTACTGCTCGATTCGTGAGATGGCAGAATGTGTAGCACATCTTCCGATTGTTCAGGAAAAATGCGGATCACCTGTAGGTGTTGTTATTCGCGAGGATGAAAAGAGCGCTTCTGTTTATCCGCCGGAACTCTATATGAATCTTGATACCAGCAAGCTTTATGGATTGGGCTGGAAATATTCGGTATCATTAGAAGCAATGTTTGAGCGGATGATTGCAACTTATTATGTATAACATACATCATTGTTATTTTCAGATTGAGGATAATTGTTATGGTGAATCCAGCTGATGTGTTGGTTGTCATAGACGCAGGGGCATATTATCTGTTTAAAGATCTTTGTGAAGTACCGAATATAAATAAATATATTATTTCACCCCCTTCCAATAGGCTTTTATCTCTGGGCTATAAACTACATACAAATAAGCAAATTGGAAAATATCTGTGGCTTCCGTGTCGTGATTTATGGTTCGACTATCAAGAGATTGAACGCCTGCTGCCAACTAATGGATATTTACTGATAAATAGTATGGCTATGTCATTGCCTACTATGGAGTTTTGGAAAAGATTAAAACATAATAACCCAACAGTTAAATTTGCTTTGATATTGGTAGATTCTATGCATGGCCAATCAAAACATATGATAGAAGTAAAAAAGAGGATAAAGGACTTTTCATGGGATCTGATTTTGTCATATGATCAAAAAGATTGTTTTGAGTATGGCTATCGATATATAGAATTCTCTTATTATTCCTGTTATAACAATATCATTCCATCCGATAGAGAGTCAGACTTGTATTATATCTCCTCGTTAAAGGGACGCGAAAAAATCCTAAGGGAAATTAATAAAGCCTGTAGTGATAATGGAGTAGATCATCTTTTTAAGCTATACAGTATCTGGAAAAAGGTTGATTACTGTGAGATGTTAAGAAAGCCGTTACCCTATGCAAAGGTTCTGGCAGATGTCCTGGCTACGAATTGTATTTTGGAGATTTTACCGGAAGGACAAAAAGCGCAGTCGCTCCGCTATTTGGAAGCACTTTGCTATAATAAAAAGCTACTGTCAAATAATCCGGATTTAAAAAACATTCCTTTTTATGATGCACGATATATGCGTTCCTTTGCTCACATTGAAGATATTGATTGGGAGTGGGTCAGGAGGAAAGAAGAAGTGAACTATGAGAACAGACCAGATATATCTTCTGTTGCTCTATTAAACTATTTGTTTTGAGCTTAGATGGTTTTGTTTGAAGTGATCGTGTGATTTTACATTTTTATTGGGGAAATCATGAAAAAGACACTAAATGCCTGTTTGATTATCTTTTTTCTGTTGTATGCAATAGGTCAGTTTTCTTCTGATATAAAAATAGTCAGCCGCATATTTTATTTGACTTTTATATTCCTGTCGGTGGTGTTGGTTACCTTTCGAAAGCAGATATTCATTCCAGTAAAAGTTAATGACGTTGTTTTTTTTGTATATCTATTTTGTTCTACGTTATATGGCATACATAATGGATTTTACGAGCATACACTTAATGAAATGTTTGCTTTTGCTGCCTTGTGGCTGTCGTGGAAAATCGTTATTTTTTCGTACGAGAATAAATTCTTGGATGTAATGTTGATTCAGAAATATTTATATTATGTGATGATACTTTGGTTTTTGGTCTATGTACTCACTGGAGTCGGCGCGGTACTTGGTCTTATACCGGATAGTGTTCTTATAGCGGCACTATCCGAATGGGTAAAAAACAGAGGGATGTCAATAGATACAGTGGGCGCAATTTTACAGGGGACGGACGGAGTTCTGGGACTGCTGCCAAGGCTGTCGACAGGATTAAATATAGTTCCTCTTATTATCTTGTTGCTGCATTCATATAAGAACAAGGGCGTGAATCCTTTTGTCTGGTTCCTGGGGTTAGTTTTTGTTTTGATTGATTATGGGAGAGTGGATGTTTTAGTTTTTGTGTTAGCTACGCTGATTGCGGCTAAAACTACAATGAATCGTATTCTTGATTGCTATTGGGGGCGCCTTGCACTCCCAATATGCACTATGATTTTTGTGGTGATTATAGGGCTTTTATTTGAAAAGGAACTGTTTGATTTTTTTCAAAGTATATTCATCAACGAAAGGACGTATGCATCTAATTTTGAACGAATACGACAATATAATGATCTGATGGATGCGGTTTTGGAGACGCCTTTCTTAGGAGCGGGTATGGGAGCATATATAGCGAATAATATCAGGAATGATATTAACTACTGGGAATATGAACTACAAGTTCTAGCTTTCGTGTATCAGCTTGGTATCGTTGGGGTTGTTGTGGTGGTTATAAATTTTGTTTCAGACTATATTCTTACGGTATGGAAATATACAGAAGGCTCCCATGTGATGCTGATTTTGGTATGCGGGATATGGATTGTTGCTTCGTGTATCCAAGGTGGGATTTTCTTTGATGGGAAAATAATTCTTCCAATTTTGTTTTTTATGTCATTGAGATCCACTGAGACTGTGCACTCCGCACGTTAAGATTCCTTTTAGAGGCATTCTCTTGAAAAGATAGATTCGGGAGATGAAATTCATTGGAAAAAGTGAGGGAAACTATGTATCAGCCGAAGATTACGTTTATTACAGCCACGTTTAATTCGGAAAAAACATTGGAGCAAACTATCTCTAGTATACTCAATCAAACATATCGTAATATCGAGTATATCATAGTAGATGGAGGCTCTACAGATGGTACACTTGATATTCTAAAAAAGTACGGAGATAACATTCGGTGGATTAGTGAACCGGACAATGGAATTTGTGATGCTGTTGGAAAAGGAATTAATCTCGCAACAGGAGATTATATCAATATTCTTGGTTCAGATGATGCCCTTTTAGATCCTCATATTATTGAGGCCGTAGTGGAGCAACTTCAGGATAAACCTGATTTTTTATCGTGTAATAGATATAATGTAGACGAGTATACATTGTTACAGTATCCTGGTTCCAATACGGATAGGCGATGGAACGGTTTGCCATCCATTCCCACGGAAGGTGCCTACATTGGACGCCATGTCTTAGAAAAATATCCTTTCGACCGACAACTAAAATATTTAAGTGACTACAAGCTCGCTACACAATGTCAACTAGACGAAATGATAAAAATAAAATATTGTAATTTATATACATCCTTTTTTTCAAACTCTGGAGCTAGTTCGGATCAGGTGGCAGTAGAGATTGAAACTGCTGTGGTTCGTGAAAAGTTGAATATGAATCGAAGGAAGTATTATGGAGTTGCTACTCAAGGCTGGTATTTTCGTATAAAAAAATTTGTCCGAGATAATCTTCCTTTCCCGTTGTTATTATTTTTTCTAGCTATGAAACAAAAATTTTTAAAAGGCATACTTAAGATTCTTCCTCAATCTGTATATCGTGATTACCTTCGGTTTAAACACCCGGAGGCAGTTCCGCATATTTGTAATAATAAGATATGCAGATGGTGTCATCGAGGAATATGATGATCATTGCATAAAACATACATATTTCAACATTCTGGCCGATAAAATCTACTGGGGGTAAACGGTGCGAGTTGCAAATGTATTGCGTAACAGTATGTACTCTATGATGCTTTATGTTGTACTTGCTGTTCTCGGCATATTGATACGGCAGGCGTTCACACGGAATCTGCCCATTGAGCTCCTCGGGCTTGAGGGACTGTTTACGAATGTGATTTCCTTGCTGTCTATAGCTGAAATGGGCATCAGTACCGTAATCAGCTATGGACTCTATCGAGAAATTGCAAACAGGAACGAAGCCGAAGTTAATATGCTGATGAGCATCTATCGGTATATTTATCTCATTATCGGCACGCTGGTTGCGTTGATTGGTGTTGTCCTGTTTTTCTTTTTGCCGTGGATCGTGCGAGATAATAGTATCGCATGGAGTTACGTTCAACTTGTTTATGTCATCCAGATCTGTACTGTACTCAGCACCTATTTTTTGGCATATCGGCGCACGTTATTTGCGGCGGACCAGAAGGACTATATCTGTGTCCGTATCGATCTTGCTTGTACCTTTGCAGCGAATCTCGTGAAGTTTGCAGCAATAGTTATTTGGCAGAGCTATACGATATATGCGCTCTCTGCGCTTGGATTCAATATCTTGGCGAATTTGATTATCTCTCATCGCTTGGGGAAGGAATATCCCTTTCTCCATACCGTTAAGGTTACAGTACAAGATTTACGGCAGAGAAAATTTTTTGTGGATGTGAAAAATTTTCTAATTCATAAGCTCTCTTATGCTGTCTATTTCGGAACTGATGCGATTGTTATTTCGTCCATTCTGGGACTTAGAACAGCGGGCTTGGTAGCGAACTATGTCCTTCTTTGCGATGGTGTCTATAAGCTCATGTATAAGATGTTGCAGGGAATTATTCCCTCTGTCGCGAATCTTGTCTATACGGACGATAGGGAAAAGAGCTATCGCGTTTATCGTATGTTGGATTTTGCCTACTTCTTGATGGGAGGATATATTGCCTGTATCTATTTCACCGTGCTGCAGCCTTTTGTGGCGCTGTTCTTTGGTACAGATTTCTTGCTTGACAATGCTTATGTGATGGCGCTGGCAGTCAATGTGTTTCTTGGGATGCAGTTTGAGAACGCCTATAATTTCAGAAGCACGCATGGTGTATTTGAAAATGACCGTGGCTATATGGTTTTGTCCGCTGTGACAAATTTAATTCTGTCAGTGGTATTAGCTCATTATCTCGGTGTTGTCGGTATTATGATTGGGACGATTGCGGGACTCGCGTTTATCGTATATGGTCGCGTACAATTCGTCTTTCGAGTCATCTTCCGGCGCAGTATGAAGGAATACTGGTGGAGTCATGCGTGGTGGAGCATGGTTGCTCTTTTGGAAGTCGTGTTGATCGACTGGATATTGAGCGCTCCTTTTTTTTCTACGACATACACTGGATTATTGACTAAGTGTATCTGTGCGGCAACGTTGATGCTGGGGATGCAGATTCTTGTATTTCATCGACGTGAAGAGTTCCGCAATGTATGCCTATATGCCGGAGAAGCGAAGAAGGTTCTTATAAGTAAAATTCAGGGGAGGAAACCTCAATGAAGAAAGCGTTGGTTACGGGAATTACGGGGCAGGATGGCTCCTATTTAACAGAGTTCTTACTGGAAAAAGGTTATGAAGTGCATGGCATAATACGTCGCCATAGCACACCATGTACAGATCGAATTGATCATATATTGTCGAATGCAGAAAACGATGGACGGGTGTTCCTGCACTATGGCGATCTGACAGATTCGAGCAATGCACACGCGTTGATTCGAGAGATTCAACCGGATGAAGTCTATAACCTAGCTGCGCAGTCGCATGTGGCTGTATCATTCGAGGTGCCAGAGTATACGGCGGAGGCGACAGGTGTCGGTACGATTCGTCTGCTTGAGGCAGTACGCCAGAGCGAGCTGCCGATACGCTTCTATCAGGCATCGACTTCAGAGCTTTTTGGTGGCTTGCCAGAGACTGCACCTCAGAGTGAGGCAACTCCATTTTATCCGAAGAGTCCTTATGGGGCGGCAAAGCTCTACTCGTTCTGGATTACGAAGAACTATCGCGAGTCCTATGGGATGTTTGCGTGCAATGGAATCCTCTTCAATCATGAGTCTCCTCGTCGCGGAGAGACGTTTGTCACGCGTAAAATAACGATTGCTGTGGCACGTATTGCAAAGGGCGTGCAGGAGAAACTGACGCTTGGAAACCTTGAGGCGAAGCGCGACTGGGGGTTTGCGGGGGATTATGTAGAGGGTATGTGGCGCATGCTTCAGCAGGGTTATCCAGACGACTATGTGCTTGCAACGAATGAGACACATACAGTTCGAGAATTTGTTGAGAAAGCTTTTGCTGAGACGGGTGTTTCGATCCGCTGGGAAGGTGAAGGGAGCGATGAGAAAGGTTACGATGCCAAAACGGGAAAACTGCTTGTCGATGTGTCAGAACAGTTTTATCGTCCGGCAGAGGTCGAGCTTCTTTGGGGAGATTCGACGAAGGCGGAGAGAGAGCTGGGCTGGAAACGCAAGATTGGATTTGCCGAACTGGTCAAGATGATGGTTGCAGCGGATTTGAATAAATTATCATAAATCGGAGGGTGATAGCATGAATTGCTCATTGGCTGAAAAAAAAATTAAGAGCCTGAAGCGTGTCATATTGGAAACAGCCCATAAAACAAAAGAAGGGCATATTCCCAGTGCATTTTCGATCTTGGATATACTATATGTGCTCTATGATTCTGTTTTGAATGTTGACCCAAAGAATCCGGAAAAAACGGATCGAGATTATCTTTTGGTCAGTAAGGGACATTCTGCTGTTGGCCTTTATGCGGTGTTAGCGGATCGGGGATTTTTTCCCATGAGTGAGTTGGATACCTTTGGCCACTTTAATAGCCGCTTGGGCGGACATCCGGATCGGAACAAGGTACCGGGTGTGGAGGCCTCCACAGGCTCTCTTGGGCACGGGCTCCCTATTGCTGTAGGAATTGCGATGGGACTTGGCTATAAGAATGAACTGCAGCGTGTTTTTTGCATCATCGGCGACGGGGAACTGAATGAAGGTAGTATGTGGGAGGCCATTTTGCTGGCCGGAGAGCACAAATGCAAGAATCTTACCTGTATTGTAGACTATAATCACTCAATTGACCGCTCGATTCTTTGGGGCGACCTTACAGAGAAGTTTAGAGCCTTTGGTTGGGATGTAGTGGAAGTAGACGGGCATGATCTCATGGCGCTGGAAACGGCGTTTCAGCGCGGTGAGCGACAGAGGCCTTTGGCGGTTATAGCGAATACCATCAAAGGAAATGGATGTAAAAGCATGGAGAATGAGCCTGGCTGGCATCATCGCAGTCCGAACGAGGAAGAGCTTATGCAGTTGCTGAAGGAGTTGGAATAGAACATGAATATGAGACAACAGCTTACTGCAACAGTGACTACGCTGGAGGAAAAAGATGAACGCGTAGTTTTGTTGTTGAATGATATTGGCGTATGGGCATTTCGGCATCTAAAGGCGGCGTATCCCGACCGTGTGCATAATTTGGGGATATTGGAACAGGCATCCATTGGTGTATCAGCGGGGTTGGCACTCACGGGCTATATCCCCATTTTTCATACAATAGCTCCGTTTATTGTAGAGCGTGGGTATGAGCAGCTAAAGGATGATTTTGGCTATCAAAATCTCAACGGGAATTTTGTCAGTGTCGGCGGTTCGTTTGATTACAGTGCCTTGGGAATGACGCACTATTGTCCTGGAGATGTGGGAGCACTTATGCAGATTCCCAACATGCAGGTTGTTCTGCCAGGTACCGCAAAAGAAATGGATCATTTGATGATGGAAGCCTATGATAATGGCAGTCCGACATATTTTCGACTAAGTGAATCATCCAACATGGTGGAACATGATGTTTCATTTGCGCAGGCGACTGTTGTGAAGAGGGGAACAAAGGCGACGGTCGTTGCGGTTGGGACGATGCTCTCGGCGGTTATGGAGGCTGTTGCGGATCTGGATGTTACGGTTTTGTACTATACAACCGTTCGTCCCTTTGATCGGAAAACGCTTCTGCAAAACTTGCCGACGAATAAGATTTTGCTCTGTGAGCCATATTACACCGGAGCACTGACCACTGAGATTGTTATGACCTGTCGGGATAACCCCGTTCGTTTGGATTTTGTAGGAATGTCTTGCGAGGTACCAGGGACATATGGAACAGTGCAGGAAAATTTAGCAGCCTTTGGGATGGACGCAAAGAGTATTCGTGAAAAAACACTCGTATTAATGGATTCGTAAGCGGAGGTTGCACAATGGGAAATAGAATTATTGTAGAGGATATTGAGTCGATATGGGATGAGATAGATTTATCTCCTTTGGCGGGTAAAAGTGTCTTGATTACAGGGGCAAGCGGATTGATTGGGACCTATATGATCTATTCGCTCCTTCATTGGAATAGCTATTCGTCAGACAAGATTCGGATTTCTCTTGTGATTCATCGGGATTTACCGGTTCATTTGCAGGAGTTGGAGCAACACTCTGAGGTTACTCTTTATCGCGGCGATTTGTCTGACTATCAATTTTATGAGTCATTACCAAATTTTGACTGTATTATTCATGCAGCTGGGTACGGACAGCCGGGTCTGTTTATGGAGAATCAGATCAAGACCATTCGGCTGAATACAATGGCAACCGATCTTTTGCTGACACATCTTGCTCCGACAGGGAGATTTCTCTTTGTCAGTACTAGTGAAGTATACAATGGATCTGCTGAAACGCCGTATACAGAAACAACGGTTGGAGCTACGATGCCAGATCATATGCGTGCCTGCTATATTGAAGGGAAGCGCTGTGGTGAGGCAATTTGTCATGCGTATATGGGAACAGATAAGACCGTCAAAATAGGGCGTGTATCCTTAGCGTATGGTCCCGGCATTCGTAAAACGGATAAACGTGTACTGTATAACTTTATTGAAAAGGGGCTGCATGGCTCTATTCATATGATGGATGCGGGCAGGGCGAAACGAGTATATTGTTATGTTTCAGATACAGTATCCATCCTGTGGAATATTCTCTTACGTGGAAAAGAACATACCTATAATGTTGGCGGACTGTCACATACGACAATTGCTGAACTTGCTGGATTGATTGGAGAAATCCTGAATGCTCCTGTGGTATTTCCTGAGGAAGAACAGGGAATGCGAGGTGCTCCGGGCGAAGTCTTCGTTGATATGAATCGCGCGATTTCGGAATTTGGTAAAGCGAACTTTGTTTCGTTGCGTGATGGTTTAGATCGAACAATCGAGTGGTATCGTGAAAATCTATCTTGATGGGGGTGGAGAGAATGGAAATCTCAGATAAAATTTATGTTGCTGGTCATACAGGAATGGTTGGCTCTGCTATTGTGCGTCATTTACAAAAGCTCGGGTATCACAACTTGCTGTTAAAAACGCATAGTGAACTTGATTTGACAGACCAGCAGGCCACGAAAAGTTTTTTTGAGCAGGAACGTCCGGACTATGTATTCATCGCTGCGGCAAAAGTGGGGGGGATACAGGCGAATAGTTCTTCTCCCGCCGATTTTCTGTATGTTAATTTGATGATCAATGCAAATATCATTCATGCAGCTCATGAAGTTGGTGTGAAAAAGCTTTTGGCGTTGGGAAGCTCCTGCATCTATCCGAAGTTTGCCGAACAGCCGATCCGTGAGGAGGCACTTTTGGATGGTAAGCCCGAGCCGACGAATGAGGGGTATGCCATTGCGAAGATTTCGGCGTTGGAATTGGTGAAGTTCTTCCATCTCCAGTATAATGATCCTTTTATCAGCTGCATGCCAACGAATATTTATGGCGAAAACGATAATTTTGACTTGCAGGGGTCTCATGTGATCCCTGCGATGATTCGTAAATTCCATACGGCAAAAATGGAGGGGGAAGATTCAGTTACCCTTTGGGGAACTGGCAGTCCGCTGCGTGAATTCCTCTATGTGGATGACCTCGCAGATGCGTGTGTCTTTCTTATGGAGCATTATGACGGGGCGGAACATATCAACATAGGTAGCGGTGAAGAAGTTTCCATCCGAGAGCTGGCAGAAATAATAAAAGATGTGGTTGGGTTCGAAGGAACTTTGATTTTTGATACAGAGAAACCCGACGGTACACCTCGAAAACTTTTAGACACGAAGAAACTGCAAGAATTTGGATGGAAATACAATGTGTCATTGCATGAGGGGCTTGAACTCTCATATCGGTATTTCCTAAACACCACAGATTAAACAAGTCCTTTTGTGGAGAAGGTGTGATATATGGAGCGACATAGGGGGTTCGTTCATGGTTTTATTTAGGTATGACTACGAAAGAAGAGAATCCTTGAGTCTGCTCCATTTTATCATTTGTACAGTAATATGAAGATGGGAGTCCTGTTGAATATAATGATTATATGCCATTTTGAAAAATAGTTGTGGAATAGCATATATCCTATGAGGAAGAATGGAGATGACATGCAAGTCGTTTTACTCTCAGGCGGGGCAGGTAAGCGATTATGGCCGCTATCAAACGACCTCTATTCCAAGCAATTCCTTCGTCTTTTGCGACGGGAAGATGGCACACACGAGTCGATGATTCAGCGTGTTTGCCGTCAGATACAAAGCGCTGTCCCTGATGTTCCTATCACGGTTGCAACGGGCCGGGAGCAAACATCCCTGATTCGGCGGCAGCTTGGCAAGGATGTGAATATCTCCATCGAGCCGTGTCGGCGGGACACCTTTCCGGCGATTGCGTTGGTTTCCGCATACTTGCATGAGGTGCGTGGTATTCCTCTCGATGAGGCTGTGGCGATTTGTCCAGCTGATCCCTATGTCGATGAGGACTATTTTCGTGCTGTTTTGCATCTGCTTGAGGAGGCTGAGCGGGAGGACGCTGGAAAGCTTGTTCTGATGGGGATTGAGCCGACTTATCCAAGTGAGAAGTATGGCTATATTATACCTGTTTCGCAGGAAAAACAAAGCAAGGTGCAGGCGTTCAAAGAAAAACCGGATAAAGAAACCGCTGAGAAATATATTGCGCAGGGGGCTCTGTGGAACAGCGGTGTCTTTGCGTTCAAGCTCGGCTATGCACTTGAAAAAGCGCGTGAACTGCTGGGCTATACGGACTACGAGGATCTATTCAATCGCTATGAGGAGCTGACCAAAATCAGCTTTGACTATGCGGTTGTTGAAAAGGAATCCAATATTGTTGTGCAGCGTTATTGTGGTACATGGCTTGATATTGGAACGTGGAATACGCTTGCCGAGGTGATGCCGGAGCATACGATCGGTCGTGTTACACTCGATGAAACCTGTACGAATGTCCATGCCGTGAATACGCTCCCCATGCCGATCCTTTGCATGGGATTGAAGGATGTTGTGGTCGCAGCAAGTCCTGAGGGCATCCTCATTGCAGATAAGGATCGCTCGAGCGCAATGAAGCCGTATGCGGAGCGTCTGCATACACCTGTGATGTATGCAGAAAAATCATGGGGCGAGTTCCGCATCATCGATGCCGAGACAGAGAGTCTCACGATCAAGATCACACTGAGTCCAGGACATGCGCTTACCTATCATTTGCATGAACGGCGCGATGAGACGTGGACAGTCATCGAGGGACGCGGCTGGGTGAAGCTCGACGGCAATGAGTTCGCTGTCGCCGAGGGACAGACTGTGCGCATTCCACGCGGCTCGTTCCATTCGATACGGGCTGAGACGCTGCTCAAGGTGATGGAGATTCAGACGGGTGAGGATATCGATGTGGATGATAAGATTGTGTGGGAGAGTTGTAAAGTATAGGAATCGCTAATAAAATAGACCTTACAAATTGGTGTATATTTTTTCGTTCGAACAAGGAGGAAAATGGACGCATGGTAAGAGCTTTGTAGAGGATTTTCCGACACAGTGTGGAAAAAAGATCCACTAAGATGGCAGCGGCCTATACACCTCTGAAAAATCATACAGGAAAATGTATGTTTTTCAATAGTTGCAACAATGTTGTAGATTCGCCCTCCACACATTCTGACGCAGTGCCTTTCTTTTATACAAATTTCTTGACATACCCAACGTTCAAGGAATGACGTATGTTTTTGAAGTGTGAGGTTTGAGTAACATATTTATTGCAATCCTACACCACTATGATGTGATTCATGAAAAAGAAGGGGAGTACTTATGCGAAATATGATCAAATTATATGCTGCATTCAAGGCTGGATATCTTGGAGAAAATTTATTTGATACGTATTTTTCGTTTTTTGCCAACATAATAAAAAATAAAGATCTTAACATCATAAATGATGTTGATCTTGCGAAAGCTTTTGAAGATGAATACGGCATTAAACTCCCACTGTTTTTTGTACGACAAGTTTTAAGTGTAGGTGTTCAAAAAAAATGCTTTATTGAAGTACATGGACGTTATAACGTAGAAAAAAAAGCTCTTTTAGATTTTCAATTTGAGAACATATCTTTTTCACGTCATTGGGAAGAACTAAAAAAACAGTTTTTAAATTATTGCAATAATATAGAGATGGAAATGCATGAATCAGAGCTAGAAGACTATATATTAAATATCTTGGATAATACAGATGATTTAATTTTATTGTCAAGTGATATAGATAATGAAACAAATAATTTGAAGGGATATGCATGGTTTAGTTTTGTAAAGGAGCAGGCAGAGCAAAAAACAGAATTATATGAATTTATCGTTGCGGTTTCAGCTAGCAACATCTTACGAGAGGCACTTTTCTTTTCATCGGATACAAAACCAGATTACTCTGATCTTCATGTTTATCTGGACTCGCCTATTATATTTGCATTACTTGGTATGGATGAAGAACCTCGTACCACCTCGTATCAATTACTAGTAAAAAATATGTTGGATGTCGGTTGTAACCTTCATGTACTGGATCATAATTTTCAAGAGATTGAGGGTATTCTTTCAGGGGCTGCTGCCTGGGCTGAAAGCACACGATATGATATAAGAAAAGCAAATAATGCTGCAAGGTTTTTCCATGATTCGAATATGACATCACAGGAAATTACGGAGTTTTGTGTGAATCTTGAGAAGCGATTACTCGATTATAAGATTTCTATTCAATCTACGAATTATGATATTTATCAACATCAATTTCAAGAAGATGAGAATATACTTTTTGATATGATTCAAGGTAGGTATCGTGAGCATGGTTATGAGCTTACATCGGAAAAAGAGCAAACAATAAGAGTGGATGTTCGTTCTATTGTAATGATTTATAGAGAACGACGTGGTCAAACTGCAAATAGAATTCAAAAGGCTAAGCATTTAATGCTAACATCGAACAATGCGATTGCGAATGTGAGCAAATTGTATGAGAGTAATAAAAGCAATAATTCTGGACATATTCCAGCGTGTGTCTCAGCAGATATTTTTGGTGCTATTCTTTGGTTAAATACCCCTTTGAATATGATGGAATATCAAAAACAAAAACTTTTAGCAGATTGTTATAAGCTTCTCCGCCCAAATCAACAATTATTGGACAGATATATTCATTCTCTTGATGAAGCTAGAAAATCTGATGAAATCGATGAAAAGAAATTTTTGTTTTTGAGATCCCATCGGGCTGTTTTAAGTTCATTAATGAATGTTACAAAAGGTGATTATGCTCGTTTTAATTCTCATACCCATAGGGAGGTATATGATGATATTATATCGCGTTCATTAAAAGAATATAGAGATGAAAATGAAGCACATCAGAAAACACAAAGTGAGTTAAGAGAAACTCAGCAAAAAGCGATGGAAGAAAAAAAGAAAAGTGATCAAATAATAGAAAAATTAACCAATGAAATTGAACAAAGAAACGAACGCGATGAACAAGAAATACAAAATAAGATAAAATTCTATGGAAAAATTTGTACGATCTTGTGTGTTGGTATACCCTATATTGCAGTGTCATGTGTACTTGAAATATTTAAGGAAATATATATTAATTTTACAGACGCAGAGAATATAGCATATTATGACGTAATATGGCTTGTTGTTGTTGTGTTGATAACTATAGCACTTTCGGCGGGCTTCAAGAAAGGAAAAAAGTTGTGCTTTGGATGGGTGGAGAAAATTTTAAGGAATCGCTGATAAATAGCGGATAATCATAGCTACATGATCCACAGGCACGAATTTCACAAATTACAGTGAAAAATAGCGTGCAACACCGCCCCGACGGCCCCCTTTCTTTCCCCGAACCTGCCGTTTGAACGGGAAATTTCGAAAAAAAGGGCGCACTTATCCCATTGTCATGCAGAGCTCCCTCTGCCTTCCTGCCCTCAAACACATGACGAGGTTCGCCGACGCAAAGAGTAGATA